>ENA-OUOG01001473-OUOG01001473.1-marine-metagenome-genome-assembly--contig:-NODE-1473-length-27147-cov-2.597266_pt1 | contig 27147 bp, 24 predicted proteins | sample MGYA00248635_ERZ508505 | MGnify/ENA primary metagenome ERZ508505 (study PRJEB26176, sample SAMN06267871) | marine metagenome | isolation source: Saanich Inlet, British Columbia, Canada | place: Pacific...
AGGGAAGGCGTGAGTTTGTTGTCATAGAAACTTCCGCGCACGGAGTACCTAATGTCTAAAGGAGCGATCTCTGGAAGAGGTTCGTCGTTTGTTTGGTTGTGGGCATAGGTATAGGCCATCGACGCTTGTCCGTATAATTGTTTGCCTATTGGGTGATCAAGCGACCATTCTACCCCAGTTTTGAATGCCTTGGGGATGTTTACAAATCTTCGTACACCAGGAGCTGTTGCCATTCTAGGGCTGAGTGTCTCATCGATTTGCGAGCTGATGAAATCTTCTAGATACGAACCGAATAAATTAATGCTCAGGTGGGTATTGTCGCCGTGTGTTTCGAAAACAAGATCGGCCTGGTAATTCTTTTCGGCCTTTAAATTGGGGTTTCCGACGAGCTCATACGGATCAATTCCAATGGGTAAAAAATTTATGAATCGTTCTGAAAGGGACCCACTGCGTTGGGCTCGTCCTAGCCACAAACCTAAGGAGCTCTGCTGGTTAAGTTGCTTTTTTAATCCTAAACTCAAGCTCAAATTAATTTGATTGGGATCGAACTGGTTTACCGAGTTAAAAAGTTCATCTGGCTGGCTCATAAAGCTGTGGTTATGCTCTACTCGAGCCGAACCTACAATGTTTAGTTCGCCTAAAAGGGCTCGATATTCTGAGAAAATTCCCGCTTTTTGAATTTGTCCGCCTTGCCAAACATTGTCTAAAACTGACTTTCCTTTGTTGGGTCCCATAAGGAATGTGCGGCTTCGGTATCCCGAGGCCGATTCAACTCTAAAGTCTGCACCTAGAAATAACTGAGCATTCGAGAAATTGAAAAACAGCTCCGAGCGCGTGCCATAATTTTCTGTCGATGCATCGGTAAGTGCATCTGCCATTTTAAGGCCCTCGCGTAAGGTATTTCCCATTAGGTGTTCGACTGTGCTGCCAAAGATTGAGGTATTCCAGCGCTCTAATGCTCCAAAATCTGAAAATAAAATTTGATGTCGGAGCTGAACCAGTAAAGTCCGATCACTGAGAAGATCCATGGTTTGTGCTGGGAAATCAACATTGTTAGCCTGATTGTAGGTGATTTCTGCATCGATTCGCTGAGACGCACCTAGATCGACACTGTAGTCTAGGCCGATACTTTTTCTGCTTAGTTGAGCCGCAATGCGTGTTCCATCTCCCGAGCGGTAGTCTTCTCCTTCGGTAAGTGATGCGAATCCTTGTAGGCTACTTGATTTCGCCTCGTAGCCAAATTGTGCTTCTGAACCAAATAGATTTCCATTTGTTTGGTAACTACTGGATACTCTTCCGGAAAACAAGCGTTCTTGATTTCGCTGAGCCTCGAGGGTTACGATGTTCAGGGTAGCCCCAAAGCCCGTTCCGTAGCGAAGGGCATAAGGCCCTTTGAATACCTCAATCTTAGAGGTCATATTCGGTGCGATTTGACTCGTTGGTGGGTCCATTCGACTTGGACAGGCTGCAGTTGCACTAAGACCACCGTCAATTACCACATTGATTTGGTCGAACTTGAATCCTCTAAAGACCGGATCGAATCCATAGTTTCCGCTTTTACGGATACTATTAAATGCAGCGAGTTCATTAATAATTTGTCCGGCATCGTGTGAAAGCCGTTGAATCGGATTGATCGTTTTAGTTGCCGATAATATTGGCGCCTTTACAGCAACAACGGTTACTGGCTGAAGATAAACGGTAGGAATACTGTCTATTGTCTTGTCTTGTGCATGTGTGTTTTGGGCATATATAAGTAACCCAAGCATCAGTGATGCTAGGTAGTGTAATGATTTCATGAGAGTAGATTTTATGAAGTAATGCTCCCCTAGGGGAATGTGAAAAACAGTTCAAAAAAGCTAAACTCGTCTTGGGGGATGAAAATGGGGGATAATAACATGAGTAGCCCATAGGTCTCTTTCGTATGCTAACCGCTCAGCAGAACACATATAGGGCGCACGAACCGCTGCTATTAGTGTTTCAGGAACCAGATAGAATGAAACTTTTGAGGCGTTGGTTAAGTACGTATGACGTTCTTTTTGCTCATTGTCGGCTGCTTTTTGAAATTGTTGAGCGAGATAGCACTTACCGTCACAGTTCATCTCAGGCACGTCTTTGTTAATACAAAGCACTGTTGCGATATACTCATTTCGTAGCGCAAAATCTACGATGACACGCAGTCTCAAAATAGATGGAGTGAGCACGAGCAGTGCAAACAATAGACCAATAGTTCTTGAGGTAAGCATATGGTTAGTTGTGGTAAAACCATGGCAAATTTAAAGAAAACAAGCGTTTTGTTGGTTACCCAGGTTACGTATCGGTTAAAGAGAGCTTCTACTTAACTGTTAAAAAGTAGTACATTTCGCAACTATGGATACGTTAAATATCGCTTTCGATACCGAATCGCTTTGGGTGATGAATCTTGCTTTAGCCTTTGTGATGTATGGAGTTGCACTCGAGATTGAAACTAAGGATTTCAAAGAGTTATTACGTGCTCCCATACCCATTCTAACGGGTCTTTTTAGTCAGTTCGTTGCACTTCCTTTTGTTACCTATCTTCTTGTTACCCTTTTGCAGCCATCGGCCGCCGTGGCCATGGGGTTGTTTTTAGTGGCAGCTTGTCCCGGCGGAAACGTGTCTAATTTCATCAGTCACCTTGCCAAGGCCAATACCGCGCTATCGGTATCGCTCACCGCTTTTGCAACGCTACTTTCAATTGTGTTTACCCCGCTGAACTTTAGCTGGTATGCTAGCTTGTACCAGCCAAGTAATGAGATCCTACAACAGATTGCTATTGATGGCTGGCAACTCACTAAGGTGGTATTGCTACTGCTCGCTTTGCCACTTGTACTTGGCCTGCTAACTCGCAGATATATGGCAGGGCCTGCAATCCTACTTTCTAAAGTTCTCAAACCTCTTTCGTTAGTTATTTTTCTAGGGCTAGTTGTCGCTGCATTGAGCGCAAATTGGCGCGTCTTTGCAGCGGTCGCTCCTTCTTATGCTAGTTTAGTGATTGGTCATAACCTGTTGGCACTTTTCACAGGATTTAGTACCGCTTTACTTTTTCGGATGAGTTCGGTCAATCGAAAAAGTATTACAATAGAAACGGGTATCCAGAATTCGGGTCTTGGACTACTGCTGATTTTTACCTTTTTCGACGGACTTACCGAAATGGCAATTATTGCCGCACTTTGGGGTATTTGGCATTTGATTTCAGGATTGATTCTGGGTATTTTATGGGGTCATTTTCCTGGCCTATTTCGGCGTTGTATTCGCGCTGTGGTTCGCTGGTTTCTTCGTCGATCCCTTTGCAGTTATTTTAATACCATTGAGCTTATTGGTCTTAATAATATTCCTCTAAAAGGGCCTGTCATTTTTGTGGGTAACCATCAAAACGCTCTACTAGATGCGTTATTGATAGCTTCCTTTAACCGAAGGTCAACTACTTTTTTTGCACGTGCCGACGTCTTTAAAAATCGATTAATTTCTGCTGTACTTCATTACCTAGGCTTACTTCCTATCTATCGGTTTCGAGACGGGGCTAAGCATCTTCGATCGAATATATCCCTATTTGAAAAGGGAGCGCGACTACTGATTGCGGGCGAAGAGGCATTAGCCTTGTTTCCTGAAGGAAACCACGGCGCGGAGCGCCGTGTTCGTCCGCTCAAAAAGGGAATTCTGCGATTACTTGAAACAGTTTATAAGCTTGAGCCCAATTGTCGACCCCTGATTGTGCCTGTAGGGTTTAGCTATAAAGCGTTAGATGTGTTTGGTGACTCGGTAGCCGTTCGTTTTGGGCATCCGCTTGACACTTCTCGTTATTGGGATGGTCAAACGGGAGTGTTAGATGAATCCTTACTCGTAGCTATTTTCGATTCACTAAAGAAGTTAACCATTCATATTGAAGGCGAAGATTACAAGGGTATTGTGGCTAATCTTGAACAAAGAGGAGTGAATTGGCTTAATGTTGATCAGGTTTACAAGATGTTAGAAAGTAACAACTATTCAAGTGAATCTGTACGGCACTACCCGTCTCGAAAGTTTCAACTCTTTCCCCTGAAGAGTTTGCTTAGTTATCCGTGGAGAATAGTTATCCTACCTAGAATAAAGGAGCGTGAATTCATAAGTACGATGCGTTTTGCCTATTTGTTGGTTGTTAGCCTATTCATTGCGATTATACTTATATTGGGTGTTTTAATTGTTATAGGATTATGAATACTGATTTTACTAACCCAAAATCTGACTCCCAAATGTATTGCCATGAATGTGGCACATTAGTAAGCAAAAATGCCATAATGTGTCCAAGTTGTGGCGTTGGTTTTAGTCAAGGCTCAAGAAGCGGTACAGGGGTAGACTCGCGATTTTTGGTTACTATTTTATTGTGTTGGTTTCTAGGTGTTTTTGGGATTCACAGATTTTATACCGGTCACACAACCATTGGTATCTTGCAGCTTATCACTCTAGGAGGTTGCGGAATTTGGGTGCTTATCGATTTCATCATCATTGTTACGGGGAATTTTAAGGATGCACAAGGTATTCCGATTCGAGCTTCATAGATCTAGATTTACACAGGTCGAAATCTCGCTGATAGGAGGGTTGTTTTTCTATCAAATGGCTGCGCTATACCTCTATGAAAAGGTTGGGTTAGATATAGGGATTCCTTGTCTGATTACCAAGATTACTGGGGTACATTGCCTAGGATGCGGAATGTCTAGAGCCCTTTTTGCACTCATAAAAGGCGATCTTCATAGTGCAGCAGAGCACAATGTTCTTGTCTTTGTACTTGTTGCATTTATTGGATTTCGATTTTTCCAGTCCTATCTATTTGATAGTCAATTAAAAGAAAAATAAATTTCACAAGTAATTTTTTTTTGCCGTGCGCGTTAAACCTATACTTTTTAGTTAGTTTTGCGCGAAAATTATAGTCAATGTGACTATAGCCTAGACGTTTTTGAAAATAAATGTTTTGCTCGGGCTGATGAGTGTGTTGAAGTTCGCTCAGAAAGCTGTATTAGGAATAATACTCCGGGCTATAGGCCAAACTTCAAAAGTTATTTCATTTTTGCGCTCGAATCGGGTGTGTCTTACCTATTCAGAGCTTCATTCGCTACAAATCTGAGGGTGTGTTAACCTATTGTTTTGAAAGTTGCCTAATGACACTTTCCTGTAGAATAACCCTTAAATTACACGGATGAAAACAAAATATATTGATCTAATCGATCAGACCTACTACTTCCCACAAGAAGAATTTACCCTAAGAGGAGACAACCTCTTATTCCATGGTATTGAACTTATGGACCTAGTCAAAGAATACGGGTCACCACTTAAGTTTATGTACCTACCTAAGATTACAGAAAACATCAATAAAGCAAAAGGTTGGTTCGCTGATGCGATTGAGAAATACGATTACAAAGGATCGTATCATTATTGCTATTGTTCTAAGAGTTCACATTTTAGACACGTCATTGAACGTGCACTCGATGCTGGTGTGTATCTTGAAACCTCTTCGGGTTATGACCTATCTATCGTTGAGGTGCTACTTGCCGAAGGCAAAGTAAAACCTACGGATATGGTCATTTCGAACGGTTTTAAGCAAGAAAATTATATTTCTCACATAGCCGATCTAATCGATCGTGAGGCGGTTCGAATGCTTCCGATTTTAGATAATTATGTAGAAATCGATCAAATCAAAGCGAAAACTAGCAAGCCGTTCTCGGTAGGTATTCGAATTGCTTCAGAAGAGGAGCCCAAATTTGAATTTTACACCTCGCGACTGGGTATTGGTTACAAGAATATTGTGCCTTTTTACAAGCAGTATATTCAAGACGATGACCAAGTATCGCTAAAGATGCTGCACTTCTTTATCAACACGGGGATTCGTGATACAGCATACTATTGGAACGAACTTCAAAAGTGTCTTAGGGTGTATGTAGCGCTCAAGAAAATCTGCCCTTCTCTTGATTCGTTGAATATAGGAGGTGGTTTTCCGGTAAAGAATTCCTTGGCGTTTACTTACGATTACGCCTATATGGTTGATGAGATTGTAAATCAAATCCGAATCGCTTGCGAAGACGCTGAGGTTCCTGTACCCGATATTTATACGGAATTCGGAAGTTATACGGTTGGAGAAAGTGCGGGTACGATCTATAAAGTACTCTACCAAAAGCAACAAAACGATCGTGAGAAGTGGAATATGATCGACTCGTCATTTATCACTACTATGCCCGATTCTTGGGCCATCAATAAGCGTTTTATTATGCTTGCCCTAAATCGCTGGTCTGATACCTATGAACGCGTTCTTCTTGGAGGCATAACTTGTGACAGTGATGATTATTACAATTCAGAGCAACACGTTAACGCGATTTATTTACCGCGATTTAGCAAGACCTACCCGCTGTATATCGGATTTTTTCACACCGGAGCTTACCAAGAAACTGTCGGAGGATTCGGTGGTTTACAGCACTGCCTTATTCCGCAGCCGAAATATGTGCTGATCGATAAGGATGAACAGGGTGAAATCACAACTAAATTGTTTAAAGGGCAGCAAACTGCCGATGAATTTTTAAATCAACTCGGATACTTATAATGAAAACATTCGCTGGAATTCCCGCTGAATACGCTGGCGCTGATCGCGCTAAAGTAACACTTATCCCTGTCGCATATGACGGCACTAGCACTTGGGGTAAAGGTGCCGATAAGGGCCCAGAGGCCTTCTTAGACGCTGCAGAAAATATGGAGCTCTATGACATTGAAACCGGAACGGAAGTGTATAAACAAGGAATCTTTTTGCACGAGACGCTCGAAGGTTTTACCACACCTGATGCAATGGTTGAAAAGGTTTATGCGAAGGTTAAGGACCAGTACAACCGAGGTAAATTAGTTTCGTTAGTGGGTGGAGAGCATTCTATCTCTATTGGTGCCATTCGAGCTACTGCACATTACTTTGGCGATGTGACGGTAGTTCAAATTGATGCGCACGCTGACCTGCGTGACACTTATGAAGGGACTCCTTACAATCACGCATGTGCCCTGTATGAGGCCCAGCAAACCACTAACCTCATTCAGGTGGGAATTCGCTCAATGGACAAATTAGAGGCGCAACGCGTTGATCCCGAGCGTATGTTCTATGCGCATGAATTAGAGAGTGATGAGTTTTGGATGGATAAAGCTATAGACCTTATGGGCGAGAAAGTATACATCACCATAGATCTTGATGCTTTCGACCCGTCACTTGTTCCGGCAACCGGAACCCCAGAGCCAGGTGGACTTCTTTGGTACGAGACCCTGTATTTTTTGCAACGAATCATCACAGAGAAAACTATGGTTGGCTTTGATATTGTAGAGCTTTGTCCTACTGGTGATTCAGGCTCTGCGGCATCTAGCTTTTTAGCAGCGAAGCTGTACTACAAAATTTTATCTTACCACTTTAATCAAGAATAAATGCATATTTCAAACTTTTTAGAGTCACATTACCTTCATTTCAACGCTGCAGCCCTTGTTGACGCCGCTAAAGGATATAACAAGCAGCTTGAGATGGGTAACAAAATGCTCGTTTCTCTTGCGGGTGCCATGAGCACAGCGGAGCTAGGTAAGATCTTATCGCCGATGATCACTCAAAACAAGATTCATATTATTTCTTGTACAGGGGCTAACCTCGAAGAAGATGTAATGAATCTTGTAGCTCATAAACACTACAAAAGAATACCTCATTACCGTGATTTAACCCCAACCGAAGAGCGAGAGCTACTTGATGCGGGACTTAATCGCGTAACCGATACGTGTATCCCTGAAGAGGAAGCCTTTCGAGTACTTCAGAAGCACATGTTTGGATTGTGGAAGTCAGCAGAAGAGAAGGGGGAGCGATATTTTCCGCATGAGTATTTGTATCAGCTGTTGAATTCCGGTGCCCTTGAAGATTCGTATCAAATCGATCCAAAGAACTCTTGGATGATTCAGGCTGCTAAACAAAATCTGCCTATGGTAGTTCCTGGATGGGAAGACTCTACCATGGGGAATATTTTCGCTAGTTACGTGATCAAAGGTGAGCTAAAAGCTTCTACCGTAAAGTCCGGAATTGAGTATATGACGTACCTAGCCGATTGGTACCAAAAACAGCCTCAAGTCGGGTTTTTTCAAATCGGAGGTGGAATTGCAGGAGACTTTCCAATTTGTGTAGTTCCAATGTTGTACCAAGATCTAGAGCTTGATCAAATTCCATTTTGGAGTTATTTCTGTCAAATTAGTGATTCTACCACGAGTTACGGGTCGTACTCGGGAGCGGTACCCAACGAGAAAATCACTTGGGGTAAACTCGATATCGATACACCAAAGTTTATTATTGAATCGGATGCTACCATCGTAGCTCCACTTGTATTTGCTTATATTTTAGGCTACTGATGAAACGGCTAATTGTCGATTTTAAAAAACTTACCCCAGAACAGCGCAGGGCGTTTTCTGAATTATATGCCGATGGGTATGGCGATAATGAACTAATTTCATTTACTACTGCAACAGGAGTTAAAATGCAGTGTCTTCCGCTTAATATTGAAGACACCTCCTATCTGGTAAAAATCGGCTCTGTAAGTCGAGACTTCTGGGAAAACGATAATGCTCTAGATGGGGTAGTCGAAATTGGTGATGAATCTTAAGGTAGATTAGGAATTTTAAGGGAGCGATATTCGCTCCCTTTTTTATCCGCTATTTTTAAAATAAAAAATGAAATACATTTTGCATCCTGCAAGCAGCAGAGGGGTTGCCAATCACGGGTGGTTGCAGTCGGCTCATAGCTTTAGTTTTGGTTCGTATTACAATCCTGAGCGAATGAATTTTGGAGCCCTTAGGGTACTCAATGACGATCTTGTGAGTCCTTCTATGGGTTTTGGCACGCACGGCCACCGCGACATGGAGATTGTCTCGATTCCATTATCTGGCTCCCTTAAGCATCGCGATAGTATGGGGAACGAGGCGATAATAAGGTCAGGCGAGGTGCAGGTGATGAGCGCCGGAACCGGAATTGAGCATAGCGAGATGAACGGGAGTAGTACCGACCCAGTATCCTTTCTACAGCTTTGGATTATTCCCAGGGAGCGTTCAGTAATCCCTCGTTATGATCAAATTACCCTTAATCCAGAAAATAGTCTTAACCGCTGGGACCAGATCTTATCGCCCAATGCAGATGATCCTGGAGTGTGGGTTCATCAAGATGCTTATATGTTTTTAAGTCGTTTAAACGCGGATACAGAACTTTCCTACGCACTGAAATATCCTATAACCCATGGTGTTTATCTATTTGTTCTCGAGGGTTCAATTGCTATTGAAGATATCGAGTTGAATAGCAGAGACGCCATTGGGATCACAAAAACCAGTTCATTTCAGGTGCTGGCAAAAAAGGAGGCGAGTCTTTTGGTGATTGAAGTTCCTATGGATTAAAAATCACGCTGCTTTACTCAATTTGTATAAATTTGCGCCCATGATTGCTACTATCTGCAGAAAAGCGCATTTTAACGCCGCGCATCGGTTACATAATCCTGCTTGGAGTCAGGAGCAGAACACAGAGGTGTTCGGCAAATGTAATAGTCCTTATTTTCACGGGCACAATTTTGATCTTGAGGTTCGAGTTCGGGGTGAAGTAGATCCTAATACAGGATTTGTGATCGATCTAGGAGTTTTAGGTAAAATCATAAGAGATGAGGTTGAAGAGCGCTTTGACCATAAGAATCTGAATATTGATTGTCCTGAGTTTGCCAATTTATTGCCCTCTACTGAGCATCTTGCAAAAGTGATTTACGATATACTTAAACCGATTATCGGAGATAGTAAACAGCTACACATTACCCTTTTTGAAACCGCCAAAAACGGAGCTGAATACGGCGATTGGTAGTGTTAGAGGTGTTCAAGTATACGCTCAAGCGCCATCGATCTCGAGCCTTTCAAGAATAGGTTTTTTCCTACGATAAGTTCTTTGCTTTCGATTAACTCCTCGGTAGTTGCGAAACAGTGAAAGGAGTTAGAGGCGTTGCAAAAATGCTTTCCTACTAAAATTACCTGTTCAAAACCGAGTGACTCAATATGTTCAACAAGCCGCTCATGCTCTAGGGGTGCATCCGCCCCCAGTTCAAACATGTCACCAACAATTACCGTTGTATTCGGCCATTCTAGCGCTTTGAAAACACTTAGGCTTTCTGCCATACTAGTTGGATTTGCGTTGTACGCGTCTAAGAATATTTTTTGATTCTTGTGATTTCTGATCTCAGAGCGCATTTGCTTTCCGGTATAGGCTTCGATTGCTGTGGTAATCTGTGTCGTCTCTAGTTCAAAAAACACACCTACTGCAATGGCCGCTGCGATGTTGGTTGCATTGTAGGTGCCAAAAAGTGAACTAGTGAACTCAGTTCCATTCCATCGCGCTTTAATAGTTGGCGTACTTTGTAGAAGATCGATAAAAACTTCTGCCTCTTCCTGTAACCCATAACTCAGTGCATTATCATACGAAGCGAGCAGTTCTGTTTGCTTTGGGTCTTGTTTGTTATAAAAAATCACTCCCTCACTTGCGATAAGGTTGTTGTATAATTCAGATTTTCCCTTAATGACCCCCTCAAAACCTCCAAATCCTTCAAGATGAGCCTTTCCGAAATTAGTAATTAGTCCAAAATTCGGAACGGTAATTTCTGAAAGAGCTGCTATTTCGCCCTGGTGATTTGCCCCCATTTCAATAATCGCAATTTCATGGGATTTGTTCAGATTCAACAGGGTGAGGGGCACACCTATGTGGTTGTTTAGGTTTCCCTCGGTAATGAGGGTAGTATATCCACTCGAAAGTAAAGCACCAATAAGTTCTTTTGTGGTGGTTTTACCATTACTTCCTGTAATGGCGATTACCGGAATTTCGAACTGTAATCGATGGTAATTAGCAAGCTGATGCAGGGTTTTTAAGGTGTCAGGAACTTTTATGATTTTTGGATGATCCGTACTGCAGTCAAGACTCGCTATCGCGTAAGACGCTCCTTTGTCTAACGCAGAAATAGCAAATTCGTCCGCATTATAAGTGGGTCCCTTCAGTGCAAAAAAGAGCTGTCCAGGGGTCAGCGTTCGTGTGTCTGTGGCTATCCCTGTACTTTCACTGAAAATTTGGTGCAATTCTGCGATTTGCATGTCAGATTACTTTGCACACGAATATAGTAATTCAATCAATGTTCGTAATTTGTAGCTTCTTTAAAACGTATATGAAAACAAAAAATATAATAGGGGTTTTGCTGGCAATTTCGGTTGGTTTGTCTGTTTGTGCTCAAGAGAACACCACTCCGGCAGTTCCATTTTTGAATATTCCGATTGATGCTAGAGCAGCAGGAATGGGCGATACAGGCGTGGCGACCTCATCAGATGTCAATGCGGCACGATGGAACCCCGCAAAGCTTGTTTGGCTTGGAAATTCTGCAGAATTTGGAATCGCATACACTCCCTATTTGGCCAATATCGCAGATGATGTGAGTCTTCTTGGAGCGAATTACGCTCGAAGGATCAACGATGAAAGTGCCCTTGCCATTGGTTTAACCTATTTTGGACTTGGTGAGGTAGAGTTTCGTCAAACCATTGACGAACCTGCTCAGATTGTAAAGCCCAACGAACTTGCCATCGATGCCGCGTATGGGTTACAGCTCAACGATCAGCTTTCTGTAGGGGCTGGGCTGCGATTTATAAGCTCAAATCTTAAACTCACCGAAGCCGTTCAAGATGCACGGGCAGCCACCGCGCTTGCCGTTGATGTTGGATTTTATTACCGCTCTGATCTTAATATCCGAGAAGGTGCCGATTCGCGCTGGCGAGCAGGAGTATCGCTTTCAAATTTCGGAACTAAGATTTCGTATGACCTTGACGGGGTAGAGCAATATCTGCCCAGCACCCTGCGTTTCGGACTCGGTCATGATTTTATTTTTGATTTTGATTCTACGCTTTCAGTGACGTTGGAGGCCAATACATTAGTGGTGCCTGTAGACAATAAAGCACTGGGATTTGCTTTAGGTAGTGAATATAATTTTAGAGACGATCTTTTCTTAAGAGTTGGTTATTACCACGATACTACAGAAATCACTAACCGAAAATATGCAACTGTTGGTGCAGGGGCGCGCAAGGATAACTTAAAGATCGATCTGTCGTATTTGTTTTCGACTTCAACGGTTCAGAACCCTTTTGAAAATGCCTTGCGGATTGCGCTTTCGTTTGAATTTGGAGATCGATATTACAACTTTTAAGAGCCGTTTTTAGCGCGGACAAGACCGATTTTTATATTATTTTTGCCACAATTAAAATCGTACCCATGAAAAAGATTACGAAAGAAACCTATATGCAGTGGTATGAAGACATGCTCTTCTGGAGAAAGTTTGAAGACAAGCTCGCTGCGGTTTATATCCAACAAAAAGTAAGAGGGTTTTTACATCTCTACAATGGACAAGAGGCGGTGCTTGCTGGATCACTCCACGCTATGGATCTGTCTAAAGACCGTATGATCACTGCCTATCGTAATCACGTTCAGCCGATCGGTATGGGGGTTGATCCGAGAAAAGTAATGGCTGAACTCTACGGAAAAGTTACTGGTACCTCAAAAGGTATGGGAGGTTCGATGCATATTTTCTCGAAGGAGCATAGGTTTTACGGTGGACACGGAATTGTAGGGGGTCAAATCCCTCTAGGGGCCGGTCTTGCCTTTGCCGACAAATACTTCGATAGGGATTCGGTTACCCTTACTTATATGGGAGACGGTGCAGTGCGTCAAGGTTCTCTTCATGAAACCTTCAACCTGGCTATGCTATGGCAACTACCGGTAGTTTTTATTTGTGAAAATAACGGATATGCCATGGGAACTTCTGTTGCTAGAACTTCTTACGACACTGATATTTATAAATTAGGTTTAGGTTACGGAATGCCTTGTAGTGCTTTTGACGGAATGGATCCAGCAGCTACAGCAGAGGCTGTAAGCGAAGCTGTAGAGCGTGCTCGATCGGGTAAAGGCCCAACATTCTTGGAAGCTAAAACCTATCGTTATCGAGGTCACTCGATGTCTGATGCTCAGCACTATAGAACCAAAGAAGAAGTTCAAGAATATCAAAAGATCGACCCGATTTCTCAAGTAAAAGAACTTATTCTCGAGAAGAAGTGGGCTAGTGAAGATGAAATCAAATCGATTGATGCACGAGTGAAAGAATTGGTTGCAGAATGTGAAAAATTTGCTGAAGAATCTAACTATCCACCGATCGAACAGTTATACGACACTGTATACGAGCAAGCAGATTATCCATTTTTACCTCATAAATTATAAGCACCATGGCTGAAGTAATTACAATGCCTCGATTGAGCGACACCATGGAAGAAGGTACCGTCGCGAAATGGTTAAAGAAAGTAGGGGATACTGTTGAAGAAGGCGAAATTCTTGCCGAAATCGAAACAGATAAGGCTACAATGGAATTTGAATCATTTTACAACGGAACGTTGTTGCATATTGGAATTCCTGAGGGTGAAGGAGCTGCTGTAGATTCATTATTGGCGATAATTGGTCAGCCTGGTGAGGATGTTTCTGCGCTTATTGGTGGTACAGCGTCACCTACTCAACCTAAAGCTGAAACGACATCAACAACAGAACAGCAAAGCAGCACCGAAACACCGTCCTCGGCTCCCGCTAGTTTACCTAGTGGGGTAGAGATCGTCACGATGCCACGTCTTAGTGACACTATGGAAGAGGGAACGGTTGCGTCTTGGCTTAAGCAAGTTGGCGACAGTGTTGAAGAAGGCGATATCCTAGCCGAGATCGAAACAGATAAAGCTACAATGGAATTTGAATCGTTTTATTCCGGCACGCTTTTACACATTGGTATACCTCAAGGCGGATCTGCTCCTGTAGATTCCGTTCTTGCCATCATTGGCCCTGCAGGCACTGATGTTTCTGCTATTTTAAGTGGAGGCTCTGTTGTGCCTCAAAAAGAGACAGTCTCAAATACTACTGAAGTTGCTACACCAGCTGCACCTGTTTCAACAGAGACTGTTGCTACTGAACAGATATCTTCGGTATCTACCAGCGGCGCTCGTGTTTTTGCATCTCCACTCGCAAAAAAATTAGCAGCGGAAAAAGGGATTGACCTTCAGACGATTAAGGGGTCAGGAGAGATGGGACGAATTATTCGAAGAGATGTAGAATCGGCTAAGGTATCTGCTACTTCAGTCGCCGCTGCGGTAACTTCATCTCCTTCTACTGAAGCTGTAAAACCATATAAACCTGCGACTGTTCTTCCTTCGGGAGCAGAACATAAAGAGACGGTTAAGAACTCTCAAATGCGTAAAGTAATTGCGAAGCGCCTTGCAGAATCTAAATTTTCCGCTCCTCATTATTACCTTACCATTGAAGTTGAAATGGACGAGGCGAAATCTGCTCGCGCTCAAATCAACCAATTACCGGACATGAAAGTTTCTTTCAATGATATGGTCCTGAAAGCTTCGGCTATGGCACTTTTAAAACACAAGCAAGTGAACACCACTTGGAGTGATGATGCTACAATTATTAATCACCACGTTCATCTTGGAGTAGCGGTAGCAGTTGAAGATGGCCTTGTTGTTCCGGTAATAAAGCATGCCGATCAATTGTCGTTCAGTCAATTGGGTGCAACCGTAAAAGATATGGCCGGCCGTGCTAGAAATAAGAAACTAACCCCTGCAGAAATGGAAGGTAGCACATTTACTGTTTCGAATCTGGGAATGTTCGGAATTGAGGAGTTTACTTCAATCATTAATCAACCGAATTCAGCTATTTTATCGGTCGGTGCTATCGTTGATAAGGCTGTTGTGCGCGATGGAGCAATTGTAGCTCGAAGTATGATGAAGCTAACCTTAGCTTGTGATCATAGAACTATTGATGGTGCCACTGGTGCACAGTTTTTACAAACACTGAAAACGTATCTAGAACATCCTGTTACGATTTTAGCTTAGTGTACTGCACTATGAATAAGTATAAAGCATTCCTTAGGGAATGCTTTTTTGTATATTAAGATTAAATTTTAAAAAATGGCTCACATTGTAGTTACCGGGGCTAGTCGGGGAATTGGTTTAGAAATCGTTCGAAAATTACTTATCGACGGACATAGCGTTCTTGCGTTGTCTAGAACTGAATGTCCATTGCAGTCGACAAAGGTACCTTCGCTCAGAAAGATGATTTTTGACTTAGCAAGTGGTGATTGTAATCTAGTTGCTAGCGCAATTAAAGACTGGGAGGGGGTCGACGCTATCATACATAATGCAGGAGCATTTCTGAATAAGCCTTTTGCTGATACCTCTAATGAGGAGTTTCAAGCGATATATGCTGCTAATGTTTTCGGTGTGGCTAATCTCACGCGTTGCTTGCTACCTAAATTGGGTAAGGGATCTCATGTAGTTGGGATTAGCTCAATGGGGGGTATTCAAGGTAGCGCCAAGTTTCCGGGTCTTTCGGCCTATAGTTCTAGCAAAGGAGCATTAATCACATTGTTCGAACTATTAGCAGAAGAGTTTAAAGCTGCTGAAATTTGTTTCAACACCTTAGCCCTTGGCGCTGTAAATACCGAAATGCTTGCTGAAGCTTTCCCTGGATTTGAAGCATCGGTATCCGCGGCTCAAATGGGAGGGTATATTGCTGATTTTGCTTTGACAGGTCATCGATTGTTTAATGGTAAAGTGCTGCAAGTGAGTAATAGTACCCCATAGGCAGTGCTTTAGAAGCACAGTAATTTAATGATCGACAAACTTGCACCGTATCTTCCTGAAGCTGCATTAATGCCCTGCTATGAGCTTATTAAGGTTCATGGAGTGCATCTCAAAATTGTTAATGAACGAAAAACCAGACATGGAGACTATAGGTTATTACCCGGTGGCGGGCATCAAATAACCATTAATGCCTCTTCAAACCCGTATCGTTTTCTAATCACCTTAATCCATGAAATTGCTCATCTGGTAGCCTTTGTAGAACATGGAAGGCGAATTCAGCCACATGGAGCGGAGTGGAAGCAATGCTTCAGAAATTTGATGGTTCCGTTTTTGCACACTGAAATATTTCCTGATCGATTATTGCGTGTGGTGGCGAGACATTTCAAAAGTCCTAAAGCGAGCAGTAGTACGGATCCTGATTTGGATAAAGCGCTTTCTGAATTTGATTCTTGGCAAGCATCTGAATTGTTTGTCTCCGATGTATTGATTGGTGAACTATTTTTGTTTCGTAAGGATCGACTATTCAAAAGAGGGCTACTTCGTCGTAAACGAATTGAATGTGTAGAAATACCTTCAGGAAAGCGGTATCTTTTTCAACCGAATGCTCGTGTAATTTTAGCTCCTAAATCTGATGGAAACAACACCTGAACTTAAGCAAAGCGCTAAAGGCCTATTGCAAATTCTTCAATCTTTCTTAGGTGAATTATTGAATATTCGCAGTGATACCGATATGCAAGCTACCAAGCAGTCGATTATTGCAGATGTTCCTTTTAAAGGACACACCTCTTGGATTCTTATTTGCTCCATTTTTATCGCATCTATTGGCCTTAACGCGAATTCTACTGCAGTAGTTATTGGCGCGATGTTAATATCTCCACTCATGGGTCCTATTTTAGGACTTGGATTCTCGTTGGCTACTAATGATATCGATCTATTAAATCGCTCTTTAAAAAACTTTTTGGTTATGGTAGGTCTTTCGGTACTTACCGCATTTTTGTTTTTTTGGATTTTTCCACTTCGAGATGAATCTTCTGAACTGCTCGCTAGGGTAAAGCCTGATATTAGAGACGTGCTAATTGCATTTTTTGGGGGAACAGCATTAGTTGTTGCTCGAGCGAGAAGGGGTACGATGGCAAGTGTAATTTTTGGTGTGGCAATTGCCACAGCCCTTATGCCGCCGCTTTGCACAGTTGGTTTCGGTCTGGCGATTGGTAATTGGAGTTATGCTTTAGGGGCGTTATATCTGTTCTTGATTAACACCATTTTTATTGCGGTGGCTACGTTTCTGGTGATCAAGTACTTGAGATTTCCGATGGAGCGTTATGCCAATTCGGCTAGAAGGAGAATGATAGCCCGATTCGCATCTGTGCTTAGTATTTTGGTGATGATTCCCGCCACCTATACTTTTTATGGGGTATTGCAAGAATCATTGTTTAAGCGAGACGCCCAGTCGTTCCTTAGAGAGACCGTAGAGAGCTATCCCTTTGAAAATGGAGGAGTATATCGAAAAGATTTCGCGACAATAGAATTTAATAAAGGAGAGTCTTCTGCAATAAGTGTAATGCTGCTTGGAGCGGCAAGCGTTCCGGACGAGGTGATTAGTACCTGGCAAGTCCGATTGCAATCTTATGAACGATTAAGAGATACACGCCTAGAAATTATCCAATCGTCAGATCGAGAAGATGATCCGAATTCAATGCAGTACGTACTCGAATTATATGAGAATAAAAAGAGTGAATTGTCGTCGAAGGATCGTCAAATACAACTGTTAGAATCTGAAATCATTCGATTGAAGAAAACGATGAGTCTAAGTATTCCTTTCAATCAAATTAGCGCTGAGCTCGTTGCAGCCTTTCCGGAGGTTTCCAAAATTGGTTATGCGGCTCGAATTCAAACCGATTTTACTAGTCAAGACACACTGCCTGTTTTTGAAATTAAGTACATTCCATCGCTTAGTTCAACTTCAAAGGCTACTTTAAGTCCAAGGATTGAAAATTGGCTTAAAACACGATTGGTTTTGGATACTTTGGTGGTTCGAGAAAACTAAATTCCGTGATCTTGGCGGTAGATCCTTCTCACGTTCTTGAATAAATCAGATGCGTACACAAATTCTGCAACGGCGTTATTTTCAGTAATGAAAATATCTTCTTTGCTTCCTTCCCAAGCTAATTTTCCTTCTTTTAAGAATACGATTTTTTCACCAATCTCCATCACCGAGTTCATGTCATGTGTATTGATCAGTGTGGTGATATCATATTCCTTAGTTATTTCTTGAATCAAATTATCGATTAGAATTGCAGTTTTTGGGTCGAGACCCGAGTTAGGTTCGTCGCAAAATAGATATTTCGGGTTAAGAACGATTGCTCTAGCTATAGCCACACGTTTTTTCATCCCACCTGAAATCTCAGAAGGGTATTTATGGTGCGCATCTAATAGATTTACGCGCTCTAGCACCGAGTCAATTCGATCCTTCTTTTCTGCCTTCGAAAGTTTGGTAAACATTTCGAGCGGAAAACCTACGTTCTCTGCCACATTCATGCTGTCAAAAAGAGCACTACCCTGAAATACCATTCCCATTGCTTTTCGGAGTTCTCGTTGCTCGTTTTTTTCGAGTTCTAATAGGCAGATACCATCGTATCTAATCTCTCCTGATTCTGGGGTGAAAAGCCCAATTAGCGATTTGAGAAAAACAGTTTTTCCTGATCCGCTTTGACCAATAATTAGATTCGTTTTTCCTCGCTCAAACGTGGTACTTACATCAATTAAAACGGGCTTGCCATTGAATGATTTGTGTAGTCCTTTAACTTCGATCATCAGCCTAATAATAGTTGAGTGAGGATGTAGTTTAAAATGATAATCACTACACTTGTCCAAATAAATGAGGTGGTTGCTGCTTTACCGACCTCTAAAGCTCCTCCTTTGAGGTAGTAGCCGTGATAGGCGGGTATAGTCGCTATCACAATTGCAAATACTAAAGTTTTTATAAATGCATAGACTACATGAAAGGGTACGAATTCTTCTTGTATTCCCACGATAAAGTCAGCGGTAGGAGCATAACCGCCAAACACTGCTGCTGACCAACCTCCAAAAATGCCCATATACATCGAAATGGCAATGGCGAACGGATAAAAGAGCATCGCGATTAGTTTTGGAAATATCAGGTAGTTTAATGAATTTACTCCCATCACCTCGAGAGCGTCAATTTGCTCAGTCACGCGCATGGAACCTATCGAAGACGTGATATAAGAACCTACCTTTCCTACCATGATCACCGAGGTAAACGTAGGTGCAAACTCGAGTATCACCGACTGTCGTGTTGCAAAACCAATCAAACTTTTTGGTAAAAAGGGGCTTGTTAAATTCAGTGCCGTTTGAATAGTTACTACGCCTCCGATAAAAAAGGAGATAAAAATGATGATACCCAGTGAGTTAAATATTAGTTCATCAATCTCCTTGAAAATTAGCTTCCTCATTACACTCCATTTCGTGGGCTTTCTGAAGATTTCTAAAATCATGAGGCCGTATCTGCCGATATTTTCGAGATAACTCATAGTTCAAAATTAAGCTTTTTGACTTCATTTAACATTGATTTATCCTTTGACTTATTTAGTTGAATTAGATTTGAAGCCTAAACGTATTAGCATGAAAAAATGGTTAGTAACGATCGGTTTTCTTAGTATTGTTCAAGGAGTAATCGGACAGGATGCCCCCTTTGAAAAGCCTAAACTGGTTGTTGGGATTGTCGTTGATCAAATGCGATTCGATTACCTCACCCGATTTTGGGATCGATATAGTGATGGTGGATTTAAACGTATGGTAAGCGAAGGTTTTAATGCGAAAAACCACCATTTCAATTATGTGCCAACGGCCACAGGGCCTGGCCATGCATCGGTTTATACCGGTACAACCCCATCGGTTCATGGTATTTTGGGAAATAACTGGTACGACAAGTTCTTAAAAGAGTCGGTGTATTGCGCTGCAGACGAAAACTTTCCAGACTTAGGTACTGAACAGACTGGAGGTATGGCACCGACTCGATTACTTACAACAACAATTACCGACCAACTCCGTATTCACTATCAGTTCAAATCGAAAGTAATAGGAATCGCAATTAAGGATCGTGGAGCTATTTTACCTGTTGGTCACACAGCAAATGCGGCCTATTGGTTTGAGGGTCGATCAACTGGCAATTGGATCAGTTCAACATATTATATGGAGGAACTTCCTCAGTGGGTAATTGATTTTAATAATGCTCGCTCCGTAGACCAGTATAAAAAAACCTGGGAAACCCTTGAACCACTAGAAACGTACTCCGAAAGCGGTAGTGATCAAAATCAGTATGAGGGTATTTCAAAAGGAGAGCAGCACAGTGGTTTTCCGCATAAAATAGCTAAGCTTTGGAAGGATAACGGACAATACAGCAGCCTTTCTGCAACGGCCTACGGTAACAGTTTGACAACCGATTTTGCTCTAGCTGCGTTAGCAGCTGAAGGTCTCGGAACAGACGAAATACCTGATTTTTTAGCGATAAGCTACTCGTCACCAGATTATGTTGGGCATAAATACGGTGTTAACTCTGTTGAGGTCCAGGATAATTATATGCGTCTAGACCTTGAACTCAGTCGTCTGTTAACGCATCTTGATCAAACGGTGGGTGCCGGCGAATACTTGATGTTTTTAACTGCCGATCATGGAGCAATACATGTACCTGCTTTTTTAAATGATCAAAAGATTCCGGCTGGATATCTAGATACGAAACAACTATCTCAACAATTATTGGAAAAAGTCGTCGCGCGATTTGGGAATGCGGATCTTATCGAATCGCTATCCTATAACGAGATATACCTAAACAAGAACGTACTCGATTCATTAGCTGTACAGGGTTACTCGGCGGCACAAGTTCGAAGAGAGATTGCTGAGTTTTTATACGACTTAGATCATATTGAGCGAGTGTATACTTCGGATCAACTTCGAAATTTTGGCAGCACTTCTGGTTTCGATCGAATCATATACAACGGCTACCACCCAAAGCGATCGGGAGACCTTATTTTTATACAGTCGCCTGGCTATATTTCATATGGAAAAACAGGCTCAACTCATGGTTCTGCAATGATTTATGATACACATGTACCCCTTCTTTTCTTCGGAAAAGGCATAGAGCATGGTAGCACAGCTGAGCGAACAGAAATTCCTGATATTGCCCCAACGCTTGCTGTCTTATTAGGTATTGGAATGCCAAACGGAACCACTGGGACTCCTATCGAAGACCTTTTAGAAGACTAAACTTAGCGCGCATTTTTCTATAACGTATTCTACAAATCGCCTGGGCCGACTCGTTATCGACCAGGCGATTTCTTTTTTTTACAGCGCTTAGATATCCGTAAAGTTGATAGAATAGTACAATTAGACTTTTCTTCTTTATCGCAAGTTTAATTGCGCTGAGTATACTAATGAATAGGTCATAACCGAGCCTGTAATAACTTGCGCCTCTATTTTTGTAATAGATCTTTCCCTTGTATCCTGAACTAGTGGGCCTTAAGTGCTTTACATGTAGTTCTGAGTACGTTTTCACCTCGTATCCTTTAGACTCGGCAAGCAAGGTATCAACACTATCCCAACCTAGCGCGGGAATGAGTCCTCCGATGGCATCAAAGCACGCTTTTCGATAACATTTTATCGGTCCACGAATATGTGCTTTATCAGCAACCGATTCAAACACCCAATTACCAGAAGGATGTTCAATGTATAAGTGTCCTGAGGCCATTCCTAAATTCGGATTTTGCTCAAATTCTGCGATTATCCGTTCAAAATAGTTTTCGGGGAGTACCACATCGGCATCGAACTTTCCTATAAAATCATAGGAGGAAGCATGCTCGAGACCTTTATTAAATGCAATGATGTGCTTTGCTCCAGGTATTCTCGAAGGACTACTTTCATGTCGGTAATAACGAATGAAATCGTACTGATTTGCGTATTGCTGAGCGATTGCAGGACTACTGTCGGTACTAGCATCATCAACAAGGATAAGTCTTGTGGGTTGCAGACTCTGTGCAACAAAACTGTCTAAGCAAGCAGCGATATACGCCTGTTCGTTGTAAAAGGGTATAATTACAACGATTGTGTGCATACTACTAGTAACGATAAACTAAACAGTTTAGATTCATTCCTGCCCCTACGCTTGCGAATAGTAATATATCGCCAGTTGTTAACTGATGATTCGGAAGTTTGTTTTTACGTACCATATCGAAGAGTACCGGAACGGTAGCCACGGAGTTATTTCCGACTTCTTTGATATTCATCGGCATTACGTGCTCAGGTGCTGTCGCTTTAAACTTCTTGTATAGGCGCGCAACCATAGCCTCGTCCATTTTTTCGTTTGCCTGGTGCAGAAAAACTTTTTTTACTTCTGTTATAGCTACTCCTGCAGATTCTAAGGCCTCGGCCATTGCTGTTGGAACATGAACCACCGCGAGTTCATAAACTTTTCGCCCTAACATTTTAATATAGCGCGTTTTGTCGTTGTTGCTTGCTTTATTTCCTGTTCCGTAGTAGAGATAATAAGCCTCGTCATTAGCCAGAGTGGTGGTAATATTCGCTAGAAGATCTCCACCGTTTTCAGATGCGCCAACAATAGCTGCACCAGCACCATCCGCAAAAATCATACTATCTCTATCGTTCGGGTCTACAACTCGAGATAAAGCTTCTGCACCAATTACTAGGCAGTTCTTTGCCATACCACTTTTGATAAATGCTTTGGCCTGAATGACCGCCTCTATCCATCCGGGACAGCCAAATATCATATCGTAGGCAACACATTTTGGGTTTTGAATGCCTAGCTTATTTTTGACTCTTGAGGCAAGGCTTGGTAGCATATCGGTTTGAATTTCTCCATAGCGCACATCGCCAAAGTTGTGAGCAAATATGATATAATCAATAGCTTCTTTGTCAATATTAGCATCAGCAATCGCCTCTTTGGCTGCAAAATACCCCATGTCTGAGGTAGTCAATTCGGGTGCTAAATACCTGCGGCTCTCAATACCAGTGATTGCTCTAAATTTTTCGATGATTTCAGTGTTCTCGGTAGCGAATGGAAGCCCATTCTCGTCTATAAATTCACTGTTTTCAAATTCACTATTGGGTTGTACAATCGTAGGTAAGTAGTGGCCTGTTCCTAAAAAGCTAATATTCATGTGAAGAAGTTAGTGCGGACTAAGTTAAAAAAAAAGGGACGCTAAACAGAAAGTGTAGACGTCCCTAGGGTTATAAACGATGAGTATTAGCTTTGATAAGCTTCTATGGGCGCACAGCTGCACACTAGATTTCGATCGCCAAAAGCTTCATCAGCTCTGCGTACCGAAGGCCAAAATTTATTTTCTTCTACAAAAGGCAGCGGATAAGCAGCTTGTCTTCGAGAGTAGGGGAAGTTCCACCCGTCTGCAGTAATCATTGCCAAGGTGTGTGGTGCATTCTTCAGAACATTGTTTGGTTCATCCATACTGCATACATCAATCTCATCTTTTATCGCCAGCATTGCCTCGCAGAATCGATCGATTTCTTCAAGTCCTTCACTTTCGGTAGGTTCAATCATCATGGTTCCGGCAACAGGGAATGATACCGTTGGTGCATGAAAACCGTAATCCATTAGACGCTTAGCGATATCAGTTACTTCAATACCTTTTTCTTTGAAAGGCCTACAGTCAATGATAAGTTCGTGAGCAGCTCTTCCTTGTTCTCCGGTATAAAGTATAGGATAACTCTTCTCTAAACGAGCTTTGATATAATTTGCGTTTAAGATGGCATACTCAGTAGCGCTAGTTAAACCTTCACTTCCAAGCATACGTATGTAAGCGTACGAAATTAGGCAAGCCATTGCACTTCCGAATGGAGCAGCAGAGATTGCAGTTATCGCCTCTTCGCCTCCTGTCGGTATTACCGGATTTCCGGGTAAGAATGGAGCGAGTTGCGGAGCAACACAGATTGGACCAACTCCTGGACCACCTCCTCCGTGTGGAATGGCAAAGGTCTTATGCAGATTCAGGTGACAAACATCTGCTCCGATGGTTGCTGGGTTAGTAAGACCTACTTGTGCGTTCATATTTGCACCATCCATGTACACCTGCCCGCCGTGATCGTGAATGAGTTTAGTGATTTTGCGAATAGAAGATTCAAATACCCCATGAGTAGAAGGGTAGGTGACCATAAGTGCAGCGAGATTTTCAGAATGAGCTTCGACTTTTTCTTGAAGGTCTTCAAGGTCGATATTTCCTCGCTCATCGGTTTTGGTTACAACCACTTTCATGCCTGCCATTACCGCAGATGCTGGATTCGTACCGTGTGCAGATGCTGGAATAATGCACACATCGCGGTGGGAGTCTCCGCGCGACAAATGATAAGCTCGGATGGTCATTAGCCCGGCATATTCGCCTTGAGCTCCTGAATTCGGTTGCAGCGATGTGGCCGCGAAACCTGTGATCTCGTTGAGGTAATTGCTAAGATAGGTAAGAATTTGGATGTATCCTTCTGCCTGGTCTATCGGAACAAAAGGGTGCAGATTTGCAAATCGAGACCAGCTTAAAGGAAGCATTTCTGTTGCTGCGTTGAGCTTCATTGTGCAACTTCCTAAAGCAATCATCGAATGATTTAAGGCAAGATCTTTGCGCTCCAATTTTTTGATGTAACGCATCAGTTCCGTTTCACTGCGAAAACGATGAAACACCTCATGAGTAAGGAACTCACTCTTTCGGCTAAATTCTTCGGTAAAAACAGTGTCTGAAAGCTCTGCGTAATTGGTTTTAAGTTGATTGGTATCGATAGACGTTCCAGTCAGGGCTTCAATAAGGTTTTTAAGGTCTTCAAAAGACGTCGTTTCATTAATTGAAAGGCTTACTTCAGAATCCGACGGATAATAGAAATTAATTTCAGCTTTTAGCGCTCGAGCTTCAACAGCCTTTGCATCTAAACCTTTAAAATATAGGGTGTCAAAATAAGATGAGAAGACCGGATGTAAACCGTTCTTGCCAGCCTCTTTGGCTACCAGCTGCGTCTTTTTATGAATATCAAGGGCAATTGAAGTAAGGCCATCAGGTCCATGATAAACCCCATACATACCAGCCATTACGGCTAAAAGGACTTGCGCTGTACAAATGTTTGAAGTTGCCTTGTCACGCTTAATATGTTGTTCTCTAGTTTGCAGGGCCATTCGAAGGGCCGGATTACCATCAGTGTCTATGGTTCTTCCTATGATTCTACCTGGAATAGTTCTTCTATAATCGTGTTTTGTTGCAAAGTAGGCTGCGTGCGGTCCACCGTATCCAAGTGGAATTCCGAAGCGTTGAGTAGTTCCGACCACTACATCTACTCCATAGCTTCCTGGTTCTTTCAGTAGTGTCAAACTCAATAAATCAGCAGCGACGGCTACTTTAATGTCATAGGTTTTCGCCTTTTCAACGACCTGGCTTAAGTCCGTTACATTTCCGTATTTACCTGGATACTGTGCAATAAGTCCGAAATAGCTGTCATTAGCTTCAAACGTGTCTAGGTCTCCTAAAACAAGCTCAATCTCTAGCGGTGTCGCCCGAGTTTGAAGCAGCGAATAGGTTTGAGGTAAGATTTCTTGATCAACAAAGAATTTTAGAACGCTATTTTTCTTTTGTTCTCGTGAACGTAAATCAAAAAGCATAGTCATAGCTTCAGCTGCTGCAGTACTCTCATCAAGTAATGATGCGTTTGCGATTTCCATGCCGGTCAGTTCGATGACCATGGTTTGATAATTCAAAAGCGCCTCAAGCCTCCCTTGCGCAATTTCGGCTTGGTAGGGGGTATAAGCGGTATACCATCCTGGATTTTCTAAAATATTTCGCTTGATTACCGAGGGTGTAATTGAAGGGTGGTACCCTAGACCGATATATTGATTAAACACCTTGTTTTTTAAGGAGCAATCTTCTAAATGTTTTAAGAGCTCGAATTCGCTTATCGCCTCAGGTAAGTTCATCTTACCGGCCAACCGGATGTCACTTGGAATAGTTTGATCAATTAGTTCACCAATAGAGGAGGCCTCTACAGCTGATAACATAGTCTGAACTTCCGCGGCTTGAACGCCAATGTGTCGATTTACAAAAGGAGTACTCATCAATCATCAATTTTGAGGATGTAAAATTACCGAATAAAGAGTGTGCTTAATCGCTCTAGTCCGCGGAAATTTTAAGGGGTTATCAAAAAGTGTTAAGAAGTGCTACTTTTGTTTAATGAAGCAGCGTATGTCTTGGTTTTCAATATATGTAAAAGGCAACTTTCATGTTAGCTTTTCCGCTTTGAGCCTAAGTTTGCTTTCGATGCAATGGTTAAACATTTCACCTCCTTTTGTTGTTTATTTTTTTCTGTTTATAAGTACGTTTTTAGGGTATAGCTTCCTGAAATATTATTCTGTTCGTGATAAACTCCTTACTTCATCTTCTTTTTTTAACACCTTTCTGCTTTTAAGCTTACTTGTTGGCTGTGTTGCGCTAGTGATAGGCTTATTTAGTCTTCGGTTACCCTCAATTGTGGTAGCCGCTATAGCGACAGTTATCACTCTTTTTTATGCGAAAGGATCACCGGTTGCCTTTTCGAGAGAAAATGGGTTTGTGAAAATAGTGCTCGTAGGCCTAGTTTGGGCACTGATGTGCGTGTCTTTTCCGGTTGCGCACTTTGGAATAGATATGCTATTGAGCAAAGCGGTTGTTCACCTCTTTTTTGCAGTTTTATTATTGGTATTAGCCCTTATGGTGCCTTTTGAAATTCGTGATTTAGCTAGTGATCAGCTGCATTGGCCAACCCTTGCCCAATATTTAGGGACCACACGAATCAAAGCTGTGGGATTTGCATGTTTACTTGGAGCTCTGGTGTTGTTCGGTAAGGTAACAATGGGAGGGCTTAGCACGTATACTGCAATGTGTACACTAGGCGCATTAGTTAGCCTGGCAATCTGGAAGTCACATAAGAATCAGTCGCAGTGGTTCGCTTCCTTTTGGGTAGAGGCAATACCAATCGCCGCCTTTGCGGTGAATTATTTATTTAAGTGAGGCAGCGCCTTTAATTACCTTTTCTTTTAAGGACTCTTTGTAAGCGATTATTCGCTTTAGTAATTCTTCATCTGAGGTGGCTAATATTTGTGCAGCTAAAATTCCTGCATTTTGTGCACCGTCAAGTGCAACGGTAGCAACAGGTACGCCTCCTGGCATTTGAAGAATAGAAAGCACTGAGTCCCATCCGTCGATTGAATTTCTGCTTTTTACAGGGACTCCAATAACTGGAAGCGGACTCATTGAGGCTACCATGCCGGGTAGGTGAGCCGCCCCTCCTGCACCAGCAATAATTACTCGAATTCCTCTGAGATGTGCATTTTTAGCGAAGTCAACTAGTTTTTCTGGAGTTCGATGTGCAGAAACAATA
>ENA-OUOG01001475-OUOG01001475.1-marine-metagenome-genome-assembly--contig:-NODE-1475-length-27102-cov-8.042960_pt1 | contig 27102 bp, 20 predicted proteins | sample MGYA00248635_ERZ508505 | MGnify/ENA primary metagenome ERZ508505 (study PRJEB26176, sample SAMN06267871) | marine metagenome | isolation source: Saanich Inlet, British Columbia, Canada | place: Pacific...
CGTGAGGATTTGGGCCATGAGATCGAAGCCGATGAACGCGAATTGATGGCGCGGGCCTTGGAAGAGAACTCGGTCATTGTGGCGCAAATGACGCCGTTTTTCGAAGGAGATAAACGTGACGGATGATGTAAACGCCGAACATAAGGCCAAGATGAAGGCCCTCAAGGCCGAGCGTCACGAAATGATGAAGGAAAAAACCGTTCGCGAGAAAGGTTTGATCATCGTTCATACGGGCGATGGCAAAGGCAAAAGCTCATCCGCTTTTGGTATGATCATGCGCTGTATCGCCCATAAGATGCCCTGTGGTGTTGTCCAGTTCATCAAAGGAACGTGGATCACCGGTGAAAAAGAATTGCTGCGCAATAATTTTGCCGATGAATGCCGTTTTGTTGTCTCGGGCGAGGGGTTCACTTGGAACACCCAAGACCGCGAGCGCGATATTGCTGCCGCCCGCAATGGGTGGGAACAGGCCAAAGATATGATCCGCGACCCCGAGATGCGCTTGGTTGTTTTGGACGAGATCAATATCGCACTGCGCTATGATTATCTGCCGATCGACGAGGTGGTCACATTTCTGGCGACGGAAAAGCCTGAAATGACCCATGTGGTTCTGACAGGGCGCAACGCCAAACCTGAAATGATCGAGATCGCCGATCTTGTGACCGAGATGACCGAGATCAAGCACCCGTTCAAATCCCAAGGTGTGGTCGCGCAAAAAGGCGTGGAGTTCTAATCCGCCAATGCCTGCATTGATGATCCAAGGCACAGGTTCGAATGTCGGGAAATCGATGTTGGTGGCTGGATTGTGCCGTGCGGCCAAGCGCCGTGGGATCAGCGTTGCGCCATTCAAACCACAAAACATGTCCAATAACGCCGCTGTCACATGTGATGGTGGCGAGATAGGCCGCGCGCAGGCCCTTCAGTCGCTTGCCTGCGGGTTGGAACCCAGTTCCGATATGAACCCCGTTCTTTTGAAGCCCGAAACCGATACGGGTGCGCAGGTTATCGTGCAGGGCAAACGCATGGCGCGCGCCGAGGCTGCGGATTACGGCGCGCTCAAGCCGAAATTGATGGAGGCGGTTCTGGAGAGTTTTGAGCGCCTCAAAGCCAAACATGATCTGGTGATTGTCGAGGGCGCAGGTAGCCCCGCTGAGGTGAATTTGAGACCCCGTGACATCGCCAATATGGGGTTTGCCGTAGCGGCCGATGTGCCCGTTGTCTTGGCGGGCGATATTGATCGTGGGGGCGTGATTGCGCAGATCGTGGGCACGCAGGCGGTGATTGATGCAACTGATGCCGCCATGGTGGGCGGTTTTCTCGTGAATAAATTTCGCGGCGACCCCAGATTGTTTGACGATGGCTATGACTATATCGAGACCAAGACGGGTTGGGCTGGTTTTGGCGTTTTGCCGTGGTTCCATGATGCTTGGAAATTGCCTGCCGAAGATGCGATTGACCTCAACCGCGCGCCACAGCGTGAAGGGCTGCATGTTGTGTGCCTTGCCCTGTCGAGGATTGCGAATTTTGATGATCTTGATCCGCTTGCCCAAGAGAGTGGCGTCAGGCTGACCATGCTTGGCCCCGGTCGTCCTATTCCTGCGGATGCTGATCTGGTGATCTTGCCTGGCTCAAAATCAACGCGCGGTGATCTTGCGTTTTTGCGGGCACAGGGCTGGGATATTGATCTGGCCGCCCATATCCGTCGTGGGGGGTATGTGCTTGGCATTTGTGGCGGGTATCAGATGCTCGGTCAGATCGTGCGCGACCCAGACGGCGTCGACGGCGAGATCGGCGAGACCAAGGGGCTGGGGTTTCTTGACGTGGAGACCGTGATGACAGCGGCCAAGCAATTGGCGGTATCTGATGCGACCCATGTCCCAAGCGGCGCACATTTTGCGGGATATGAGATTCATATGGGCCAGACAGTCGGGCCTGATTGTGCACGGCCCTTTGCGATGATCGGCAGTGCTGCAGATGGGGCACATTCCGCCAACGGGCGGGTGATGGGAACCTATCTGCACGGTCTATTTGCCGATGATGGTTTCCGCGCGGGATTTCTTGAAGCGGTCGGCGGGCACGCCTCTGGTCTCAACTATAGCGATGAGGTCGATACCATCTTGGATGCTTTGGCTGATCATATGGAACAGCACCTTGATATCGCGGGATTGCTGGGTTTGGCGCGCTAATACTCAAGCCGCGACGCGACGGGCCTCGACCTGAATGGCTTGAAGCGATTGTGCAGTGGCGCGGTCGATCGTCTCGAAAACAGGTTCCAGATCGTCTTCTATGGGCCGCGCCAGCCTTTCGGACCTTGTGGTTAGAATGTCACCAAGAAGCGAGGTTTCCATATTACAACGCCCAATGCTCAGACAGTCATGATCATCGGTCATAATCTGATACATTCGCCGCACAGGCTGGCTTTGATCCCTTATCACCGAGACCCGATTGATCATATCGCCCATGCGGGCAAAAACGCGTTCTTTCCCTGTCAGGTATTCGACCTCATTGCCAGCCATGAGCATCCGCGTCATCGGGGCGACATGCACATCGCGCGAGAGGCCGAAATAGGGCGCACGCAGCAATAACGGCGCCATAGACCCAATTCCGAGAACATCGACATGCCCGCACCACCGCACGCGCGATGGACCTGAAACAACGCCCTCAATAATCATCCCTGGCCTTAGATCCTCGACAGCGATCGGACCCACAGGTGTGTTGATGGGGCTGCCCTTGCCATAAGCGGGCAGGTTGCCGCAGGACAGGTTGTGATCTGCAATGGCCACAACGGACATGGGTTTGAAGAATTCAGGTTTGGACGGCAAGAAATCATCCAAACAATGCGATTCACCCTGATAGGGCGTGATAATACGGCGCTCCAGCGTCATGGCGTTGAACAGGTCGATCCTGCTTTCACGTGGATTGGCGCTGGCTGTATAGATGATCTGGAAGCCGTCCTTTGGACCAAACATGTCAGGGTCGGTTTGAACGGAAAGGCCACGATGCAGGAACTGAAGCGCCCCATTCGGCATCCGATAAACCTGGAAAGCACGCTCCCCTGTTTGACCCGCCCAAATCCGCACTGGCTTGTCCGGATTTGCCCATAATGTGCCTTCAATCAGGAAGGAGGTCATCACACGCGCGCTGCTGGAGGATGCATTGGCTTCGGCATCATGGACGACCCTGTCGCCTTTTGCATTCCAAACGGAAATCCAGCTCATTGAAAAACCCCCGTCCAGCCCGAGCCAATCAAGCGACCAGATTGCAGGTCGGGATTGGTGGTTGGGGAATATGGGAGGCGGAAGATCATGCGAGAACCGCCATTGCTTCGAAAGATTTCAGAGGCAAGCGGGCGGGGTCTCCATAGCCCTCCCCTGACACGGGGTCGATGTTTGGAAGCAACGCGCATAGCCGCGCTTTGTTTTCCTCATCAAAGCCCGAAAGCGTTTGAGGGCCAGGGAAAAAGCTCTCTGTGGGCAGGCCCTCGGCAAAGATAATCTCATGCTCGTCGAAGAGGATATGGAAATACTCGACCTCGCCGCCTTCCTGAATCCAGACACTGACGCCATTGACCAAATCCTTGGCTGCGACCAATACCTCATCTTCGCCAAACAGCAGCTCGGCATGGGCATTTGACACCAACACCCGATGAAGCTGCGAAAGTAGAAGACGCCGGTTCAGGCCGAAGGTGCCTTGTTCAATCACAACAGGGGCGGATTGCCCACGCGCTTTTGCGGTGCGTTTGCCGATCCAGCGGATGGGTTGCGCGCCACGGTCTTGGGTCGTGACCATTTGGCCAATCTGCAGGTCTTCGACATGGACTTCGCCCGAGGGTGTAAGGATACGCGTTCCACGTGTGAAACAGGGTATCGTTGTAACCGTGACAAAGGCGGAATCGCTTATACCTGTGGCAGATTCAGCCGTGTAGCTGAAATTATAGTTTTCGGGCGCAGGCGGGCCAACTGTGGGTGCGGTAACTCCAAGCCGTCCATCCGCAAGCAGTTCGATTTCATGCCCTGAGGACAAGGTGACCATGCCGCCTGTCGTGATGGGCTGTCCGTTGACATGGGTGACAAACATTCCGGGAGTGTCATTTGCCAAAACATCGAGGTTCAAGGTGTAGCCTGTATAGACCGTCCCTGAATCGTCTGCTGCAATCGCATCATCTTGGATTGATCCACCCGCCACCAGAAGTGTGGAATCATAAGATGAATCCCCGACATCCGCGATGCCGAGTTTAAGGGTGTTCACCTGTCCAGCGTTCACCGGAATGATGACATTCAGCGTAACGGTGAAGCCGTCCATCTCGGTGTTATAGTCATCACCCGTGTTGTCGACATAAAGCGTCCCATTCGCGCCGCCATTCACCGAGTTGATATCCGCGATGGAAAACACAGGTGAGGCGACCTCGACCCCATTGATCCAGATACCGACCGCATCATTGAAAATGGACCCGACATATTCGGGGTATTCTTCCGATGCGAAGGTGAATTGCATGCTCAAGGAGGAGCTGTTCGGGATGAAATCAACCTCAAGGATCGAGGCGTCATAGGTGGCCCGCCCCGCCAGCGCGTTGAAGTCACCATCGTTATTGATGCCCGAGGTGTTTGAGCTGGTACTTGCGCTGCGGTTGGGATCACCTGAGGCATTGGTGAAGCTGGTCAATCTGCCCGTCGAGAAAAGCACGCCTGTATCTGAGGGCGTCACACCTGGCGCAATCGCATCGCCATTCGTCCAGATTCCAGAGGAACGGTTGTCACCACGATAGTCGGCATCGACCACAGTTACGCTGTCGCCGAAAATCTCCAGCGCCATCTGAAGTGCTGACGCACCTGTGTTGATTGGCAGTTCCTGAGCGGTCGCCATATAGAATATCCATGCCTCGATGCCGAGGATGACAGACGCTCATACATGACGATCCGCACGCTTTTTGCGTGTCAAATCATAAGAACTCTTAAATTGCGGGCTTTGCCGCTCGCCTGCCTCGGCTTATTATTATGAGGTAAACCTATCAGAAGTTTTTGATTTGTTAACCACTTACTTTGGGACAAGCGTCTTGGTCCGCGACTTGTGCCTTGATTGCCACGTCGTTATCGCTGGACCAGCACGACCAAAGGACGCCTTTCATGTCTCATGTTCCAATTGATCCCGTTGCTTTGACGGCTGCATTGGTGAAATGCCCGACAGTGACGCCTGAAGAAGGTGGCGCTTTGCAATTGCTTGAAGCCACGCTGTCTGGTGTCGGGTTTAGCTGCACGCGGGTGGATCGCAATGGCGTTCCAAACCTCTTTGCGCGTTGGGGCAATGGCGGCAACACGCGCAGTTTTGGTTTTAATGGTCACACCGATGTTGTGCCTGTAGGTGATGAGGGCGCTTGGACCTATCCGCCGTTTTCAGCGCATATGGAGGATGGCTGGCTCTATGGGCGCGGGGCCACCGATATGAAATCAGGGGTGGCTGCATTTGTCGCCGCCGCGATTGATTTTGTGACTGACACCCCGCCCGATGGAAGCCTTGTCATTGCGATTACGGGCGATGAGGAAGGCCCGTCCTCGGATGGAACAATCGCAATTCTGGATTGGATGGAAGCGCAAGGCGAACGCATGGACGCCTGTATCGTTGGTGAGCCGACCTCGCCCGAGGTGATGGGGGATATGATCAAGATCGGACGTAGAGGCTCGATGACAGCGATGTTCGAAATTCGTGGGAAACAGGGCCATTCCGCCTATCCGCACAAAGCGCTGAACCCTATGCCTGCGGTTGCCCTTTTGGCGCATCGGCTTGCCACGCATCAACTGGATGAAGGCACCGATCATTTTGATGCCTCAACTTTGGCGATCACCACGATTGATACGGGCAATGCAGCGACCAATGTGATCCCTGCCAAGACCCGAATGACAGCAAATCTGCGCTTCAACGACACCCATACGGGCGCCTCGCTGACCGATTGGTTGCAAACGGAGGCCGACCGCGTTGCGCAGGAGACGGGTGTGAGCATCGACATGGATGTCCGTATCTCGGGCGAGGCCTTTGTAACCCCTCCGGGTGAGTTGTCTGATCTCGTGTCAAATGCCGTTGAGGCCGAAACAGGGCGTAGGCCCGAATTATCCACGACAGGTGGCACCTCGGATGCACGCTTTGTGAAATCGCATTGCCCTGTGGTCGAGGTCGGCCTTGTGGGTCACCGCATGCATCAGGTCGATGAGCGGGTCTGGATGCAGGACATTCATGACCTCAAGCGGATTTATACGCGCATCTTGTCAGATTATTTCGCCTAGCGCGGCCCCGTGTTTTGCGCATGACGCGCCTTTGGTGCCGTGTTAGTCCAGATTTATGAGCCGTATCCCCAATAAAGACGAAATCCGTAACTGGATTGCCGAGCATCCTGGCAATACCTCCAAACGTGACATTGCCAAAGCCTTTGGAATCAAGGGGGCTGCGCGGATCGATTTGAAGCGCATCCTGAAAGAGCTTCAGGAAGAGGGCCATCTTGCCAAACGCGGCAAAACCTATCGCGACCCTGATAAATTGCCGCCCGTTTCGATCCTGCAAGTCATGGGGCCTGATGACGAAGGCGATGTTTTTTGCCGTCCGATGGAATGGGCGGGTGAAGGCGTTGAGCCGCGCATTCTATTCAGTGCGCGTGCAACTGATCCTGCGATGGGCAAGGGTGATCGCATCCTTGCGCGCCTGCAGGAGGTCACGGGTGAAGATTACCAATATATTGCGCGGCTGATCCGGCGCATCGGCACCAACCCCCTCAAGATTCTGGGTATCTTTCGCAAGGGGGCCGAGGGTGGCCGCATCGTTCCGATCAGCAAAGGCTCGGATAAGGAATGGAGCGTTGCCTCGGATGCGACGGGTGGTGCCAAGGATGGCGAATTGGTCGAGGCCGAGCAGGCAGGCCCCAAGGCGCGCATGGGACTGCCGAAAGCGCGGATCACCGACAGGCTTGGAAACCCCGCAGCGCCCAAAGCCGTAAGCCTGATCGCGATCCATGAATATGGTATCCCCGATGACTTCCCCGATGACGTGGTCGCGCAGGCAGATGCCGCCAAACCCGCCGAGGTGAAGGGCCGCGAAGACATGCGGGATATGCCGTTGGTTACCATCGACCCTGCCGATGCCCGCGACCATGATGATGCTTGCTATGCCCATGCTGATACCGACCCCAAGAACAAGGGTGGCCATGTCATCTGGGTCGCGATTGCCGATGTCGCGCATTATGTTCGCTCGGGCTCGGCGCTGGACCGTGAGGCGCGCAAGCGCGGCAATTCCAGCTATTTCCCCGACCGTGTTGTGCCCATGCTGCCCGACCGTCTTTCGGGTGATCTCTGCTCGCTTCATGAAGGGGTTCCCCGCGCCTGTCTGGCCGTGCGGATGGTCGTCGACAAGACGGGCAACAAGATCGCGCATAGCTTCCACCGCGGATTGATGCGTTCGGCCGCTTCGCTGAACTACCAAGAGGTGCAGGCCGCCCAAGACGGCGATGTGAACGACAAATGCGCGCCCTTTCTCGAAACGGTGATTCAACCGCTTTTCGCCGCCTACGAAGCATTGAAAGCGGCAAGGGCGGAACGCCAGCCCCTTGATCTCGATCTGCCTGAGCGTCGGATCGAATTGTCCGAGGATGGCAAGGTCGCTTCGGTGGCTTTCCGCGACAGGTTGGACGCGCACAAGCTGATCGAGGAATTCATGGTCTTGGCCAATGTCGCCGCCGCCGAAACCTTGATCAAGAAGCGCACACCGCTTCTGTTTCGCGTGCATGAAGAACCTGACCAGCAAAAGCTCGAGGCTTTGCGCGAAGTGGCCCAGACAAGTGGGCTGACTTTGGCCAAAGGGCAGGTGTTGATGACCCGACATCTCAACCAATTGCTCAGCCAAGCCTCGAACAGCGAAAATGCCGAGTTGATCAATATCTCGACGCTGCGCTCCATGCAGCAGGCCTATTACAATGTAGAGAATTTCGGCCATTTTGGCTTGGCGTTGAAATCCTACGCGCATTTCACATCGCCCATCCGTCGCTATGCCGATTTGATCGTGCATCGCGCGCTTGTTTCGGCGCATGGCTGGGGCGAGGACGGGCTGAGCCCCTCCGAGATCGAGGATCTGGACGCGACAGCCAAGCATATTTCCGAGACCGAGCGCCGCTCGATGGCAGCAGAGCGCGATACCACCGACCGCTATCTCGCGGCCTATCTATCCGATAGGGTTGGTGCGGAATTTACGGGTCGAATATCGGGCATCGCGCGGTTTGGCGCCTTTGTGAAGCTGGATGAGACGGGCGCGGATGGGTTGTTGCCCATGCGTGCTTTGGGGCGGGAATATTTCCACCATGACCCAGATACGCAGACCCTGATGGGCGCTGATACGGGCCTGACCATCGGGCTTGGGGATCGCGTTGTGGTCAAGCTGGCAGCGGCTGTTCCAGTCACTGGCGGGCTGGAGTTGGAATTGCTCGAGATCGCGGGAGAGCGGCGCAAACCCTTTGATGGCCGAGGCCGTGGTAAGGGCAAGGGGCCCCATCGGCGCAAATTTGTGGCCTCAAAGGCAAAATCGGACAAGGTAAAAAAGAAGAAGCTGCGCAAGCGGAGCTAGGCCGCCTTCGGCAGAGTTTCGCGGACGGGTAAATCGCGTGCTTCTGGTGCTGGGTAAAACGCGCTATGTTCGTGGCATAAAAACAAGCCCCGAGCAGGTATAACATGTGCAGAACAATGGTAATTTCGGCTTTTGCCGTGGGCCTTTTGACAGCCCCGATTGCGGCCTCTCCGCTTGATACATCCCTGCGCCCATCCCTCAGGCCCGAGATGCAAAACACTGGCATGACTGTGGCAACCCCTGTCCAAGCGCGCGCGGATTCTGCGGGATTTGCGGCTTGGCGTGCCAGTTTCGAGCCGCGTGCGCGGGCAGCAGGGATTTCGCAGGCCACCTTGGCCGCAGCCTTTGCCGAGATCACGATTGAACCCGAGGTCATTCGTCTTGATCGCAACCAATCCGAATTCAATCGCACGCTTTGGGAGTATCTTGACAGTGCGGTGTCGGATCATCGGATCAATTCCGGGCGCACTTCGGCACAGCGCCACCGCGAAACACTTGCCTCCATCGAAAGACGCTATGGGGTCGAGGCCGAGATCGTGGCCGCCATTTGGGGTTTGGAAAGCGCCTTTGGTGCGGTGCGCGGCGATACCCATATTCCCAGTGCCTTGGCGACATTGGCCTATGACGGTCGTCGCCGTGAGTTCTTTGAACAGCAATTGATCGCCGCTTTGCGCATTTTGCAATCGGGCGATACCACGCCTGCGCGGATGCGGGGCTCTTGGGCGGGGGCGATGGGGCATACGCAATTCATGCCAACCAGTTACCTCGATCATGCCGTTGATTTCACGGGCGATGGTCGACGCGATATCTGGGGGGATGATCCAACAGATGCTCTCGCCTCAACGGCCAATTACCTTCGTGAATTCGGTTGGACCACTGGCCAACCTTGGGGGTTGGAGGTGACTTTGCCCTCAGGGTTCGACTTTGCCCAATCGGGTGAGCGGACCAAGCGCAATGTGGGGCATTGGAATGCGATGGGGGTGCGGTTGAGCGACGGTCAGATGATCCCTGATCACGGGCAATCATCCATCCTTTTGCCTGCGGGCGCGCAGGGCGTAGCGCTTGTGATCTTTGACAATTTCCATGTGATCGAGCGGTATAATCCAGCCGATGCCTATGTGATTGCGGTCGGGCATCTGGCCGATCGGATCAGCGGTGGCGGGGCCTTTCGTGCGGGTTGGCCACGCGGGGATCGTGCCCTATCGCGCGCGGAGCGCGAAGAGTTGCAGCGCAGATTGACGCGGGCTGGTTTCTCGACGGATGGAATTGACGGGGTGATTGGCCCCAATACAATCGATGCGCTGCGCCGTTATCAGGCCTCGCGCGGTTTGGTGGCCGATGGCTATGCCTCGCCTGCCATTCTCCAAAGATTGCGGTGATCACGCGGACTCGACTCTAATTCCGAGGCGCTCTAAATGTTGAGAACATTTAGAGAACAAATTTATGCCCGCCTTCTGCCGAGATACATCGCGACGCCTTTTATCCCTCTGGTTTCCACGGCTCAGTGTGGATCGGATATGCCGTCTTGAAACGGGGCTGTGTGATGCCCCGCTGGCCGTGGTGCGCGAAAGCGGAAATCTGCGGGTTCTAAGCTCGGTCAGTCCTGAGGCACAGGCACAGGGGCTGTTTCTGGGGCAGCCCCTGCAAGACGCGCTTAGCCTGTGTTCAGATGTGGTCACCCGCCTTGAAGACCCCAGACGGGACGCGGCATTTTTGACGGCGCTGCGCAGATGGGCGGGAAAGTTCTCGCCTTGGGTCTCGGAGCAGGGGCAGGCGGGTTTGATGATTGACCTGACGGGATGCGCGCATCTGTTCGGAGGAGAGGCCGAGCTGCTGGAGGTGGTTGAGGCCGATTGTGTGGATCTGGGCCTCGAAGTGTCCTGCGGGATTGCCGATACGGCAGGGGCTGCTTGGGCCTTGGCGCGATATGCGGGGCGGGAGTTGGCGGCAACGGGCCCCAATGGAGATGCGATCGACCAAGAAGCGCGCGCCACGCGATCACGCGCGAGCAAGCGCAGAAATTGGGAGAAGGGCGGGCCCGCTCCGCGTGTGGTGACCGCCTTGCAGGTGGCGGGGCGCATTTCGCCATCAGGACGGGTGCGCGACAGTATCGCAAAACTGCCCGTCGCGGCGTTGCGCCTTGATGATGCGGCCATCGCCGCCCTTGCGCGCCTTGGTTTGCGGCGGATTGATGACCTCTATGGCATGCCGCGCGCGGCTCTTGCGCGGCGCTTTGGGCAGCATCTGGTTAGACGTCTGGATCAAGCCTTGGGGTTGGAGCCTGAACCCATCTCGCCCGCGCGCGCGCCGTTGCATTTTGCCGCGCGGTTGAGCTTTCCCGAGCCGATCGGCTTGGAGGACGATATCATGGCAGGCCTTGATCGTTTGCTGCCCGTTGTCTGTGAAAAACTACGCGGCAAGGGGCGCGGTGCGCGCGGGTTTCGGCTTGAGTTGCGGCGTGCCGATGGTGGGGGGCAACAGGTGGAGATCGGCCTTGCCCGCCCCGCCGATACAGCTGATCGGGTCCGTAGCCTTTTTGCGCTTAAGATCGGCGTCGTTGATCCCGGTTTTGGAATTGATCTGTTACGGCTTGAGGCCCTTCAGACCGAACCTGTCCATGCGGTCCAGCATCGGGGTGGCCATGAAGCCGCCGCCGAGAGGGGCCGCAGCACCGCGTTGGATGATCTGATTGGCCGCATAGGGGCGCGGGTCGGGTTGGAGGCGATCACAAGACAACATCCCGCCGCATCCCATGTGCCTGAAAAAACTTCCAAAACCTTGGCGGCTGCGTGGTCAGACCCCGCCGAGGAGCCTTGGCCTCGTGGTTCGCGCCCTCGTCCGATGGTTCTATTTCGGTCCGAGCCTTTGACGGCTGCCCCAGACCCTCACCTGCCAACAGAATTTCGTTGGAGGGGGCGGGATTTTCAGATCCTATCCGCGATGGGGCCCGAGCGGATCGCACCGGAATGGTGGCTTGATGACCCCGAATGGCGCACGGGCGTGCGGGACTATTGGCGCGTGGACACGGATCGGGGACATCGGCTCTGGATCTATTATGCGCATGGAGGAATCACCTCGGCTGGGTGGTTTGCACAGGGCGATTTCGGCTGAGGCGTCGCAGGCGTGACACAAAAGCATCAGATAAAATCACCCAATCCAACCCCAGAAACCGTATTGTTTTTTCTCTGGATACAATTGTGAAGAAATTTTGGCAGATATGCGGATATTCAAAGACGAAGCTTGAAAAACATATCTAAAGTTTGGTCTATATGCATCAATAGTGTCAGCTAGATCAAAAGATCGACTGGATGAGTTTGCCGAGTGGCCCCGAAATTCGTGGGCAGAAACGTCAAAAAGGTGGTTCAAGTTTGAACCGTCCCTCATCCAAGCTGGATTATGCGATTTGGGTGGTTGTCCAATTCAGGGCAAACATCAGGGGATAGGAACGAGAGCTGCGTTTAAACAATATCCATCTGCGGGGGCGGGGATATAGATAGCGCAGTAAAGAGTTGGACAGTCTCAATCTGGTGAGAATGTCTTGCGCGCCCTTCCTCTGAAAGTGATGGCGATGATTAGACGGAATGGATGACCGTCGCCACTCTCCCGAAAACGCGATTGGGTTTAGGGCTTGGGCTCTGAACTTGGAAGAAGAACATCGACGACGGGCCAAAGCGCCATTCGTCAACATGGTGTTGTCACGTCCCCGCAGGGAATAGGCGAGAAACTCGTCCTCCCGATAAGCGAACGGGACAATGCAAAACAAAATCTGGTCCCTTTGCAAAAAAGGGCCGCTCAATCGGGTGATATACCGGGGGATAAAATGCTTGGACTTTTGCTTTTGGGGCCGCTTCTTTCACTAGGCTTGGGATTCTATTTCCTGGATGACGACGATGATGACGACAATTCGTCGACACCGAATGTTCAGCCGCAGACCAATTCGGGCGGTGGAACTACAACGACATCCTTAACGCTCAATGGCACCGAAGGGCCTTTGTCCCTTGGCGCCCTTGGAAATAATGTCACGGGCAGTAACGTTGGTGACAACGTCAATCTTGGTGGCGGCAATGACACGATGGATGGCGCTGCTGGTAATGACACCATCACGGGCGGTGTTGGCAATGACAGCATCACGGGCGGCCTCGGCAATGACCTGATTGATGGTGGGTTTGGAATCGACATCCTCTTTGGTCAAAGCGGCAATGACACGCTGTTCGGTGGTGAACTCGGAGATCGCTTGGAAGGCGGCGCTGGCGATGACCAACTCTCTGGTGATGCAGGTCAGGACGAGCTCTTTGGTGGCGACGGTAACGATCAGTTGCTCGGTGGTGCTGCAAACGACCGCATGCTTGGCGGAGATGGCAATGACACCCTCTTCGGTGGCAGTGAAAATGACGAACTGCTGGGTGGTGATGGAAACGACTCGATGGATGGTGGGTCGGGCGCAGACACCGTCTCGGGCGGGACTGGCGATGACACTATGAGCGGTGGCACCGGAAACGATCTGCTCGATGGATCAACTGGAGCCGACTCGATTGCTGGTGGTGAAGGCGCTGACACAATCACAGGTGGTTTTGGCCGAGACGCGATCTCGGGTGATGCTGGCAATGACTCGATCGACGCCGGCAACGATGACGACTCAGTCGACGCTGGCGATGGTGCTGACACCGTTCTGGGTGGTGCTGGTGACGACACCATTGATGGTGCCAATGGCCTCGACAGTCTTCAGGGCGGCGATGGCAATGACAGCATCAGAGGCCAAGCTGGTAATGACACTATTACAGGCGATGCAGGCAATGACACCCTCTTGGGCGGTATCGGCAATGACTCGGTAACGGGTGGCATCGGCAATGACTCCATCACTGGCAATGATGGTTCCGATACGCTGCTTGGCGGTGATGGATTGGATACCATCGCTGGTGGCGACGGGCTTGACAGCATCGATGCCGGCGCAGGCAACGATGCAGTAACCGGCGGCGATGGCAATGATACCATCCTTGGTGGCGACGGGAATGATACCCTTCAGGGCAACAACGACAACGATAGTGTTTCGGGTGGTGCTGGCGAAGATAATCTTTCCGGCGGCGCAGGTAATGACACGCTTGATGGTGGCGCAGGCGCTGACACACTCTCGGGTGGTGATGGCAATGACGCGTTGATCGGTGATCAAAGTGACACAATGACGGGTGGCGCAGGCACCGACAGCTTCCAAGTCACTGTTGCGGGCGGCGGCAGTGCAACAATCACGGACCTCGACCCTGCGACTGAAGAGTTGAATCTTGTGATTAGCCCTGCACCTGCTGCGGGCGCGGTGACCTTGACCGATAATGGAGCCAATGTTGAGGTTCGCGTGTCGGGCACTGTGGTTGCCATCCTGCAGGGCACGACCTCGGCAGCCGTGTCAGCGGGCAATGCAGTCCTTGTCAACGGAACGGCAATCTAGAGAAGCAAAAGGCCGGAGGCATTCACATGCTTCCGGCCTTCATTGATTGTTCTTCAAATTTGGAAAGGCCGTGATCTTCAGATCGCGGCTTTTCTGCTTTCATCAAGATAGATTTCGCGCAGGCGGCTGGCGATCGGGCCCGCTGTCCCGCTGCCGATGGCTGTGCCATCCATTTCCACAACGGGCATAACGAAGGTCGAGGCGGAGGTGATAAAGGCCTCATCGGCGGATTTGACCTCCTCAAGGGTGAAGGGGCGTTCCTCAACAACCATCTGCGCCTCGCGTGCGAAACGCAGGACGGCAGCGCGGGTGATGCCATGCAGGATTTCATTGCCCAAGTGGCGGGTGATAATCTTGCCGTCCTTGATGATATAGGCGTTGTTCGAGGTTCCCTCGGTCACAAAACCCTCCTCGACCATCCAAGCGTCATCCTTGCCCTCGGCTTTGGCCATCATCTTGCCCATGGAAGGGTAGAGAAGCTGCACCGTCTTGATATCACGGCGGCCCCAGCGTTGATCCTCGATCGAGATCACTTTGATGCCAGTCTTGGCAGCGGCGCTATCGGCCAATCCTGGTTTGGATTGGGTGAAAAGCACGATTGTGGGTTTGGTATCGGCGGGGGGATAAGCGAAATCGCGGTCCGCAGCAGCGCCGCGGGTGATTTGCAGGTAGATCATCCCCTCATCAATCTCGTTCAGGGTGACCAATTCACGGTGAATGGCGAGCAATTCATCCATCGTGCAGGGTGCGGCCATCTCCAATTCATTCAGGGAGCGCTCAAGCCGTGCTGCATGGCCCGCAAAATCAAGCAGTTTGCCGCCCAAAACGCTGGTCACCTCATAGACGCCATCCGCAAACAAAAAGCCGCGATCAAAGATCGACACTTTGGCTTCGGTTTCAGGAAGGTATTCGCCGTTTACATAGACAGTACGGGTCATGGTCTTATCCCCAAAGTTCGGGACGGGCCGGATGCACTCCGCTGCCGTCGAATTTCAATGCGTTTTCACGGTCTTCGGCCAGAAGCAGCGGCCCGTCAAGATCAGTGATCGCCATATCTTGCGCAACCAGGACGGCAGGTGCCATGGCAAGCGATGATCCAACCATGCAGCCGACCATCACGCCATAGCCTTGGTCAAGCGCCGCATCCCGCAGTGCCAAGGCCTCGGTCAGGCCCCCTGTTTTGTCGAGTTTGATGTTCACCATGTCATATTTGCCCTTCAGATCGGGCAGGCTGGCACGGTCATGACAGCTTTCATCGGCGCAAACAGGAAGGGGGCGTTCAATCTCGGCCAGCATATCATCTTGGCCTGCAGGCAATGGTTGCTCGACCATCTCAACGCCAAGACGAAGCAGGTGGGGCGCAAGTTCGGCATATACCTCTGCCGTCCAGCCTTCATTGGCGTCGACAATGATCCGAGCGGCAGGTGCGCCGCCCCTCACGGCCTCAAGGCGGGGCATATCGTCTGGCGTTCCAAGCTTGATTTTGAGAAGCGGGCGAAAGGCGTGTTTCATAGCCGCGGCGCGCATCTTCTCGGGTGTATCAAGCGAAAGGGTGAAGGCCGTGATCTCGGGCTTGGGAGAGGGCAATCCTGCCAATCGCCAGACAGGCATGCCCGTGGATTTGGCCTGCCAATCCCAAAGCGCACAATCGACAGCATTGCGCGCGGCACCTGCGGGCAATCTATCCTGCAGGGCTTGCCGTGAAATCTCGGGCTCGAGGCTTTTGATTTCGGCGCTCACGCTTTCAGGGGTTTCATTGTAGCGCGCATAGGGCACACATTCCCCCCATCCCGTCACACCATCTCGAATAACACGCACCGTAAGCACCTTGGCTTCGGTCCTTGAGCCACGGGCGATCGTGAAGGTTTCAGCAAGGCGGAAAGTGTCAGGGGTGACAGAGATCATATTGCGTCCAAGGCATCACACAAGCGACCTGCACCTTGACGGAAGGGGTCAGCAGTTGGAAGCCCCATCCGCTTTTCAACCGCCTCAAGATATGACAGCGCTTCGTCTTCGCCCATGGCGGCCGTATTGATGGAAATGCCCACAACATCGCATTTGGGATTGGCCACGCGCGCAAGTGGCAGCGCCGTGTCACGCAGGGCTTCAAGCGTGGGCAGTTCATACCCGGGAAGTCCGCGCATATGGGTGCGGGTCGGCTCATGACTGAGGATCAATGCATCAGGTTGGCCACCATGAACCAGCGCCATCGTTACCCCGGAATAGGAGACATGGAACAGGCTGCCCTGGCCTTCGATCATGTCCCAATGATCATCATCATTGTCGGGGGTCAGCCATTCCACTGCACCTGCCATGAAATCTGCAATCACGGCATCCAGCGGCACACCGCCACCCGTGATCAAAATGCCGGTTTGACCTGTTGCGCGGAAGCTTGATTTCTTGCCCCGCGCCGTCATTTCAGCATCCATCGCAAGCGAGGTATACATTTTACCCGCCGAGCAATCAGTGCCCACGGCAAGACAGCGTTTGCCTGAACGCTTGACGCCATTCGCAATCGGATAGTCGACACTGGGCACCCGCACGTCATGCAATTGACGCCCGCATGCCTTGGCGACGGCGGCAAGGTCTTCTTCATCGCGGAGAAAGTTGTGCAAGCCTGAGGCGATATCAAACCCCTCTTCAAGCGCTGCGATCAGCACCTTTTTCCACGCCGCAGAAATAACGCCGCCGCGATTGGCAACACCAATTACCAGCGTTTTCGCGCCAGCAGCCTTGGCCGTGGCAAGGTCCATATCCTTGATCTTAACATCTGCCTTGCACCCCTCCATACGGAACTGGCCGATGGCGTTGTCGGGGCGCCAATCGCGAATGCCTTGCGCAACCTTGGCCGCGAGTTGATCAGGTGCATCGCCTAGAAACAGCAGATAGGGTGTTTCGATCATTGGGGCTCTCCGAGACAAATGTGATTCATCCGCAAATTAGCGCGAGTGATCAGGGAGAGTTTCGCAGATTTCCAAGCGAACTTACGAAAATCTGCAAGAAAATCCCGAACTCAACCGATCACACGCAAAAATCTTGCGCCTGCGTCTAGGCCTGCGGGAAAACTGCCTTTGAGGAGCGCCCAAAACCTTAGCCGCGTGGAAGATAGGCCATTGCGAGCGGATCTGCGGTTTCAAAGTCAACCGGAGCGGTATCTGCGGCGGCTGTATTACGCTTGTATTCATAGCGCATCAGGTCCCCATCCTCAGCGGATGCGACAATCAACGCGCGATAAAGGTGCCGTGGCCCTTCATAGATATCGACATGGCCGCGCATATGAGGAGTTTTTTCGGCATCAACGGCGAAACCGTTTTCCGAGAAATCGAGAATCGGGAAGACAGAATCGTCAATATGCACGCGCCGCTTGGATTTGCGTCGCATGTCGCGTTTCTGTGCGGCGCGCAGGCCGTCCATTACCTCTTTTGGTAAAAATCCAGTCATAATGTCTCTCTACTCCCTTGTCCTTAAAATGGTGTAACTGGCGGTGAGGTCAACCTTAGCTTCCGCCGCAGTGCAGTATCTTTTGCTTTTGAAGAAAGGTCTGTGCATCGCTGAACAGACCGTCACGCATGTTAAACGTTTGCTGCAAGGCACATGCCGACTACATGTCAGGAAGCGAAAAAGGAGAATCCCCCATGGGTTTGTTGATCGACGGCGAATGGCAAGATCAGTGGTATGAGACCAAATCAACTGGCGGAGCGTTCAAACGGACCGAGGCTCAATTCCGCAATTGGATCACGGCTGATGGACGCGCGGGCCCCAGCGGCGAGGCGGGCTTCAAGGCTGAGTCGGGGCGCTATCATCTCTATGTTTCCCATGCCTGTCCTTGGGCCAATCGGACAATGATTTTCAGGGCTCTCAAGGGGCTTGAAGACCATATCTCGGTCTCGGTTGTTCACCCTGATATGCTGGATAAGGGATGGACCTTCGCGACCGATTTTGAGGGTGCCACGGGCGATACCTTGTTCGGTTTTGACTATGCCCATGACATCTACACCAAGGCGCAGCCTGGCGTGACTACCCGGGTGACCGTACCCATTTTGTGGGACAAACAGCGTGAAACAATCGTGTCGAACGAAAGCTCCGAGATCATTCGGATGTTCAATTCGGCCTTCGATGACATCACAGGCGATCAACAGGATTTCTACCCAGAGGCTCTCCGCCCGAGGATCGATGAGATCAACACACGCGTCTATGACGAGATCAATAATGGCGTCTATAAATCTGGCTTTGCATCAACGCAAAAGGCCTATGACAGCGCCGTTTATACCCTGTTTGATGCGCTGGATTGGGTCGAGGGTATTCTGTCCGAAAACCGCTATCTGACGGGCGACCAAGTGACCGAGGCCGATTGGCGCCTTTTGACCACATTGGTGCGCTTTGACCCCGTTTATCACCTGCATTTCAAATGTAACCGCAAGCGGATCATCGATTACCCGAATATTTGGGCCTATACGCGTGAGCTATATCAATGGGCGGGCGTGGCTGAGACGATCCATTTTGATCATATCGTGCGCCATTACCACTATAGCCATGACATGATTAACCCGCACCGCATTCTACCGATCAACCCCGAGATTGATTGGATGGCCCCGCATGGGCGTGAGGCATTGCAGGCGGGCTGAAAATCCGATTGAACATCGGGCCTAAGGAGATGAAGGCCCGATGTCCCAAGCTTTGAGCACACGCGACCACGGAGGCGGCATTGATGCCGCCCGCTCGCATTATGGCGGGGCGCGCGGAGATTGGGTTGATCTCTCCACAGGTATCAACCCTATTGCCTATCCCGTCGGTCAGTTGGCCGCTGATGCTTGGACGGCTTTGCCCGATAGTTTGGCGATGGAGCGGCTTTTGCGCGCCGCGCGCCAGTTTTGGAATGTGCCCGATGAGGCGATGGTTGTCGCAGCCCCCGGTGCATCTGCCTTGATTGCGATGATGCCGTTCTTGACGCGCGGGCCGAGCGTCTACATTCCACAACCCACCTATAACGAACATGAAGCAGCCTTTCGCGCGCAGGGTCGGCTATGTGTCGACGCTGCACGGGATGCAGGCGTTCATGTCCATGTGCATCCCAATAATCCCGACGGGCGCAAGATCACGCGCGATGACGTCACAAAAGACGCCTTCACCATCATCGACGAGAGCTTTTGCGACAGCTGCCCCGACGACAGTTTGGTCGCGCTTACCGCTCGGACGGGCGTCGTCGTCCTCAAGAGTTTTGGCAAGTTCTGGGGGCTTGCAGGCACGCGGCTTGGCTTTGCAATCGCAAGGCCTGATACAGCAGGCAGGCTTGCCGATATGCTTGGGCCTTGGGCTGTCTCGGGGCCAGCCATGCAGATCGGCGCGCGGGCTTTGGAAGATCGTGAATGGGCCAGTGATACCCGACTACGCCTTGAGCGTGATGCGCAGCGCATGGACCTCTTGATGGGGGGGCAAGGCGCGGGCTTTGTCGGAGGGACCAGCCTGTTCCGAACCTATGAGGTCAAGGATGCAGCCGCCCTGCAGGACAGATTGGCCAAGGCCCATATCTGGACGCGCATTTTCCCCTATTCGACGACATGGATACGGTTTGGCCTTCCAGCCACAGATCAGGATTGGGCGCGTCTGGAGGGGGCATTGTCATGATCGAGGGAACGGCGTGGCTTTTGGTATTGGCCCTGCTGCTTGATGCCGCCTTGGGAGAGCCGCGCTGGCTCTGGTCCAAGCTGCCCCATCCTGCCGTTTTGATGGGCCGAGCGGTGCAATATTTTGACGAGGCATTGAACAAGCCTGAAACGGCTCTGTTTGGCGGAATAGTGACTGTTTTTGGCCTTGGATTTGGGGCTATTCTCTTTGGGCTGGTGATCGCGTCGCTTCCCTTGGGCGGGCTTTGGTCAGTGATGATCGCAGCCATCCTGATTGCGCAAAAAAGCCTTGTGCAGCATGTCCAAGCGGTTGCCGATGGTTTGCGCTACGGTGTCGGGGAAGGGCGCCGTGCCGTTGGAATGATCGTTGGTCGTGACACAAGCGATATGACCCAAGCCGATGTGGCGCGCGCCGCGATTGAAAGTGCGGCCGAGAATTTCTCGGACGGTGTGATTGCGCCTGCTTTTTGGTTTCTGATCGCGGGGCTTCCCGGGATCGTTTTTTACAAGGTCATCAATACCGCCGACAGCATGATCGGCCATCGCACCCCGCGGTATGAAAAATTCGGGTGGGCTGCGGCACGTTTGGATGATGTGCTTAACTGGATACCCGCACGCCTTACGGCTGTGCTTATTTCGGTCAGCTACAGGTCGTTGCATGCTTGGAATGTTGTGCGCAAAGACGCGTCAAAGCATCGTTCCCCCAACGCGGGTTGGCCCGAGGCTGCCATGGCGGGTGTGCTTGATATCGCTCTTTCAGGGCCGCGCAGTTATCACGGGCAAATCCAAGATTTCCCCTTTGTGAATGCAACAGGCAAGCCTGACCCTGATCTGGCGGATATCGAGGCCGCAATCGCCGTATTGTGGCGGGTTTGGGCGGTCGCTCTGGGAGGGGTTTTGCTCCTCTCGCTGTTTTGAACCTTAGTTATTTTCCTTTGGGTCCGCGGTTGCTACTGTCGGAGTGAATTTTTTACAGGGATTTGATGATGCGTATTCTCACTGCTGCCGCCCTCACCTTTGCCATGACAGGCGGCGCCTTTGCGCAGCAATGTGGCGGGGCGTTTTCGGGTTTCGTTGATGGCCTTCGCCAAGAGGCCGTGGCCAATGGCCATGCTTCCGAGACGGTGAACAGCTTTTTCCGTTCGGTCAGCCAAAACGGTGCCGTGATCCAAGCCGATCGTGCGCAGGGCGTGTTTCAACTGCCCTTCACGGAGTTTTCGCGCCGTGTGATCAGCCAGAACCGTATCGACAATGGCGCGCGTAATGCGCAGCGCTATGATGGCGTTTTTGATATCGCCGAGACCCAATTTGGCGTCTCGCGCGGGGTTCTTCTGGCCTTCTGGGCCTTGGAGACGGATTACGGACAGGTGCAGGGCGATTTCAACACGCTTAATGCGCTTGTGACATTGGCCCATGATTGCCGCCGCCCTGAATTGTTCCGCCCGCAGGTTTTCGCAGCCCTTGAGTTGTATGAGAACGGCGATTTTGACCCCGTCAATACAACGGGCGCTTGGGCGGGTGAAATCGGGCAGGTGCAAATGCTGCCCGAGGATATTCTGACCCGAGGTGTCGATGGTGATGGCGACGGGCATGTGACGCTCAAGACCTCTTCGCCTGATGCGCTTTTGTCAGGTGCGAATATGTTGCGCGGCCTTGGCTGGCGCGCGAACGAGCCTTGGTTGGTCGAGGTTCAGGTTCCCTCAAATCTCGATTGGTCGATCACAGGTCTGGACCACACCCGCAGCGTCTCCGAGTGGGAGCAGATGGGCGTGCGCGGTCGCAGCGGCGCTTTGAGCGGTGCCAATCTGCCTGCCTCGGTTGTTCTGCCACAGGGGCGCAACGGGCCTGCTTTCCTCGCTTATCCGAATTTCTCGGTGCTGTTCGAGTGGAACCAGAGTTTTGTCTATGTCGCCACGGCTGCCTATTTCGCCACCCGCCTCGAAGGTGCGCCCGTCTTTAATGCAGGCAACCCCGAAGCAGGTCTCAGCGGTGACGAGATCGAGCGCCTCCAGCAACGTCTTGTTGCACGTGGGTATGATGTGGGCGGGGTTGATGGCATCTTGGGGCGCATGACGCGCGCTGCGGTGCAGGCCGAACAACAACGCCTTGGAATGCCAGCTGATGCATGGCCCACGCGGGCCTTGCTGAACGCGCTGTAAGGGGTCCTTTAGGCGACCAGCTGTTCGGCTTTCTTGAGGTCGACACTCACCAATTGACTGACGCCTTGTTCCTGCATGGTGACCCCGAAGAGGCGATCCATGCGGGCCATTGTCACCGCGTGGTGCGTGATGATCAGGAAGCGCGTATTGGTGCGGCGGGTCATCTCGTCCAGCAGGTCGCAGAAACGCGTGACATTGGCGTCATCCAAGGGCGCGTCCACCTCATCGAGCACACAGATCGGGGCTGGGTTGGCGAGGAATACACCAAAGATAAGCGCCAAGGCCGTCAATGTCTGCTCGCCCCCTGAGAGCAGCGAAAGCGTCGAGAGTTTCTTACCGGGCGGTTGGCACAAAATCTCCAACCCCGCTTCCAAGGGGTCGTCGCTTTCCACCAGAACCAAACGGGCCTCACCACCGCCGAAGAGATGGGTAAAGAGCGTCGAGAAATTGCTGTTCACCTCTTCAAATGCGGCCAGCAGACGCTCACGCCCTTCGCGGTTCAACGAGAAGATTCCAGAGCGCAGGGTTTTGATGGCCTCTTCGAGGTCGATCTTTTCTGCCTCGAGGCTGTCATGCTCTTCCTGCACCTCACGCGCGTCTTCTTCTGCGCGCAGGTTGACCGCACCAAGCGCATCGCGCTGACGCCGCAGACGCAGGACGTCATTTTCGATATGCTCGGCAGGGGCCATCTTGTCGGGATCGACATCAAGGATTTCGAGAAGGGCTGCGGGCGCCACTTCCATCTCTTCCAAGATCCGCTCGGCGGCATGGCCGACACCTTCGGCAGCTCCATCGCGACGCGCCTCGGAGGCGGCACGGGCTTCGCGGGCCTCGGAGGCGGTTCTTTCGGCATCCCGTTCACTTGCGATCGCGGTGCGCAGCATGCCCTCGGCCACGGAAAGCGCATCACTTGCGGCGGCTTTGCGTTTTTCGGCCTCGGCGATATGGCCCGACAATTCGGCGCGTTTGGCGGCGATCTCATCAGGTTTGTTGCGCGCCTCGGTCAATTCTTTCTCGGATTGGCCCTTGCGGGTTTGCAATTCGGCCATTCGCGCGGCGGCCGTATCGAGGCGTTTGCGCCATGTTTCGACGTCATTGCCGATCTGATCGACACGGCGTTCACGGGCCTCGCCTTCGCGCTTCAACTCATCATAGGCGGTGCGCTTGGCCAGCATTGTGATGCGCGCGGCCTCGACGGTGGTTTTCGTATCAGCGACACGGCCGCGCATCACCTCAAGGTTTTCCAGCTCACCTTGGGCGGCCTCGGCCTCGGACAATTGGGACAGGGCGGCCTCGGCCTCTTCTTCGTGGCGGGTGACGGCTTGGGTCAATGTTTCAAGACGACCCGCAAGGATGTTCCGCTCGGCTTCGGCGCGCGACAGGCTGCGGCTGGCCTCGGCCATCTGGGTATCGGCATCGCGGCGGGCTTGGCGGGCTTGTTTATCGGCATCGGTCAATGCGGCAAGACGGGTGGCGATCTGGGTATGGGCAGCGCGGGTGCGTTCGGCTGCGGTCAGCGCGCGTTCCAATTCGGCCGATAGATCGTTGAGTTGGTTCACCTGCTGCAAACGCCGCGCAGCCGTCGAGGAGCCATCGGCCGCGGCCAATGCGTATCCGTCCCACCGCCATAAATCCCCCTCACGGCTGACAAGACGTTGACCTGGTCTCAGGGCCCCTTGCAAACGCGCGCCATCTTTTGGTTCGACAACACCCATTTGCGACAAACGGCGGCTCAGGACATCTGGGGCATCGGTGTAATCGGCCAGTGAGGCCACGCCTGCTGGCAGAGCGGGCGCATCACTGTAAGGCGTCAAACTGGACCAGCCTGTGCCGCCAGCTTCCGCAGCAAGCGGGGCTTTTAGATCATCGGCCAAAGCCGCACCGACGGCGGCCTCAAAACCAGGTGCCACGCGGACCAGATCAAGCAATTGCTCCCCTTGGCCACGCTCGCGTTCCAGCAATTTGGTCAGGGCGCGGACCTCGGAATCGAGTGTATTGGCCGTGCCTTCGCTTTCGGCCAAGGCGGCGCGGGCCTCTCCCTCGGAGATTTGGGCCTGCGCGCGGGCGGCTTCGGTTTCGATCAAGGTCGCCTCGGCGCGGGTTGTCAGATCGGTCGCGGCTTCCATCGCCGCTTGGGCGGTTTCCAGATCACGGGTCAAAAGCGTCAGACGATCCTCAGCCTCGGAGGCGGCGTTGCGTGCATTATCGGCCTCGGTGGTATTGCGTTCAGCCGCCTTGCGCGCATCCGAGACGACACGCTCGGCCGATTGATGCCGCGCGGCAAGGCGGGCTGCATCTTCGGTCAATTGGCTTAGGGCCGCTTCCCGCTCGGACATAATGCGCGCGGCATCCGAGGCCTCGAAGGAGGATTTCGCAACCGCCTCATCATGACCGTCGCCAGCAGCGATCAATTCATCGCGCTCAGTTTCCAACCGCGAGATCGTCTCGCCGGCATCGGTGTTCAAACTGGCCTCGCGACCGATATCGCGGCCAAGCTGTTCAATGCGGTTTTGAAGGGATTCGATATTCTGACGCGCACGCGCCTCTTCGGTTTCCAAAGCATCACGCTCAACGGTGACGCGCTGCAACAGCGCGGCGGCAATCGCCTCTTCTTCACGTTTGGAAGGCAGCTTTTGCTCGGCCTCTTCGCGGGCCTTGCCCGTGGACAGCGCTGCGGCCTCGGCTTGGGCGGCGGCAGTCACTGCGGCGCGCAGGGTGTCCTCGGCGCGCAAGCGGGCATCCTCGGCCTCTTTCCAGCGAAGATAGAGCAACAGACCCTCTGCCTGCCGCAATTCAGAGCCGATTTCACGGTAGCGAGAGGCCTGCCGCGCCTGACGGGCCAGTGAGGCGAGTTGCTGTGCCAATTGCTCCAGCACGTCATCAACGCGCGCAAGATTTGTTTCAGCGCCTTTGAGTTTCAACTCGGCCTCGTGACGGCGCTGATAAAGCCCTGAAATACCCGCGGCCTCTTCCAAGACACGACGACGTGCGCGGGGCTTTGCGTTGATCAGCTCCGAGATTTGGCCCTGACGCACAAGCGCGGGCGAATGTGCGCCCGTCGAGGCATCGGCAAATAGCATCTGCACATCGCGTGCGCGCACATCCTTGCCATTGGTCTTATAGGCGCTGCCTGCGTCGCGGGTGATCCTGCGGATAATCTCGAGCTGGTCGGTGTCATTGAAGGCCGCTGGTGCAAGCCGCTCGGAATTGTCCAAGATCAAACCGACTTCCGCAAAATTGCGTGCCGAACGGGTGGCAGCACCAGCAAAAATCACATCTTCCATGCCGCCACCCCGCATGGCGGTCGGACGATTCTCGCCCATGACCCAACGCAGTGCTTCCAGCAGGTTTGACTTGCCGCAGCCGTTCGGACCCACAACACCGGTCAACCCGTCCGCAATGACGAGATCGGTGGGGTCTACGAAGCTTTTGAAGCCGTTGAGTCGTATTTTGGAAAAGCGCAAAGGGCCTTCCCCCTGATTGATTCTTAACAGGGTTGACTGTCTGGCCTAGCACCTGCGTGAGTCAATAAAGAACCCCTTCATGTGGATAACTATGGGCGGTTTTCCACAACATATAGCGTTTGGGATCGGAATTTATGCGCTTTGCCCGATCAATTGCGGCGATGCAGCCATTGGTGATCTGCTGAGGCAATTCTCACTCTGGCGTTGTTGCGCCTACCACTTCAGGGCTGTTTGATCAGCGCGTGTTCGAGCGGCCTTTGCGCCGACATCTAGGTAAGGGACCGTTGCGTGGCCGACACGTTCTTTCGCGTTTCTTTCGACACATTGAGATCACGCCCCCGAACTGCTATATTTAACGAATAGCCCCGCGCTGAGGCTCTTTGTCAGCGTTTCATTATGGAGGACCGAGTCCTGACTGGACCGACCATCGCAGTTGCCGAGACAACTGCTGAAGAGGCGCCCCTTGCGGGCCAAGCACAGAGCTTAACGAGCGACGACTTGCTCGCGGAAGTACTGGCATCCCTTGAGAATGATAAAGCGGAAGAGGTCGTTGAGATCAGCCTGCGGGGTAAATCCTCCATGGCTGATTACATGGTCATTGCCTCTGGCCGTTCCTCGCGTCAGGTGGGGGCGATGGCTGAAAAGCTGGTTGATCGCCTCAAGCAGGATCATGGGCTTTTGTGCAAGATCGAGGGCAAGGAAACGGGCGATTGGGTGCTGATCGATACGGGCGATATCATCGTCCATGTCTTCCGCCCCGAAGTGCGCGAATTCTATCAGCTCGAGAAAATGTGGATGCCCGAAACCGCGGCACCAGCCAGCCAGTAAGAGCGGGCCTGTGCGCATCCATCTTTGCGTTGTGGGCCGACTTCGGTCGGGCCCCGAACGCCTCCTCCTTGACGATTACCTAACCCGCTTCGACAAATCTGGCCGAGCCCTTGGGCTTGGGCCTGCTCAGGTGCATGAGGTCGAGGACAAAAAGGGTGGCGGCATGTCGGCTGAGGCCGATCTATTGCGCCGCGCAATCCCTGCGGGTGCCTCGATCTGGGCGATGGACGAGCGTGGCAAAGTGATCTCTTCGCCCGAGTTTGCACAGGATATGGCCAAGCTGCGGGATCAGGGGCGCGGTGATCTGGCTTTTGTCATTGGCGGTGCTGACGGGATTGACCCCTCGCTGCGCGCGCAGGCAGATCGCAGCATCTCCTTTGGCGCGATGGTTTGGCCGCATATGTTGGTGCGGGTGATGTTGTCCGAGCAGATATACCGCGCGGCCTCCATTCTGGCGGGTGCGCCATATCATCGGGTTTGATCGACCCGCACTAAGCCTTTCTTAATCATAAACCGTCATGGATTTGGGATAGCCCAAACCAGCGGATGTTATTGATGAGTCTCCTCCACGCGCTTCAGGTTGATCCCGAAAACGCTGATCCAATCGTCGGGATTAGCCCAATTGCTGCAAAGGCGGGTCGATTGGTGGCGGTTGTGGTCACCTATAATCGCAAATCCCAACTTCAACGAACGATCAAGGTGCTTTTGGCCACGCCGCAGCCGCTGCTACAGGGCGTGGTCGTGGTTGATAACGGGTCGGATGACGGAAGTTGGGCTTGGTTGGCGGGGTTGAATGACCCACGGGTTCTGCCCCTGCGCCATTCCAAAAACCGCGGTGGCGCGGGTGGCTTCCACGCAGGCATGCATGCGGCGGTATCCTTGATGGACCCTGATTGGGTTGTTGTCATGGATGATGACGGCCGCCCCGATCTGGGCGCGCTTGCCGCCTTTCATCAAGCGGATCTGAATGGCTGGGATATGGTTGCAGCGGC
>ENA-OUOG01001477-OUOG01001477.1-marine-metagenome-genome-assembly--contig:-NODE-1477-length-27099-cov-6.065650_pt1 | contig 27099 bp, 15 predicted proteins | sample MGYA00248635_ERZ508505 | MGnify/ENA primary metagenome ERZ508505 (study PRJEB26176, sample SAMN06267871) | marine metagenome | isolation source: Saanich Inlet, British Columbia, Canada | place: Pacific...
CTTTGCGTACGTCGTAGAGGATGGGGAGCGCGAGACGGGGCGGGGACGAGAGACGCGCGCGGGGTGTGTGTGATGAACGAACGCGAACGATTTCGTTTTTCGTTTCGGGCGTCCGGTCGACGATTTCGTCACATTCCGGCAATTTCGCGAGGACAACGACGCGAAACGTCATTCGAGGGGAGACTGAAGGGCGCGTCCGCACGCGCGCGCGCACGCCCCCGGGGGAAGATGGACGCCGATGCCGTGCGCATGATCAATCTGGTGGAGTGCCTCGCGGAGGATTACCCGGTGCGTCTCGTGCCGCGCGTCAGACCACTTCGCTGCAGCGCATCACCGCACAGTCCCACGCATCGTCGCGTTCCCTCGGAAAAAACGCTTCTGACGTCCTCACGCGTCCCGCAGGACGTGCCTCCTCCCCCGGACGACGAGCTCCCCGCGTGGAGCGAGTCCGAGGTCCGCGCGTACTTCTCCAGCGGCGGCTCGGCTCGTCCGGAGCCGCGCGATCTCTCCGTGCCGGGAGGCGCCAGAGATGTAGCTTTCGGGTCCGAGCGGACCAAACCCGAAAACGCGCCTCGCGTTTCCGACGCGACGCGGGACGCGACGTTGACTTCCGCGCGATACCGCGCCGCCGCGTTCGCGCACGGCGTTCCGTTCCGCGCGAACGGCCTCTTCCCCCTCGGCGACCGCCTGCTCACGGAGCTCGCCGCCGACCCGAACCTGCGCGCGTTCCAGAAGAACGTCTTGTCGTACCACGAGACGCCGGAATCGCCCGACGCCGACGCCGTCGCGTCGTACCGAGTCGCCGAGAGTTGGGCGCACGGCGACGGCGCGGCGCGCGCCGGTTTGGACCTGCGGTGTTTCTATCGCGAAACGTCCGATCAAAACAAAACCGGGCCCTCGTTGACCGCGGCGTTCCGACTGGGCGACGGCGCGGCGATCGGAAAGTTCGCGTTCACGAACGCGCACGGCGGGTCCATCGAGACCGTGCTCGACGAGACCACCGCCGAGCTGGTGAAGTGTTTTAGGGCGCCAAACTGCGCGACGACGGAGCTGAGGGCGAAAATTCTGAAACCCGTCGCGCTGCACAAGACGTACCGCGTGGACTGCTGGATCGCCTCCGCGACGCAGTTCCGTTTGAGAACGGAGGGTAAGATCACGGACCCGGAGGACGGGACGACGTACGCGACGTGCGAGGCGACGCTCGCGGACCTCAGCGCCATCGAAAAGTCGCGACGGTGACTTTCGCGTTATACGCGTAACGCGCGCTCAGTTTTTTTTGGCTAGACCTACGTTTGATGTACAATCCTCATTGTCGCCGTCTGATGCGTCGTGACCCGCGCACGCGCCATCTCACACGTCGAGGTAGTTGGCGGCCATCAGGAGCTCGAGGGCCATCTCGGGCGGCAAGGGGAACTGCGGGAGCTTGTCCTTGCTGTTCGCGTGCCTCAACTTGTAGTAGAAGTACTGACACACCCTCTCCAGACACCGCCCCGAGATCTCGGGGAAGGTGATTGTGTTAGACTCGAGCTCGCTGAACCCGCCCGCGGAGGTCATGAGGTTCTTGATCATCTTCGAGACGCAAGCCGCCTCGTAGTCCACGACGTACTCGAACCCATCCGCGCTCACGAGCGTGACGTACTTGCCCTTACCGTCATCTTCCAGACCCATCTTCCAGAGGCGCCGTCCCGCGCGACGGGAAATGCTCGTTGACGCCGGGGACGAAACCCATTTTCGGAAATCCCGAACAGCTCAGGCGACTCGAAACCGACTCGCGGACGACCGTCTCCGCGCGCCGCGCGTCGTTTTAAACGATATCGAACACGCACGGATCCGCTAGAACTACTGTTACAACACCGTGAACTGCTTGACCAGCTGTTTCCGTAACTCCACACTCTCGGCGTGTTCCGGGAACGCCTCCAGCGCCTTCTCGACGCGCTCAAACGCCTCCTGGAAATCGCCCAGCCGAAACGCAACCAGCGCGTGGTTGTAAAACGGCTCGTGCGCCCATTCGGCGTTCGCGGCGGCGGCGGCGAAGTTCGCGCGCGCGCTCTCGACGTTCCCCTTCCGCGATTCAAGCACGCCCAGGTTGTTGAAGCTCTCCGCGTGCGTGCTCTCCACGCCGAGCGCGATCTCGAACGCCTGGTGCGCCATGTCCAGGTCGCCGACGCCGACCGCGACGTGGCCGACGTTGAACCAGACGTCCGCCATGTTATCGTCCGTCGCCAACCGCAGCGCGCGGTCGAAGCAGTGCAGCGTCATGTCGTACTGGCTCGCGAAGAAGCAGCACAACCCGACGTTGTTCCACAGCTCGGTGGAGTTCACGCCCATCTGCAGTAAACGCCGGTAGTGCCTCAGCGCCATCTCGGGCTGGTCGCTGTAGAAGTGGTGCGACGCCAAACACGCGACGGCTTCTACGTTCGCCGCGTCCCACCGCAACGTCTGCTTGTACAGCTCGACGCCCTCGTCTTGCTCGCCGAGCGCGTCGCAGATGCGCGCCTGCCCGAGCAGCATGGACGTCTCCCCCGGGAACGAAGACGCGCCCTTTTCGTACACGGCCACCGCCGCGAAGGGCTGGTCGTGCCGTATGTGCACCTTGGCGAGCGCGAGAGTGGCGCTCACCGTTTCGCAATCGTTCAGGCTCGATTTGAACTGCTTCTCGGCGTCGCGAAGCAAGCCGAGCTGGTAGTAGGATTTTCCGAGCCGCTCCTTCCACCACCAGTCCTTGAACTGCGCGCGCACAGTCGCCAACGAGCACAGCTCTGCCGCCAAACGCGGGTTGCGGTCGTGGTAAAGCATGTAGTCGCACAAAGCGCGCGCCAGCGCCGGGCGGGACGCGTACTTGCGCAGATCCAGCTTTTCCAGATCCACAAACGGGCCGCCCGGCGCGGCGAGCATGCTCGCCGTGCCCACGCGCACCGCGCGACCCCCCGAGGTGACCGGCCGGGACGTACCCGGGCGACCGCCGCGGAGCGCGCTCTCGACGGAAACGTCACCGCCGCCTTTCGATTTCGTGCCGGGTCTTCCCGTGCCCGTCCCGGGGCGAGCGAAGCCGGTCACCGGGCGACCGCCGCGCGTGGTCGGCCGCACGCCGGCGTCGGGGCCGCTGCGCGACGTGCCCGGGCGCGCCAGGGACGTGCCCGGGCGCGGGGTCTGCGCGGTGGCGTTCTCGTCCAGCAGCAGGTCAGCCACGCCCTGAACGCGAGTGGACGCGCGAAAGAGGGAAGAGGAGACGGAAGAGGAGAGGGAAGAGAAGACGGAAGAGGTCGGTCAATCATCATCGTCTCGACGGAGTTTTTTTTCGTCTTCCCGTTGAAACCTTCGCACCGGAGGCGAGGGCGTTCGCGGGATCTCGCGCGCGGTCTCGCTCGCGGGAGGCGTCCGTCCCGGGACCGATCGTCGTACCTCTTCTTCCACCTCGGTGTCGTCGATCCAGTTCTTCAGCGTCAGCGCGCGGCACTTCAGGTACCACACGGCCTGGGGTGGGGGGACGCGGGGGGAGGTCAGAGAGGCGAGGAAAACGGCAATCGGACGGTCCGCGAACGTCGCACGCACCTGGTCGTACGGGTTCTTCGCTAAGATGTCCGTGCATATGGCGATGCACTCGTCGTACTTCCTGCGCCGCAGGTAGTTGCTCGCCAGCCACACCGGGTGCAGACCATCGTTTTCGTCGTACGCGTCGTCCTCGCCTATCCGCGGGATGGAAGCCATGGCTCCCGACGCGGCGACGCGGAACGCCGAGTGAGCGCCTCGTTGTTGCCTCGAGACTTTTCGCGGAATCGAGTCGAAGTTGGAATCGAACTCGTCCCCGGCTCCCCGCGCTGCTCGGGCAGTATCGGCGACTTTTAGAGTTTCGCCACCCGATCGCGCGGCCACTCTTCCTCGCGCGGGAGATGCAAAGCCTGCGCCAGGCGCTCGGCCGCGGCGCGCTCACCTCCTCGCTCGCGTCGGCGACGCCAGGTGCGCCGCGACCCGCCGCGCGCTCCCCGATCGGCGGCCCTACCAGCCTCCGCCCCCCGCGGTCTCGGGATATCCGCGCCGTCTCGCGCCAGCCTCGACGCTGACCCTCGTCCGCCCCCCCTCCCCCCTCGTTCCGACGACGCGCGCGCAGGCCTCCCCGAGACCTCTCGCGCGACGCAGTCGGCGTTCTCGCTCGTCTCCGTGCGCTTCGCCTCGAAGAAGCAGGGCGGCTCTTCCTCGAACGGTCGCGACTCCAACCCCAAGTTCCTGGGGATCAAGAAGTACGGCGGCGAGCACGTGCGTCCGGGCGCCATCATCGCGAGGCAGCGGGGCACCAAGTGGTGGTGCGGCGCAAACTGCGGGATCGGCGTGGACCACACCGTGTACTCGCTCATCGCCGGCCGCGTGCACTTCACGGACGCGCACGACAAACACAAGCCCGGAAAGAAGGTCATAAACGTCGTCCCGCACGAGGACTGGCCCGCCACGCTCGCCGCGACGCAAGCCAGAAACGCGGCAAAGCGCTCGGCGAAGAAGAGCGCGACGGTCGCGTGATTCGCGTTTCACTAAAAAAAAAAAGATGCAGAACCCTCTTCACAACATCTTGGCGAGTTTCGGTCTGGGCGCTTCGCACGACACCGGCGGCGTGGAGTTTTGGCACGAGCCCGAACGCGCGGGGTGGCTGATGAAGCAGGGCGACGTCGTCAAGACGTGGCGCAAACGTTGGTTCGTGCTCAAGGGCGGGAAGTTGTTTTGGTTCGCCGACGCGGCGGTGACGTCGTCGTCGCAGACGCGCGGCGTGGTGGACGTCAGCCGGTGCCTGTCCGTGAAGGGCGCGGAGGATGTCTTGAACAAGCAGCACGCGTTTGAGCTGAGCAGCCGCACGGATACCGTGTACTTCGTCGCCGACTCGGCTAAGGAAAAAGAGGCGTGGATCAACGCGCTCGGCAAGGCGGTGGTGCGGCACTCGGCGAGCCTCGTGGACGACTACGGCGGGTACTGAAAACGAAGCGCGGTGTTTACGACGCGATAAAACGCCGTTTTCAGAAGAGAGACGAACGATCGCCGTCGCGGGCGTCGTGTGGGCGCGCGTGTGGGCTTGTACATCAAAGCGAAAGCGAAAGCGAAAACGAAAACCATCTTTCTCGTCGCGTGCGACACCCCCGCGCGCTACCGTCTCCCCGCTCTAAACGTCCTCTCTGTCAAGGGCGAAAAAAAATCATGTATCTACTACTCGTCGACTCACGCCGGCTCGGCGTCGTCGTGTTCCGCCTGCGCGCGCCCCAGCGCCGCCTCGGCGCGCGCGAGCACCGTCAACGGGTCGTCCAGCGTCTCGTCGTAGGGCCCCCGCGGGGCTCTCTCCGCGCCTCGTTCGGAACGTACGTCACCGCCCGTTCCGAAACCAGAAAACGAAAACGCTCCCGGTGGCTCCTCCTCCGCCTCGCGCGGCACGTCCACGGGGTCCGCGTCCTCCGCCTCGTCGCCGAGCGCGCCGACGACGTACCCGAAATCCTCGCGCTGCTCCTCGAGCGACAAAGCCGTTCGTAAACCGGTCGCGCTCTCTTCCTCCGCCAGCCGCACGAGGAAGCGCGCGACGAGCAGGCGCTTGGGCGCGGCGCACACCTCGAAGGCGGCCTGCTCGATGACGCCCGAGGGGAAATCCTCCGGCCTGCGGTCGGTGGCCGTGGAGATGGCGAGGTGCAGGTACGGAGCCACCGCGCCGTGCGCGTTGTCTTGTCTTGTCGCGCTCTCGTTCGGCGGCGCGTGCGGGTGAACGAAGGTTCGCCCCTCCAGCACGAACCCGCATCGCGTCGGCGCCAACGAGTCGTTCATGCGCAGGAGCGCCTCGCAGACGCGCAGCGCGCCGGCGACGTCCTCGGGGTGCTCCGCTTTGTCCAGCCGCTCCAGGACGCACAGACACACCGCGTAGCTCACCGTCTCCCAGCGCCAGCACAGGTGGCACAGCGCGACGCGCGCGCCGACGCCCGCGGCGTGCCACCCCGGCTCCGCCGCCGTCTTGGCGAGCGCGTGCAGAAACGCGAAATCGAACAGGCTCTGAAACGCGCCCAGGGTGAGCGGGACGCGCGGAGGGGACCGCGCATCACGCGGCGGACGATTCGTCCGCGCGGATCTCAAACCGAGCCCGTACGGGCTCGGCGCCTCCGCCTCGATCCGAACAAGGGTCTCCTCGTCCTCGTCCTCGAATTCCTGAAACACCAAAAGCGCACCCGGCACGAGCGTCTCGTGGTTCGAGTTTAAATCGCTCTCCAGGTCCCAGACCCGAAACCCGGCGTGGGCGCCGACGCGAAAGCCGCCGGGCGCGGCGAGGCCGAGCGCCTTCGCCGCGCGAGACGCGCATCGCCGCGCGAACACGCGCCTGGCCTGCGTGGTGTCGCACAAACGAAGCATCGCGGAGACCAAAGACCACACCGCGGAGACGGTCTCGTGGCGCGTCCGATTGACGACGACGTTTACATCCGGATGCTCTTCGTCTTTAAAGCCGCTGAGCCGTCTCGGAAGCTTCGCGGGTTGGCCCAGCTCGCGGCGGCGTCCGGCGCGCGTGCCGAGCGCGCGCGCGCACGCCACGAGCGGCTCGAGGAGCTCGAGCCGCGAAAGGCGCTCGATTCGCGCGTACGTCCCGTCGGGCGCGCCTCCGAACGCTTTCGCTTCGCCGTCGAGAGGTAGCACAGCCGTCTCCGCGCGCGCGTACGCGGCGAGCACGCGGAAGTACCACGCCGAGACGGGCGCGTCCGCGTCGCCCTCCGCGTCGCGCGCGGCGCCGGCGGCGCGCGCGACGTCGCGCACCACGAAATCCGCCGCGCGGGAGACGACGGAGCCACTCGACGACTTCGTCTCGAAGTCGTCGTCCGCGACGCCGCCGTCCAAGATCTCGATGGGCGCCTCCTCCGCGTCCGCGTCAGAAAAGTCGTCGCCGCGCACGGCGGCGGCGAGGATGGTGGCGATGGCGTCGCGCGTCTCGGCGGTCGGGCCGGGTCCGCCGAGGAACGCCTCGACGGCGCCCGGGTGCGCTCGCGCCCAGCGCAGGACCCACAGCCGCGCCGGGGCGGAGGCTCGAACCAACGCCGTGACGGCGTCGCGCCAGCGTCGCAGCGACTCGGCGTCCGACGCGGTGCGCGCGTGCGTCTGCAGGAACGCGCGTGTCAAAAACTCCACGGCGAACCGCGCGGCGAGCTCGGCGCGAAACGCGGAGGTTTCGAGACCCGTCGACGAGACGACGCGATTTTTCAAACGCGCGTTCCTCGCCGACGGAGGCGACGACGGGGTTCCGGTTTCGGTTTCGGTTTCGGTTTCGGCTTCTTCGTCCGCGCGCGACTTTACCGGCGTCGCAGGCGAGCGCGCGAACGACGGCGTCTGCGTTTTGTCGAGCGCGTCGTCGCCGCCGGGCGTGTCCGCCTCGCGGACGCGCGCGGCTTTCTTGGCGCGGCTCTCGCCGGCGCCGTTCGATCGCCGGCGCCTGCGGTCGCCGGAGGGCGCGGCTGCGGCGAGGAGCGGCGAGTCGTTTCTCTGTTGCTTCCCGCCAGCCACCAGCGCGCGCACGAGCGCGTCGACGAAGGCGAAGTACTCGCGGTCGCGCGCGTTGGACTCAAACGCGAAGCGCAGGTTCTTCGCCATAACTAAACGCCGCACCGACGCGGGCATCGCCGGGATCGCGGGGGGCAGGCGAGTCTTCGCAGGAAAGGTCTGAGGCTCAGGAGACGTCTGAGGCTCAGGAGACGACAACTCAGTCGTCTCCACGCGTTCGTAGAAGAGCATGTACGCGCTGTTGGGCCTGTCGAAGCGCTTGCGGCCGGCGCGGGGCGACAGATCGTCGTCCTCCGCGTCGACCGCGCGCAGCGTCGACGCGTCCACCTGGTACGTGCCTCCGAAAGCGTCCGCCTCCAGGTTGGAGACGTCGTACGGCTCGACGCGCTGGTCGTCGAACGCGTGCCACCTGCGTCCGACGTCGGGCTCCTCACCGAGGTCCACGGCGATCCCCGGGGGAGTTGATCGCTCGCGGATGTACGAGTAGTAGTGTCCCGCGAACGCCGTGCCGGAGTGCACGACCACGCCGGCGAGGCGGTACTCGATTTTCGTGTCTTTCTTCTCGATCTTCTCGTCCTCCTCCGCGGCGGTGGTTTTTCCCTCCTCCGCCGCGGTTCCGTCCAGCTTCTCGAGCGCCTCGACGGTGAAGGGCGCCATGTCCAGCACATCCGGGAACTCGAAGCGGGACTTGATCTTGTGCCTCTGCATGGTCTCGTAGTCGAACTCGAAGCGCTTCAAGTGCACGCACAGCGTTTTTGGGAGCGCGTCGCCGCGGAAGCACGAGCGCTTCACCGCGTCGCGCTTAGCGCCGCACGCCTCGCACGACCACTGGTTGTCCGCCTCCAGGAGCTCGCCGGAGACGTACGACGCGAGCGACTCCTCTAAGTTCTTCTTGCCGCGCACCTCCACGGAGACGTGCACGAAGTCCTCCACGCGCTCCGAGCGGTGCGGGCACGACTTGCTGATGACCTGGTTCACGAACACGCCGCCCATCGCCGCCTCCACCGCGCCCTTCACGGGAAGGGGCGAAGAAGCGACGGAGCACGCGGCGACGGCTTTCTTGTACTCGGCGTCCACCTGGTCCTGCAGCCGCCCGAAAAACTCTAAACCGTCCTGGTGCTCGCGCACGTTGATGGGCTCGCCGTCGTAGTCCTTGAACGCGCGCCAGAACCCGCGCGGCGCGAAGTGGTCCAGCCGGCTCAGCGCGAGCGCCGCGAACGTCGCGCGCAGCTGGTGGAACACCGAGTCCGAGACGTCCGTATCCGACGAACGTTTTGGGACGACGGGCGCGGCGAGAATCGCGTCGCGCAGCTGCGGCACGGCGAACATCTGCTGGAACACCGCGTTCATGTAACACGTCGCGCCCGCGTTCTTCAGACCGACGTAGCCGTGCGCGGGGCGCGCCGCGAAGTCTCGAGAGGAAAAGTCGCGAGAAGAAGAAGCGTCCAAGTCGATCGCGCCGGAGTGGTGCAGCGCCGCGACGGTGTCCAGGATCTCCTCGCCGCACGGCGCCGCGAGCGACGCCGCCTCGCCGGCGAAATCCTCGCCGGCGCGCGCCGCGTCGCGCGCGGCGGCGGCGGCGGCGGCGAAGTCTTCCGAGGTGACGCGCCTGGCGGCGAGGCGCGCGAGCAGCGCGAACGCGGCGCGGCGCGTCGCCGGCGTCGCGCACGCCGGCGCGAGGTGCGCCTCCGTGACTCGCAAGTCGGCGACGCGCAGCCCGAAGCGCGCGGCGAACGACGCGTCTTCGGGGTCGTCCTCGGCGCCGTCGTCGGAGCCTTCCCGCGTCGCTTCTTCCTCCTCCGCCGCGCCGCCGCACAACTCGACGCCCGCGTCCCGCAGCGTCGCCTCCGCCGGGCGCAGCAGCGGCGCAGCCTCGGGGAACAGGCAGCGGTACAGGAGCGTGCGCGCGAGCCGCGTGACGGCCGCGTCCACTTCCGCGCGCGCCGCCGGCGCGGCGCGGCGTCGGTCGAGCCGGTCCAGGAGCGTGAGCATCGTCTCGAGGCGCGAGAGGAGCCGCGGGTCGGGCTCTTCTTCTTTGTCCATCTCCCTCGGCGCGACGCGCAGCGCCTCCGTCTCCCGCGCGAAGAGCGCGGACGCCGCGACATCCAGCTTCGCGTTCGCTTCCAGCTCCTCTTCGTTTCCTCCCTCTCCGTCATCGAGACACCGCTCGTCGTCCTCGTCCCGGCGACGAAGCAGCGCGGAGAGCACCTGGAAGTACTCGCGGCACAGCTCCGGACGCGCCTCGGCGTCGTCCAGCGCGGCGAGCGCGACGTCGGCGAACCCGGGCGGGGGCCGGAATGAACCGCCGCGCTTTTCGCGCTGCTTTTCCTTCGCGCGCTTCTCCAGAGAGTCGTGCGCGGAAGACACGCACACGACGCTCGCGTTCGATGTGGGCGGGATCCACAGCGCGGCGCGGAGCGTGTTCACGGCGAACGCGCGACGCACGTCGCTCGCGCGCGCGCGCGTCAGCACGTCGCGCAGCGTCGCCGGGAAGCACTTCATCTTTAGCAGAGACGCCGCGACGACGTCCTCGCGCTCGAAGGAGGCGCGCGCGCGCGCGCAACTGAAGAAGAGACGCACCGCGGTGGTGGCGAGGATCTCGTCGTTTCCAGTAAAGGTTCGCGATTCGCCAGATTCGTCCGATCCGGTTTCGTCCGAAAACGAAAAAACGCGCGCGAGCGTCGCGAGCGAACGCGCCGCGTCCGCGGCGAACGACGCGAACGACGCGACGTCCTCCTCCGTCGATTTCGTCGAAAAGGTCTCGACGTCGTCGTTTTTTCGTGTTTTTCGCAACGCCTCTTCCGTTCCCGTCTCGGCCGAGACTCGCGGTTCCGCGGCGATTCGATCGAATTCGATCGAATCCGCATCCGCCAGCGACACAGAGAGGACGCTCAGCGCGGAGGCGCACGTCGCGCGCCTCAGCTCGGGGTCGCGCCACGCCACGCGCGCGCTCGCGACGTCCACCAAGGACGCGTCCTCCAGCGACGCGTCCGACGAGTCCGCGCCTGAGCTTGGCAGAAGCGCCAACGCGTCGCGCGCGAACCCGAGCCGCGCGAACGCCGCGCGGAACGCGCGCGCCTCCTCCGCCGTCTCCGCCTCGCGCACGTCTTCTTCTTTTCCGACAAGATCCGCCGGTATCTCGTCGTCGTCCATGCGCGCGTCGCCCGTCTCGGCGCTCTCGGCCGCCGCCTCGCGCAAGGCGTCCGCGGAGACGTCCGGAGGCGTCAGGAGCCCGTCCAGCGCCTGGAGCGCGTACACGCCCCGCGACGGCGACGACGACAAAAGCGCGCGCAGGCGCTCGCGGCGCGAACGCGCCTCCTCCGCCGAAAACGAAAACGAACGCTCGTTTTCGTTTTCGTTTTCGTTTTCGTCCGGAGGTTTCACGTCTCGCGCGCCATTCGGAGCGCCAAGCAGCGCCTTGAGCTCGTCGCGCACGTCGCCGCGCGTGGGAAGCAAACGCAGGAGCTCCTGCGCGCGCGCGCGAACCACCGCGCACGCGCCGTCCGAGAGCTCGAAGAGCGCGTCGTACGTCTCGGCGCGGCGCGCTAACAGCGCGCGCGGCGAGCGCTCGCGGCGGCGCGACGCCTCGTCCTCGTCCTCGTCCTCGTCCTCGTCGTCCGCTCCGGACCGCCCCGCGCCGGCCCTGGCGTCGGTCCTGTGTACGAGCGCGTGCACGCGTACGGCGCCGCCCGCGAGATCGTCGCGGCGCAGACACGCGTGGAGCGGCTCGTCGTCGCTCCGGCCCAGGTCGCGCCCCTTGACCACCAGCCGCACGTTGTCGCAGTCGGCGCTTTTTCTTTTTCGACGGTTCGCGTCCGAGCCGTTGATGGCGCGCGCGACGCGCCGCTTGACCCAGCGCACCGTCGCGTTGAGGTGCGCGCGCACGGGTACGGTCGCCGCGCCTTCGCCGGCGTCCACGCCCGTGGCGACCACCGCGACGTCCAAATCGACGGGGTGCCCGCGGAAGGACCCGCCGTGCGGCACAGCCTCGCGCAGCGCTCGGGAATGGCGGCGCGCTAAGTCGGCGTGCTCGCACGCCTCGATGAACCGCCCGAGCAGAAGAAGACACCGCGAAGCGCGACGCTCGGCGAAAGCCTTTTCTTTTCCCGTCGTCGTCGTCGCGTTCGCGTCCACGCGCGTCAAAACGTTTTGACTCGCCGACGCCGACGCCGACGCCGAAGCGCGAGCCTTGATGGCGCGCGCCGCGGAGCCCAGGTGCTCGAGCGTGCGCTGCAGGAACGCCTCGCGCGCGCGCGCCTCCCGCGCCCAAAGATTCCTCCCGTAATCGTCGTCGCGCGGATCCGCCGCGAGCGCGACGTGCATCTGGATGAGCGCGTCCGCGGCGAACGTCGCGACGGTGGAGTCCGAGGTGGCCTCCGCGTTTTCGTCGTCCCGGGGCGCGTCCAGCGCGATGCGCCACAGATGCTCGAGCCCCGCGAACGACGACGAGACGCTCTCGGCCGCGACGTCGCACGACGCCGCGACGCGAAGCTCATCCGCCGCGACGTCCGCCAAGAACGAAGGCGCGACGGACGTCTCTCCTCGCGGGGACGTCTCCTCCGCGACGATTCTTTCGAGAGGGCGTCGTTCCCTCTCGCGAGAGACGTCGTCGTCTTCGAGAAAACCTTCGCTGTCCCGCGTGGGTTTAGGATCTACCGCGATGACCGCCTCGCCTTCCTGGTCGAGGTCGATGTCAATCACCTCCTCGCGCGCCGGCGACGCCGCGCGGAACGGCGACGCGAGCGCGACGGCGCCGGGGCTGTCTAAATGCCCGTAGAGGCTGTCCCGCGTCTCTCGCGCGGGCGCCAGGCGGTTGGCGTCCAGCGCGGCTTGCAGGAAGAACGCGCGGAACAGGAACCAGCCGCTCACGGTGGTCTCCGACGGGGCCTGGCGCGTGATCACCTGTTCCAAAAGCTCGAGGCAACACCCGGGGGTCACGACCCGGGGGGGGGACATCAGGAGCTCGGTCATCCAACGCGCGCCGCGGTCGCGCGCCGCGGCGGCGGCGCGCGGCGTCGTCGCCGCAGCCGCCGCCGTCTCCGCCAGCGCCGCCCACAGCCGGCGGCCGGTGACCGGCCCGACCTCCACCAGGCCGTCCTTAAGCACGAACAGCGTCGTGTCCACGACGGTGGCCAGCGCGCGGTCGTCCGACGTCTTTTTCCCCGCGCACCGCTCGACGGCGGAGACGAGCGTCTCGACGACGTCGCTCGAGTCGGCGAGCTCTCGTATCCTGGCACGCCGACGCGCCGCGCGCTCGCGAGCCTCGCGCTCCGTCTCCGCGCGTCGCTTCTTGAGCCCCTTCTTACGAGCGCTCGCGATACCGACGAGACCCTTCCGCGAGGTTGTGTTTTTTTCGTTGCGCTCGTCGGCGGATCCGGCGGCGCGTTCGGCGACGCGCGCGTCCACCGAGACGACGGCGCGGAACAGACGCGCCGCCGCCGCGAGGTCCGCCGGTTCGGTCGCGGCGGCGACAGCCTCGAGTGCCTTGCGCGTCCACGCGTCCACGGACGCGGACTCGACGCCGGCGCGGTCGTAGTGCTCCAGCACGCGCGCGAACGCCGCGGTGGCGCGCGGAAAAAGGCTCGCGCGGAGAGTCTCGCGTCGCGAAGGAAGCTCCATCGGAGCTCCGGTTTCCGTCTTGGCCTCTTTGCAGGCGGCGAGGCGTCCTCCGTCTCGCGCGTCGTCGGCGGATCCCTCGGCGGATCCGTCGGCGGATCCGTCGGCGGCGGCGCGCCACAGCAGAAGCAGCGTGCGCTCCGCCATCGCGCCCGCGAGGTCTTCTTTCGCGAGCCGCTGCACCATCTCCAGGAGCTCGTCGTTCGCGGACGCCGGAGAGGACATCTCTCTGTTCTTCTCGGGCGGCGCGTTTTTTTCGAAAGACGTCCCGGCGCGCGCAAAGCCGAAGACGCGCTCGACGCGGCGGAACAAACCGTCGAGCTGCTCGGCGGAGAAATCTTTCGCGACGTCCGCGAGGAGCGCCGCGACGTTTTTGCGGGTCTCCTCGAACGCGTCCGGCCGAAACGCGACGTCCCACAGCGCGTCCACGTGCGCGTCATCTAGCGCGCGCTCCTGAGACAGGTGCCGCAGAAGCACGCACAGCTGGTCCACGTACTGCTTGTGGTGCAGGTACGTCGGGCGCAGCGCGCGAGACACGACGCGCGCGCGAGAGATCCACGAAGTCGCGGCGGCGGCGGCGGCGGCGGACTCGGCGGCGCTGAGCCCGCTGGCGTCGCCGCGCGCGCTCTCCAGCATCAGGTTGATCTCGCGCAGCGCCGCGAGCTGCGCGTTGAACGTGTGCACGCCGAGCAGACCTTCGACCACCGCGCGGTGCGCCTCGGAAACGCGACGCTCCGCCTCGCCGCCGCCGAAGGCGCGCGTAAGCACGCGGCGCGCGCTTCGCAGAAAACTCGAGACGCGCGAAAACGTCTCGACCGTGTTCTTCTTCTTCTTCTTCTTCTTCGTCGCGTTTTTTGTCTCACCCGGGGCGTTTTTCCGTGGGGGGTCCTCGTCGCCGCGAGGGGACGCCGGGAGGGGCGGTTCCTCCGCCCCGTCCACGTCCCTCCTGGCGACGCGCGCGACTCGCGCGAGCGCCGCCTCGAAGGCGCCGGCTATCTCGCCGAGGCGCTCGCGGGTGAGCTCGCCGGCGCACGCGGCGGCGGCTTTCCCCGCGGCGTCCATCAGCGCGAAGGAGATTTTTTCTGACCCGCGCAAGGCGTCGCAGATCGAGACGAAGCCCCCGTTCGAGCCGAACACGTCTAAGATGTACCCGAGCCACTCGTGTTCGCGGGTCACAGACTCGCGCCGAAGGCTCCCGAAGCCGTCGCGGGAATCGAGCTCGTACCCGAAGCCGTCGGCGTCGCCGGCGCGCGCCGTCGCGTCGCTGTCGTCGGCGGTGATGTCGATGACGCCGTCGTCGTCGGCGGCGCGTCGGACGTCAGAGGGCACCGCAGAGGACACAGCCGCGTGCTGACCCCGGTCGACGTCCACTAACAAGTCGTGATTCCGGTGCTTGCGGGGCACGGGTTCGTGACGGTTGTTCGCGTGGAACGCCGACGCGCGATCGAACGTCCAGGTCAACGCGGCGAGCAACGCGAGCGCGTCCGATTCCGCGGGCGTCTCTTCGTCTTCCGCGGCGACGTCCGCCTCGGCGTTCGCGTTCGCCGCGGTTTCGCGACCGCGAACGTCGTCCTCCTCCCGCCGCGGACTCGAGACGAGCGCCGCGGAGAGCTTGACGGAGACGAGCTCCGCGAGAGCTTTGCACGCGACCAGGATATCGAGCTGGATGTGGCGGTCCCAGTTGACGACGTCGTCAAAAACCACGCACTTCTCAAACGCGCTGGGTGTCATCTCCCGGTACAGCCTGGTGAGTTCGACGCTCTTGCGCTCCGCCTCTTCGTCCCCGGCGTGGACAATCTCGCACGCCGCCATGAGGCACGACGCGAGCTGCTTCGGATACACCATCCACGAGGGGTGCCGACACAGGCCCTCGGCGACCTGCAGGTAGTCGTCCACCGGGAAAACACATCCCGCGATGATCACGTCCAAGTCGCTGGTATCGTCGCGCGGAGACGCCCTCGCGCCCGTCGCAACCTCGGGGCCGTACTTAGCGTCCGCGTCGCTCCCGTCGCTGTTGAAGTTCCCGACGGGGGAGTCCAGGGGGGGTACAGAGCCGTCCGACGCGGCGTCCATGGCGCGCGACTTTTCGTGTTGAAAAGTGCCGCTCAAACAGATTCGCCGTATCCAGATCTGACGGGCGCTTCGCTCACCTCCCCGAGTCCCCCCGACCCGTTGCGCCCGCGCGGCCTCGACGAGGGCGGCCACGAGGTCGCGCCGACCTCACCCGACCCTTTCGATTTCAAACGGAGACGCCCTCGCCCGCGCTCCGCGTTCTACGCGGACGAACGCGCAGGGCTCTTGGAAGAGCCGAGCTTGACGAGCGCGGGGCGTTGTTAAAATTTCGATCGCCCCATTTTTTTGAGTGCCCACCGGCACCGTGCCTACTTCTGCCGAGGGTACGGCGTCGCGCATCGTCAGTCGCGCGCGCGCGCGACATGCGCGATGACAGCAGCGACGAAGATTCCCCTCCACCGAGGCGGCGCGTGCGCGCTGCGCCGAAACCCGCGGGCGAGATGACCGTGGTGGAGAGGCACGTGCAGAGGATGATGGCGGCTCGCGCGGAGGAAGAGATGGAGACCGCCCGCCAAGCTTCACGCGCCGAAACCCTGCGCCGCGAGGGCGAGGAGGCGCTCCGCGCGCTCGGGGATCTGGACGTCGACAGCGACAGCGAGAACGAGGACGACGACGCAGCTGGATTCACCGGCCGCGCGCGTCGGAATGCGCGACGCGAGCGCGGAGGCGAGACCGAAGGTGAAGCCCCTCCCGAAATTCGCGACGTGTTTGTTCGCGCGGTGACGCCCGCCGAGCTGGGCATGGCGTACGCGTGGATGCGCCGCGACCAGAGGCGGTACGCGAACGCGGTACGGTTCTGGGACACCGCCGCGTCGTCTATTCAGGCGGCGTTCGAAGAGCGCGGTGAGGAAACGAACGTGTTGAAACAGAACGAAAACGTCGGAGGACTCTCGTCGTCGCGCGTGCTCGGCGCGTTTTGCGACGCGCTCGGTCCCGCGCCGGTGGCGTTTGCGGTGCTTAAAAGCGACGGACTGGTGGTGGACGCGATGGGCGTGCGACAAGGTTTGCGTCGACTCGGCTTCGGGCGCGCGCTCGCGCTCGAGTTAGTGCGAAGAGCCAAGCGGGCGGCGGCGGAACTCGCCGGACCGCCGGAGTATGTCATAGACGCGTTACCAAGTTCGGTGCCGTTTTGGGAAACGCTCGGGTTTAAGCCGTGCGGCGGGACAGACTCGCCCACCACGCGGGTGATGCGGCGGCTGTGCGGGGACGTCGCCATGGCGGTGGACCTGCTCGAGGACCCGCCGGAGCCGAGAGGAGACGAGTGGTGGCTGCCGGCGCGCAGAAAACGGTTCGGGGACGCCGAGGCGTGATACGCGACGCCGATACTTTACTTTCGTGATACTATGCATAACTCTATTACTTTCGCGTCACCGTCTGGTGCGCGCCATGCGGCTCTGCGCGACGGCGGCCGCCTGCGGGTCCACCGGCGGTCGGCTCGCCTCGAACGTCAGACCGCTCGCCGCCGCCGCGCTCGTCACCGCGCCGCCGAAATCGGGTCGCGTCTTCCCGCCAAACGCGCGCGTCCGCGATAAGCCTCGCCACGATTCGCCGGGACGCGTCTTCCCTTCCGCGTCGGACGCGTTTTCGCGTTTTCGCTCCGCCGCGCCGTCCGCTCCCGTGATGAGGCTCATGCCGTCTCGCAGCGTGGGCGCCGCGAAGGGAACGGGATCGGGCCCGGTGCTCAACGCGGGCGCGCGCGCCGCCTCGGAGGACGCCGGACCGACGCGGCGTCCCGCGCGTGTCAGACCCGCCGTCCACCCCTCGCCCGCCGCCGCTTCTTTTTCTTTGTCTCCGGCGGGCGGCTTCATCGCGGACACCGTCGCGATGGCCTGGCGCGTCCTCGAGAGCGCCAGGGCGCCCGCGGGGGTCTTCACGGCCGAAACGGTCGGGGTCTTCTCCGGGAAACGCTCCACCAGCCGCTCGCGCGGGATCGCCGGCGGAGGCGTCCGCTCCGCCGCGCGCCCGGCGCGCGTCAACGCGGGGGTCACCTCGGCGGGCGACGGCGCGTTCGCGTTCGCCGCGCCGGGGGTCGTTTCGACGACCGCCGATGTTGTCTTCGCGGGAATCGGGACGGGTCTTCCGGCGCGCGTGCGAGAGAGGTCCGGAGGCACGGCGGGCGCGACACGCGGAACGGGAAGGTCCGCGACGCGTTCCGCTTCGAAGCGGTTCGGTTGTTCCTTCTCCGCGGAGACTCGAGGAGACGCGGAACGCGTCGCCGGCGACGCCGGCGTCTCGGCCGGCGCTTCCCGCGGGACGCCACCCTCGGAACGCTCGTGCGGCGTGATTCGCGTCGTATCGATTCGCGTCGTATCTCTTGCCGCGGCCGCGGAAGGACGGAAGGCCGCGCTCGCCCTCGCGGTTTCCGCCTCCGCGCGCGCCGCCGCCGCCTCCGCCTCAGCCTCGGCGCGCTCGCGCTCGGCGCGCGCGCGCGCCACGCGCGCGCGCGCCTCGGCTTCCTCCCTGTCCCGCTCTTCTTCGCTCTTCGCGCGCAGCTCCGCGGCTTTCTCCGCGGCCGCCGCACGCAGCGCCACGCCGCGCGCGTCTAACTGGTCGGCGCGCGAAATAGAAATACGCCGCGCCGAGTCTTGATCCACCGAGCCGGGTGGATCCGACACGTCACCGTCCACCGCGGCGAGCACGCCGGCGAGGCGCCGCTGCACGTCGCGCAACTCGGTCGCGCTCTTCGCGAGGCGGTCCTCGCGCGCGTCCATCGCTCGCGCGAGCGCGCGTATTTTCTGCGCCGAGCGCTCGTGCGCGTCGCGCAGGTCGCGCGCGACGTCGTCCAGCGCCTCGCGCGCGGCGTCCACGCCGCTTTTCGGCGTTTCGGCGTTTCGCGCGTCGAGAGCGAACCCGGCCGGCGAGCGCCGCGAGTCTCCGCCGACGAGGAACTCAGGGACGTCTGGATCTCGCGGCGAGGCGTCGAAGAACCGCGGGTCTTCGTACCGACGCGCGAGCGAGGCGACGCGTCCGAGCTCGGGGAACTCGGGCGCGGCGAACAGGGTCGGCGAGGCGTAGTGGCGAACGTCGGCCACGGGCTTGGCGCCGTACGCGTCGCCGTACGCGTCGCCGTACCTCGGCGGAGACGACTCGCGGATCGATCGTCGACGACTCCCGTACGCATCCATCTGTCGCGACCCGAACCCCTCCGGGTCGCCCTCGGTCGTTCGCTCGTCCCGCCACACCACGTGTCTGTCGCGGTTGGCGTGCCTCTCGCCACGTCTCGAGAGCCTCGACGGTCCCCGGCGCGCGTCCACGCGCGAGGACGCGCGCCTGTGGAGCGAGAACGGGTCGAGGTCCCCGCGACGCGCGCGCACGGCGGGAGGCGTGTCCTCCTCGCTGTCGGGGGGGCCCTCACGAAGGACGTGCCGAATCTGCGTCGCGCGCCTCTCCGCGACGGACGCGAGCTCGCCGTGATGCACCACCGAAACCACGCTCCCCTCGTCGTCCGAGTCGTCCGAAGCGTACGTCCCCATGACGGACGCGCGCGATTCGACCACCTCGTTGGTTTTCCCGAGATGCTCCCCCTCGAAGGAGGTCCGGGAGGTCCCGGGCGACGCGCGCCGAGCGGTGGGTTCCGCCTCCGCGCGGCCTCCGCGCGCGCGACGCTCGCGCGCGAACCCTCCGGTTCCCGCGGACGGAGTCCAAGGCTCCCTCGGCTGCCCCTCCAATGCCTTCGGGAGGTGCCCCCCTCGCCTTTCGACGAAACACTTCGCGTCGAGACTTTCGTTCCTGCGGCCGTTTTCGTCGCTCATTCGCACGAGGTCGCACTCGGACGTGGTTTCGAGTCACGAAAAAGAGAGAACGTTCTTCCATCGAGTAAAGAGTCTCCACTTTTTCCCGAAGAACGCGATCCAAGCCGTTGGGAAACAATATTTGAATTCCGCGGAGGGACGCAAAGCCGCACTGTTCCATCGCGCGGAAGACGCCTCGAGCGCTCTCCCCGTCGAGCACGATGTCGGGACGAAGCATGCGCCAGAGGGCGCCCGTGTCCTACAAAGCGAGCGACATGAACCAGGCGAAGACGCCGTCGTGGCTGGTACGTCCGCGTCGGCGCGCCACGCGACGCATCGATGGGTCATCCGCCCGCGCGTCGCGCATTTTCTTCTCGGCGCTGGCAAATTCGAAATTGCTTCCCCTCGGCCCCGCCGTCTCGCCCCCCCCGACGCGCGCGCGCTGACCGTGCCTCCTTCCGACCCCCCATCCGCGCGCTACCCCCCCTCCCCCGTCGCGACGCCCCGCAGGTCAAGACGAGCGTGAACGCGCCGGTGCCCGCGCGCGAGAAGAAAGAGAAGAAGAAGACGGACCCCGTCCCTGCCGAGAAGCTCGCGGAGAAGCTCGCGGACCTCGAGGGCGGCGACGACGACTTCGCGAACGATTCCGCGAAGAAGCGCCGAGGCGGCAAAGCGGGCAAGGAGAACGGCGAGGCGCGCAAGACCGCGGGCGCGCGCGCGGCGAAGGCGGCCAAGGACAAGGCGAGATCCAAAAAGGCGGAAAAGCCTGGCTCGCGCAAGCTCTCCGCTATGGCGCGCGCCGCGGCGAACGCCAACGACGGGCTGAAGCGGGGACACTTCGAGACCTCGGACGACCCCTCGTCGCACGGGTCCATCCAGAAGCACGCGGGCGGTAGGCCCGCCAAGCGACACGCGCGCGCGATGCTGCACTCCAGGTTCGACGCCGCCGCGACCCCCGGGTCGCCGGATGTCATGACCGAGCACGTGCCCGCGCGCTGGCCCGAGGAGGACGCGGACCCCTCGCCGCCTCCGGCGTACGCGCCCGTCGTCGCCGCGCGCGGCGCGAAGAAGCCCGGGAGCGGCGCGGGCCGGTACGGGCAGCTCGCGTCCGCGGCGGCGGCGGCGGCGGCGGCGGCGAAGAACGTGGTCGGGTCGCAGGGCGAGAAGCTCCCCGCCGGTCGCGCGGATGGCGCGTGGTCGAGTGCCTACCGCACGCTGCAGGCGGCGCACATTAAGCTGCAGACCAAGTACGACAAGCTGAAGGACACCAAGCTGAACGGTCTGATCACGGAGGCTGAGTCGTACCGCATGGAGCTGGCGGACCACGGCGCGAAGGCGGAGGAGCTCATCAAGCATTTCCGCGTCGAAGCCGACCGCCAGAAGGAAGCCGCGGCGGGCGCCGAGGGCGCGTCCTCGCGCGCGTACGAGCTCGAGCGCGAGAACGCTGAGCTCAAGGAGACGCTGCTGGCGTACCAGGGAAAGATTCTGCGCGTGGAGCAGGAGGCGGCGGCGGCGACGCAGCGCGCGGCGGAGGAGGCTGCGGCGAGCACGTCCGGGAGGTGGGGAAGCGAGGAGCTCGAGGCGTTCATGGGCCTGAGGTGGGACAAGCAGAGCACGGGCGTGCACCACTTCACGCACTCCGCCACCGGGTTCGCGTTTCAGCTCAGCGCGGCGGACCCCGCGTCGTACGCCGACGACGACGAGGAGACCCGCGAGCGAAGGAGGAGGGAGAGCGACGTCGTGTCCGGCACGGGCGCGCTGGCGGATGAAGTGTCCTTCGTGCCCCTCGAGTTTGGCAAGGCGGCGGGGTATTTGCCGGGGTACCTCTCCGAGCAGATCGAGTTCGAGCGCGGCGAGATGCCGGAGTTCGTCGGGCGCATGCTGGGCGTCCTGAACCAAGTCGCCGCCGAGCACGTCGCGCCCGCGGCGAGCCGGTGAGCGCGGAAAGACGTTTTCCGCGCGAGAGACGCGGGCGGCGCCGCGCGGCGAGAGTCTCGCGCCGCGAGCGCCTCCTCGGGGCGGCTGGTTGTCATATGAACGTCGACGTTGCCGCACACGCACGAAAACAAACACCCGGAACGAAGCGCCGTGCTCCGTGACGCGTAGACGCGTACGAGGTACATCGTATAACAAGTCGTCATCCGCGACTACTGCGACAGTCGCGGCGGCGCCGGGAGTTTGAACCCGCCCCATATTCCCGGCGCGAGCTCGTCCCGCAGGTCCGCCTCCGAGAGCGGCTCGTCTGATTTGCGCACGCGCACCAGGTCCACCTCCATCAGCAAGGGCTCCTCTCTGTGGTTCGCCAGGCGCCTTCCCGCGCCGAACGTGGGCGGCTTGGGGTTGACGTCCCCGTTCACCCACCCGAGCGCGGGAGGCACCAGGACCCGCCGACGGCCGCCCTCGCGCATGCCGAGAATCGCGGGAGAGACGGCGCGCGGCAACGCGTTTGGATCGCCGAGCACGAATTTGTACGTCGCGCCGACGTCGTCCTGGCCCTCCGTGCCGTACCCGCGCGCCCACATGAAGATGGGCGTTCCCCCGGACGAGTACTTGAAGTACGCGCCGGGGGCTAGGCGGTACACGGTGTACAGCACGAAGAGCGTATCGCCCTTCTGCGCGGTTTTCCCATCGCTCTTGCCCTCGTCCAGCTCGCGGTATTGTATCCCCGACGGCAACGTCACGAGCACGCCGGGATTCGCCTCCGCCGCGCGTTCGTCCCGGCGACGCTCCGCCTCGTCGCGCGCCCTCCGGATCTCCTCCTCCGTGCGGCGGTTGGAGTTGCCGGACGCGGGGGGAGCCTTGCCCAGGCCGTACGCGAGCGCTTCTCTGGGGAACAGCAGACCCGACACAGTCGCTCCCGACGACAAGATGGCGTGCCGACGTCCCCCGAGAGTCTCGGGGGAGGGGGACGCGCGCGATGCGCGCTCGCGACCGGCGTCGCGCTCGGCGGCGCACCGCGCAGATCGGCGGGAGACACCGCGAGGCGCGAGGCGCGCCGACACCGGCGCCAGCGTGGTCGCCATCGTCGCGCGTGACAAGTGTGTGATGGCGAGGAAGAGATGATGCCGACTCAGCTCGACAATGCATCCGTGTCGGTTGCCCGTGAAACCGACCACCGACGTTTCGTCAGACTGAATGCCCATACGAAAGGTGTTGCAAAAACAAGCTCGCACGAAAAATGAAACGTGGCCCACCCCGCGGCCCACACCGTCGCGCGCGCTTCCCGCCGCGGACGCCAGACGCGCGCGGACGTCGCACCCCCGCGCCTCGAGCCGATCGTTTCGGCCGAGTACCCCGCGGTCGCGGAGGCTCTTTCGCCGTCTCCGACACCGGGAGCCCCGGGAATTCCCACCCTCGCCGTTCCGCGCATCAGATCTCGCCCCTTCGCGGCATGAGCTTCGCGGACGCGTACGGCGGCGCGCCCGGCGGCGCCGGCCCGAGCGGCTCCGGCGCCGGCCCGAGCGACCGGTTCGATGAGGCGGACGACCTCGCGCGGGAGAGCAAGAAGGTGTCCAGCCTCATCTTCCAGATGACCACGAACGTGTCTTCGTTCAAGCGCATGGTGGATGCGCTCGGCACGAGCAAGGACACGCGCGAGCTGCGCGGCAAACTCAACGCGCAGCGCGAGAGCATCGGGGGCATGGCCAAGGAGGCCAGCCTGGCGGTCAAGCGTCTGGCGTCCGGGGGTCGATCGGACGACCAGAAGGCGCAGAAGCTCGTGCGCGACTTTCACGGCGTTCTGAAGGAGTTCCAGCGGGCGCAGCGCGTGTGCGCCGAGCGCGAGGCTACGTTTTTGCCGCAGAAGCCCTCCGGGTCGCGCAACACGTACGGCGCGTACGACGAGGAGATGAACCGCGAGGCGGTGGGCCACTCCGACTCCGAGCAGCAGTCTTTGTTGCAGAGCACGAGTCGTAGACAGGAGCTGGTTCGAGACGAGGGCGAGATGGAGTTCAACAACGCGCTCATCGAGGAGCGCGAGCAGGGAATCCTCGAGATTCAGCAGCAGATTGGCGAGGTGAATGAGATCTTCCAGGACCTCGCCGTGCTGGTCAACGAGCAGGGCCAGATGATCGACGACATCGAGGCGAACATCGTGAGCACGGCTGTGCGCACGAAGGACGCGCAGCGGGAGCTCACGAAGGCGGACAAGTCGCAGAAAGCGGCGAGGAACAAGATGATCTGCGTCGCCATCGCCGTCGCCGTCGTGCTGGTGTTTTTAGTGCTCTTCCTCCTCAACTGAGTAGACTAGAAGCGGCGCGAACGAGACGACGAATGGCGATTTAGATTCTACGGTGTATATCGTATTACGGGCACGAAGACGAGCCCTTTTGTGAAACAACCACGGACGTCAGAGGTCTGTCTTTCGTCGTCGTTCTCTGAACGCCCATCACTACTCCGCGGCTTTCTGCGCGTCAGTTAACGATTTGAACCCTTTCGGAACGCGCGGAAGCGCGTCCACGGCTTGGTTGATCTCGTCAATCATGATTTTGATGAGCGCCAGTTTCGACTCGGTCAGCGCGCGCGGCTGGAAAAACGTCTGCAGTTGCAAACCCCGGCTCGGGTCCCACTCCGGGGGATCGGGCAGACGCGTGAGCTCGTACGGCCCTTTCTCGTACTGCCCACCCCCGTACGCGCGCTTGTCGAACACCCACAGCTTGTTCTCGTTTGCGTCGTAAATCTCAGGACCCCACGTGTAGTGCAGCAGAAACGCGTTGAAGCGAAACTCGCCGCTCGCGTCTTTGACGCCGGCGTCATCCGCGGGGGGCTGCGCCATCAGCGGCGATCGTGGCGCTCCCGCGATGGTGTGCTCCACGCCCGCGACGAGGATCGCCGCGTCGTACGCGTACATGTCTCTTAACCACCCCAGAGCCTTCCTGGTGGACTCGGGCGTCTCCGTCAACGCCACAAACTCCGCCCAAAGAGGCGCGACGATCCGCAAATCGTCGCTCGTCAAACAACTCGGCGCGTTTCCCGTTCGCGGTAAAGAAACGTCCGCGCTCCGTGAAGGGTGCAGCGCGGGCGTTTTGTCGAAAGGCGTCGTGGTTAAGTACTCGTTTAACACCCGTAACATGTCAGGCTGTTTCGGGCCGATGTACGTGTACTCGAACCCCACCGCCTTTCCGCGCGGCATCAAAATCGACGCCGGCGGCGACTTTACGTACACGTAATCCGTCTCCACCATCATCACGTGCGAGCACCGATTGGCGTCTGTGGTTTTCGACCACTGCGCCATGGCTAACGAGCGGTCCGCCACGGGGTAGTCGCACCAGTGGTCGCACTTCGCTTGGTTCGGGTCGAAACGCATCGTCGGGACCTCGAACATCAGCTCGTCGTCCTTGCCCCGGTGCAACACGCGCGTGAACGCTTTCAAAATAGACCCGGGCGTTTTGGCGTGTTTCTTGTACGTCGCGTACATCACCCGAGTCTGCCAATTCATGTACGCGTTCCCGGAGCTCGTCAGCACGGTGTGCAGACACGTCGGCGGACGCTTCCGCTCGTGCGCGGGCACGTCCTCGAGCAGCGCGTAGGTCACGGAGGGGCCAGTCACGGCGGGTAACGACCCGCTCGTCCACGGGACGCCGTCCCCGGAGTTTCGCGGCTGCGGGTCGGGGTCGTCGGTTTTCAGCCAGCACTCGTTCGTCGTGGGATGCCACACGAACGACGTGCACGCGCGTTTCTCGGCGCACGACAAACAGCAGGCTTCCGCGGAGGGCTGCGAGTTCTCCGTGCCGGCGGTGACCACGGCGCCCCAGAACTCCGTGTGCGGGCGGTACCGCGAGGAGACGCAATGCTTCGCGCGGCCGCCGCCGTCCTCCGCCGCGCCGGAAACCGGCCTGAGGGACGCCGGAAACTCGGGAAAATCGTCCGCGTCGAGCGCGCTCGCGTCCGTCGAACCGGACCCGCGGGAGGATCCGAGGGCGCGTTCCTCGGTCGCATCCAGCGAAGACGCGCGCGCGCCCTTCTCGAAGCCATCTCTCGAGGAGGAAGACGCTCGCACGGACGGCTCGCGCGTGTCCGTGTTGCCGGCTCCCGCGATCGTGCGTTGCAGGGATTCCGCGTCGGAGTATCCCGACGGGTCGAACGGATTCACCACCGACGCGCCTTCGCGAGGTGTCGTGCCGTGTGCCGCGTGCCTCCCGCGCGCGAAGTGGCCGAGACCGCCCCCGACGTGCTCCGCCGCCGCGAATTTGGTATGCTGCGCGTACCCCGTCTCGTGCGCCTTCCGGCTCAGGAAGTCCGTCGCCCCGTCGTGTCGGTCCGCCACCGCGTCCGGATGCGTGTCCCGCAGAGCCTGGAACACCGCGAGCAGCACCAGGCACGCGATACCGCCGAACGCCGCGAGGTGGGCCTTGCCCACGCCACCTCTGCCGCGGCGATCGGCACCCATCGCGCTCACAAGGCCGCCCGCGCGCCGAGCGAACTGGACCCGTCTCGGAAGAATCGGAGACGACGCTTCATCGGAGTGTCGGAGAGCAGTGAGTTTCGAGAGCGACGAGTGGTTTTTGAGCAGAGTGTTATTACTCCGCGCGTCCTATTCTAAGCTCCCGAATTCCCCCCCACCCTGGGCGGGCGTGCCCCCCTCGTTCGCGGTCGAGCTCCAATGCCCGGTCTGAACATCTCCCGTGGCGCGCATCCGGCGATACTGCAGGATGTTCTCCAGGTACTTCCCGTGCGCCTCGATAGCGCGCTGGAGCGTTCTTTGCTTGGTGAGCTGCTCGTGCAGCTGCGACTGCATCTCCATCTGCTTCATCAGCGCCTGCCCGACGTCCTGGTCGCCCTCGAACTCGGACGCGGGAAAGGCGCCGGGGGACCCCACCTCGCCCGGGGTCTGAGACACGTCCTCGCCCAGGAACGAGTTCGGCATGCCGCCCACCACGGGCGGCACCAAAGAGGGAGGCTCTGGGAAGACGTACCCCGCGGGCATCGACGCCGCCGACGCCGTGGCGAGCGCATCCGGCGGCAAGCCCGCGACCGCCGCCGCCGCCGCCTCTTCGCGTTGCATGCGCGCCCTTTCCTCGGCGGCGCGCGCGCGCGCGGCGCTGCGCTCGGAGGCGCTCGGACGTCGGCGAAGCACGCGCCTCTCCTTTCCCCCGCTCCCGGAGGCGTCGCCGGGCGCGCCGCGCTTCTCTCCAACCTCCGGCGCGCCGCGCGGGTTCGCGGCGCTGTCCTGCAGGCGGTACTTCTGCAGGTGGCTCTTGACGTGCTGGATGCTCATGCCCTCCACCTCCATGAACTGCATGATCCCCTTGGGCGTCGCCATGTCCAGCCCGCCCAGCAAACCGACCGCCTCCACGAACCGCTTGTGCAGCTGGGGCGTCCAGCGCAAACGCTGCTTGCCTTGCGCGCGCGCGCCGGGATTTTTTTCCGCGCCCGGATCGACGGTCGCGCGTTTCGCATCCGCGGACGCCACCCACGACGTCCCCGTCGCCGCGGGCGCGCCGGGGACCACCGCGTCCGCGGCGATGGCCGCCCCGGGAGGGCCCACGAGTGTGCCACCGGCGCCTCCGGGCGGACCACCGTCGAACCCGGCGTGCTCGAGCCCGATACGCCCCGGAGGCAAGGCACCCGGGTTCGCGCTCCCCGACGCTCCTCCCGTGGCTGTCGGGAAACCCTGTGCCTGGTGGGGCGCTTGCGGGATACCCGCGTGGATCCCCCCGAACGCCGCCGGATCGGGCACGGCGTGTTCCGGTTTTGCCACCTCGCTGAAGCCAATCAGGTGCTCCGTGCCGTGGACGCTCCTCGCCCGTCGGTCCGCGTCGGCCCCGGCCTCTCCGTCGCCAACGAGCATCTTCAAGTCTTCGTCAAGCAAGGCGTTGAGAAGAAAGTCGTCGACGATGTCCCCGTCGCCGAGGTCCTCGTTGAACGAGGGCCAGAACGTTCCTCCATCCGGTAGATTGGGCATCGGCGCGTCTCGCGTCTCGCGCGCACCACCGCCGCGGAGACTCGGCGCGCGGGCCAGCGCCCCCTCACTGGCCCCGCCGCGGTGGGGGGTCAGGTAGACACCGGCTGGAAAAGGCATATTTGAGAAAACGTCGCGGAGAAAAAGGAATTTTCCATGCTTCCTTCGGCATTCGCCGTGATTCGACGAGTAACGAACCAAGCTTCATCGTGATGAAGGCGATGGATGATCTCGCCAGCCTGCAGCGCACAGCTGCAGTGCAAGTGCGAGACGCTTCAG
>ENA-OUOG01001478-OUOG01001478.1-marine-metagenome-genome-assembly--contig:-NODE-1478-length-27094-cov-5.186845_pt1 | contig 27094 bp, 16 predicted proteins | sample MGYA00248635_ERZ508505 | MGnify/ENA primary metagenome ERZ508505 (study PRJEB26176, sample SAMN06267871) | marine metagenome | isolation source: Saanich Inlet, British Columbia, Canada | place: Pacific...
CGTTTTTCTCCGCGGACGCGGCGTCGCGCTCGGCCTCGTCGGCGAACCGCACGAACCCGAACCCTTTGCTTCGCCCCGTTCGCGGGTCCGTCACGACCCTCGCGTTGCGCACGCTCTTGTATCTCACCGCGAACGTTTCTTGTAACGCGAAGTCGTTCACTTCGGGCGGCAAGTCCCCGACGAAAGCGCTGTGCTCCGTGACCGCCGAGGTTTCTTTAGAAGCGTTATTCTCGAGAGAGGCGGCGTCGGCGGCGTCCCCATCGCCTGCGCCCGTCTCGTTAGTCTCGCGCTCGGCGTCGTTCGCGTCATTCGCGCGCGCGGTTTCCGATAACGAAGACGAACTCGTGTTTCGTGCCGCGCCTCTCACGACGGACTGGGACCCGACCCCGAAGCTGGCCCAGTTCAAACGGAACCCTCTTCCTCGCGCGCCGGGCATCGGGACGCCGTTCATCGACCTCAGCGCGCGCTCCGCCGAGACGCGATCGCGAAACTCGACGAATCCGTACCCCTCGCTGTACCCGGTGTGCTTGTTGCGGATGATCTTCGCGGACACCACGTTCGGGGCTGCGCGTTTCGAAGGACGGTTTGTTGTCGGGGCGTTTCGTTAGGTCAAGTCGCGCGGAGAAACGCGCGTCGCGCGAGAAGATCGAAGGACCGAGGCTTTTTTTTCGCTCAAAAAGCGAAAACGCGGACGAGTCAAAACACGAAACGTCGCCTGAAAAACGGCACCGGCGAAAAAAACCGTCGACGTCACGCGCGTGTCGGGGACGTTTCTCGAGTCACAGACGGTGCGTTTCCGCGAACACGACGCGCACGCACCGAAATGCGCGAAACACGACAGCAAGTACGGCTCCGCGACCCAGTAACCCTGTTGTTGGTTCCGAGGCGTGGAAGGGGGGTGAGCGCGGGCGGGGTTTCGCGGCGAGGCGCGACGGCGCGCGACGGCGTTCGAGCCGATCTGATGCGCGCGCGCGCGCGCGTCGAGAGACGCGCGCGTCAAGAATCTGAGCGCGTCGACCCGGCGTGTCGAAGGCTTGGAGAAATATCGTCGCGTCGACGTCGCGATTGCGGTCTCGCGTGCGAGGGGGCGGGAGCGATGCGCGGCGCGCGGACGCGTCCGCGGTCGCCGCCGAGGGAGACGCGTCGACGGAATCCTCACCAGGTCCCCGATCCAAAGCGTCCGGACGTCCCCCTCCCCGGTGGTGGCCCCGTTCGCGGACATCCTCGCCGCCGCCTCACGAACGCCCGTCGCGAACGAAGACGCGTCGACGCGTGCGACTTTTATCTCGGTCTCGCCGTGCTTCGGACGATGGCGAGCGCGTGGGCGCGGACCGAGAAAGCGCGCGCGCCGAAGACGTCGACGCGATCGAGATGGCTCGCTCCCGCGTGCGCGCGCCGAAAATGCGTCGTCCTCGCGCGCCTCTCGAGTGCCCGTCCGCGGGTCGTCCGCGCCGAGAAGGAAGGCAGCGCGCGAAGCTGTTCGACGACGAACCACGAAGGCACCTCTTGACAGCTTCCGAAGGCACCGCACAGGTGGCGACGACCCGTGCGTCGGCGGGTCTGACTGTCTGAGTCTCAAGTTTGAAAACTAAGAATCGCCGACTCGCGAGTTCCGAGAGTCTTCTTCTCGCGTCGGTGTTAACATCCATCAGTCCGCAGCGTGTGGCGACTCCCAAGGCCGCGCGATGGCGGCGAGCGCGCGACCCGGTCGCCGGCCGGGGGGGGCGTGCGGCGCGACCCGGTGCTTTCTGGTGTCGGCGCTGCTCGCGCTCGCGTGGCTCGCGTGGGGGCGCGACGGCGCGGCGTCCGGCAGCCTCGACTTCGCCGTGTCCGATCGCGCGCACGCGGCGGTGCGGCCGCACCTCCAGAAGGCGGACCTCGCCGGGTTCGTCGCCGCGCACGCGCGGCACGACCCGGTCGGAGCGCTGCGGCGCGAGGAGAAGAGCCGAGGGGGCACGAGGAGGCACGGCGCCGGGTTCGGTTCCGGGGGCGCGACGACGTCTCCGTTCCCGAAGGCGTGGGGAGAGGATGTGGTCTCCGACGCCGATCCGAACCCGACGACGGTGTTGGCGCCCGCGAACCCGGAACCGCCGTCGCCCCCCCCCGCGCCGATGAGCGCGCACAGGAACGCCGCGCCCGGGTCACATTTCTGGCGCCCGCCTCTTCCGAAAGGCGCACAGGAGGAGACGCGCGGCGAGTGGTGATCGGTCGCGAAGAGACGACGGTGAAACGCGCGCGACGATGAGACGACGCCGGCGTCTTTCGAGCGCGATACCGACTCACCGCTTCCCGTTCAAAGCGTCGTCTTATATAGGCCGTGTACTACGAGCTATAGACTAGACTACGTAGACCCTCTCTTCTTCTTCCGTGGACGACAAAAAAAAGCGGCGTGTTCCGCTTAGAAAAACGCGCGGAAGTCTTCCGGAAGGCTTCTTCTTCTCTTTGACGCGACGTTCCGTTCCGTTACGACGTTCGTCTCGTCAGTCGACTTGGTTCAAGTCCCTGAACGCGGTGTCGGGCACGTCCCCTTCGTTCGTCACCGCGCCCTTCATCTCGTGCAGCTCGGCGTCCGTTAGCTCGCGCGCGCGATCGACGCCGACAAAGTAGTCGTACTCCACGAGCCGATCGGGGCGGTTAAGGGGACGAGACGCACACGAAGCGGTACCGACGAGCGTCCCGCGCGTCTCTTCGCGCGTCGAGAGAGACGACGGGAAAGCGGAAACGGCGACGTCAAAGACTCCGTCTCCGTCTCCGTCTCCGTCTCCGTTCGGCTCCGCCGCGGCGACGAGGCGTTCGGGTCGCGCTTCATCAGACGCGGCGTTCGGATCCTGTGTGACGCGACGCACTAAAGGCATGGCGTCCACCAGACGCGACGCGAGCGTCTTTCGGTTCGGGTCTTTTTGTTCGGCGAGCGCCGCGGAGGGTGCGTTTTTCTTTTCTTTCGCGTCTCCCGCGTTTTTCTCATCCTCCGCGGCGTCTCTTCGGCTCTCGCGCTCGCTCTCTTCGAGCGTTTGAAGCGTCGGCAGAGCGCCGCACAGACCTTCGCGGTCGGGGTAGGTGAGGAACATCACGACTCCTTCGTGATCGTTTGACGGTCCGTTCGCGATCGCGCCCGGTAGTCTCGCCGATCGGTCCATCTCTTTGATCAGGTTCGTGGCGCGCGGCGCCGTGAGATCGCCGACGCTGATACCGTGGTCGATCTTCGCGTACTCCGCGGCGATGCGCGCCTCGAGCGCCTCCATCTCCTGCGTCTCGCGATGCCTGCGACTCACCTCGAGTTTCCATCCGTGGTGCTTCGAGGAGGAAGTGCTGCTGTACTCCTCGTACTCCACGTCCATCGCCATCGGAAGATCTTCGACGGCTTTTCGCCTCTCGCGTCCGAGGCGCGCCGGGAGGACGCGCGGCGGGGACGCTCGGACGCGGCGGGACGCGGCGGGCGGACGGCCGCCGTGGGGAGGAGGAACCGCGGTCGAAAGCGGCGCGACGCCTCGTGCGACGCTCGAACGCGGCTCGAGCACCCGAGTGGGGCGCGGCTCGGAGTGCGCGTCGAGGGACGCGACGTGCGTTTTCGCCTCGGACAAAGCCGAGCCGAGGGGAGGCAAACAGGCGTTTTTCTGGTTTTGCGTCGTGGCCGGGCGCCGGGCAGATGGACGGATGACCGAAAGCGTCTTCGTTAGACTACGACGCGAATCGTCGCGGTGGACTCCTCTTAAAAGTTAGTCTATACACAGTCACTCCTTTCAAAGTACCGTACGCATTAGCGTTCGACACGTATCATCACGTCTCTAGCTAGACTACCGTCCACCAGACAGCTTCGCGTTCGCCGCTTCGAGCGCGCGCTCGACGTGCTCGCGAAACCTGTGCGTCTCTCGCGCCGGCGTCAGCGCTTCGATCACGACCGCCGGTTTCGTCTCCGCGGCGGCGAGGAAGGCGTCCAACACGGCGTTCCGCACGAACTCGTTCGGGTCGTCCATGTGCACCGCGAGCGGCTTCAAAAAGTACACACAGTTGGTCTCGTCCCAATCCACCGGCGTCGCGTTTAAAAAGAACCGCCGAGCGCACCGCGCCGCTAAAACGCGAACGTCGTCGCGGCTGTCGTCCATGCGTTTCAAAATCTCGGGGTAAACAGACCGTCGCGTCTCGTCCCCCAGTTCTGTACCAGCCGTGGCTAACACGCCGTCCAACGCGTAACACGCCGCCTTGCGCGTCTCCGCGTAGTAGTCCTCCTCCATCGCCGAGAACACGCCGGGTAAGAGGCTTGAGTGGGGCTTGAAGAGCACCGCGAGAAGCGCTCTCTTTGAGACGAGAAGGTTCTTCGCGCTTTCGTCGCCGCTTGTCTGAGCCGAAACGAAAAGACTGCGACGCAGCATCGTCCCGAGGCACACGACGGCGGCGTACCTCGCCGCCGCCGCCGTCGCGCCCGCGCGCCATACCAAAGATTCGAGCACGACGGACTCTAAGATGGTAACGGCGCGGGTGTCCACGCCGCCTATGAGCGCTTCTCCGCGGTTTTGGTTTAAAAAAATACCGTCATTGCCCGGCGGAGGCTCCTCGAACGCGGCGTCCATCGTTTGGAGCATCGCGGCTCTTAAACGCGGATCGCGGTTTTGTGTACCCGCGCTTCTAAACACGGCGAGGCATTCGTCCGCGACGGTTCCCTCTTTAAACACGCTTATAGGCGCATCTAAAAAGAACGCGCAGAACGCGCGTTGCGACGGGTTGGGCGTGTCCCACACGGAATCGGCTTCGACGCGTGCCGTAAAGAGGGCGTCGTTGGCGTGCGCGAGGTACAAATCGTCCACCCGTTGAAACCCGCGCGCCGCCGCGAGATTCGCCATCGCCGCGGCTGACGCGCTTTGTTCGCTCGGCGGGAACGGATTCTGAGCGCCGCTCATAGCGCCGCTCGTAGCGCCGACAACATCACCTGTGTCGTTCGAGACGTGAGACTCTCCGAGTGTCGACTCCGCCGCGCGCGTCTGCAGCAAGACGCGGAACAGAGACGCCGACGCGGCTTTCGAGTGCTCCTCTTTTTCCGCGCTTTCGGAGCTTTCGTCGCGAACAAAAAGCGCGCCGCTTCGTCGCGCGACGGCGACGAGATTCGCGGCGGCGCTCAGGCACTGCGTCCTGACCGCGCTGTTTGTGTTTTCTTTCCCTTCGTCGAAGCGATTCAGAACGTTCGGGCTCGCGAGCGCGTCCGCCAGCAAGCGACACGCCGAGGCGGTTAAACGAGCCGGCGGCGTCGCGCGAATCGCCGCCGCCGCGATTAAAAGCGACGCGGCGCGTTTGACGTCCGTCGGAGTTCCCGCAACGTCCCCCGCGACGGCGTCGACTAAAAGCGGGATCCAGCTTCGTTCCGGATCGCGCGCGTAATGGCCCAGCGCCCGCGCGGCGACTAAAACGCGCGCCGCGGTGTCCTTGTCGTCGTCCGTCACGGCGTCGATCAAAGCGTGGATGATCGAAGGCAAAAAAGGAGAGACATGCGCCTTTTCTCGCGCGTACAAAAGCGTCGTGCCCAGCAAACGCGCGCCCGCGTTTCGTTTAGAAGCGGTCCACTCGCGCGTTTCTTTAATCGCCAGCGGGAACAACGAATTTAACACAGACGCGACGAGCGTTCGCGCCGAGTGGCTCGGTCGTTTATCGCCGTCGAACGGGTGCGGGAAAAGAGAAACACCGTCGACGGTCTCGTGTGTCTCGTCGTCGTCGTCCACGACGGTTTCCATTACGTCTTCCCCGGACCTTGTGACCTTCTCATCGGTTTTCGTTCGCCGCTTTTTGCTCGCGAGAGCCGCTTCGTTCGCCGCGCCCGCCTCCTCCACCGACGCCGCCGCCGCGAGGGCGTTGGCGTCCGTCTCGTCCGCCACGCCCGTGAGCAGCATCGGCAGCAGGCAAGGCGCGAGCGGGAGCGCGCATCGAACGTCATCGGACGTCGCCGCCGCCTCCGCGTTCGCCTCCTCGACGCGCGTAGAGTCGCCGCCGTCGTTTGGAAACCGTTTGTTTGCGTTTGATTCGACGATCCACTTTGTCAGCGATCGATGCAGCTCGAACCGCACGCCGGGCGTTCGATCCGCGCACATAAACCACAGGCCCGGCGTGACGAGCTCCTCCATCTCTGTGACTGTCAAAAACGGCACGAGGCTCGAAACCGCGCGCAGGCACGACAGGCGCACCTGCGAGTGGCGGTGGCGCGCGTCCGGCAACACCGACGCGCACAACGCGGCGGCGTTTTTGAGCAACGCCACGGAGGTCTCCGCGACGGCGGCGTCACTTTCGTCGAAGCTCATTCTTTTTTCGGGATCCGACGCGAGTCCTTCCACGAACGCCTGCACGGCTCTGTGCGTGGCTTTCTTGACGTCGTGGAACGCATCGCGGCTGGTTTCGCGCATCACGTCACACAGCTCATCCGCGAAAGATGCCAAGACGTTTCGGTTTTTCGTATTGGCGCAGACGTCGCCGACGAGCGTCGCGCGCGCGAACCGAATCTCCTCGCTCGGCTCATCCGCCGAGCCTCGTCCCATGGCAGAAACGAGCGTCGGGACGAGGCTCGGTAAGATGCGCTCTAGCGACCCGGCGCACCGTTCGACGTACCGCGCGAGAAGCGCGACGCTTAGCTCGCGAACCTTCTCCGCCGCGTCCGTCGCGCCGCGCGCCGCGGCGGGTACGACGGTCGGCGCGAGCTCCACCAGCGTCGCGTCGCAGGGGGGGGGCCTCGAGGCGTCGCCGACGAAGAGTCTGGTGGCGGATTCGGAGGTGTGTCGGAGTCGGTGCGATTCGTGTTCGATGGTCGTCCCGACGACGGCGTGGGGGTGTCAGCGATTCGGCGCGTTCGTGGACGGGGTGGACACCGCGCGTCGCGTTCGGGGCGTCGCGCGTCGAACGCGTCGAAAAGTCAAACGAAAACGGCGCGATCGCGGTCGATCTGGGATGACGTACCGCTTGGTGAGCGCGTCGAAGGCTCGCCTTCGCGTCGACCGGTCCGCGTCCGAGATGCCGTTCAGGTCGCGCTGTATGCTGGCCAGGAACGCCGCGGCGTCCGAGGCGTCGCCCATCGCGCGCGTCCGCCGGCGCGCGATCCGAAACTACCGGCCCGACGAACGTCCCCGATCGGAAACAACGAGGTGCCGCGACGACTCGTCGCGAAAAAGGCTTTTCCGCGCGCCGAAGTTTGGAAAAGGGCGAAAAGCGTCGGTGCATCGGCGCGCGCCCCGTCGGCGGACCCACTTCTCGACGCGCGGGGCACGCGCGGACGGATCGCGGCTCGTACGAGGCGGGCGCGAATCGGGCCGAGGAGGGAACGGCGTGTTTCGGCGGTGTCTGAGACGCACCCGCCGCGGTCGGCTAAAGAGAGATCGTCGACGAACGATGACGTCGGCGGGCGCGACGTCCGGGTCGGACGCGGACGAGGCGGCGGCCGCGGCGATCGACCCCGCGGCCCCTCTGCGCGGCCCCGCGTTCGAGGGCGCGGACGACGCGTCTCTGGGCGACGACGAGTGGCTCAAACGCGCGATCGCAGCCGCCGCCGAGGCTGGCCTGGTCGCGGACGCCACCGAGGTGGCTGGGCGGCTCGGGGAGGTGGGCCTCGACGAAGAAAAACGCGAAAACGACTTCGCTTCCGACTCGGAACCTCTCGACGGTTCGCGGCCTTCCGCGGACGCGGAAGTCCGTCTGGAAGCGCCCGTGGAAACCATTTCCCGCATCCCGAAGGGCTGGCAGCAGTGGGAGGGCGACCGGTGTCTGCTCGTGGACAACTACGACTCGTACACGTACAACCTGTACCACCTCATCGCGACGATCGACGAAACGCCGCCGATCGTCGTGCGCAACGACGAGTATACCTGGGCCGAGTTAAAGACAAGCGTTACCACTCGCCACTTTTCGCGAATCGTCCTCTCCCCAGGACCGGGTAACCCGTACGACGAACGAGACGTCGGCGTGTGTTTGGACATCGTTCTTAACGCCTGTGAAACGCCAATATGGGGCGTCTGCCTCGGCCACCAGCTGTTAGCGTCGGCGCACGGCGTCGAAGTACGCCGAGCGCGCGCGCCGACGCACGGCCGCGTGACGAACATAACGCACGACGGTACGTGCGATTTGTTTACGGACGTTCCGCGCGTGTTTAAACAAACGCGGTACCACAGCCTGGTGGTCGACGCCGCGTCGCTGAAAAAAGAAGGCGCGGGTGTTCTGCGCGCGACGGCGTGGACCGAGGCGCGTACTTCTCGCGATGATCAAAAAAACGGCGATGAGGACGGCGACGCGGAAACGAAAACGTACGACTCCGACTCCGAAAAAGAGGACGGTTTGTTCGTCAACGAATGGGTCACCGCGGAGGACATCTCTGACGAGCGTGCGGGGGGTGCGGTGATGGCGCTCGAGCACGTCACGCGCCCGCACTTCGGCGTGCAGTTCCACCCGGAGAGCGTGTGTTCGGAGCCGCACGGCGCGCGCATGTACGCGAACTTCAAGGCGATCGCCGCCAGGCACTGGGCCAAAGTCGAGACCTCCGCCGACGCCGGGTCGGCCGGCTTTGCGAACGGCGACGGGGTCGTCCTCGTGCCGTCCGGGTCTGACCCCGCGCGCGTCGACTGCGGAGCGCGGGTGCGTCTCGAGACGAAACCCCCGACGACGGACGGTCCGAGGGACCCTCCGACGTTTTCCTCCTCGGCGAGCGGCGCGTCCGGAGAAGCGAACGAAAAATCATCCGCTTCCTCTGAACCGTCCGTCGAACCGACGAAACTGCTCTGGACGCGGCTTCCGAACGCGCTGAACGACATTCCAGGCGGCGCGGAGACGCTGTTTTGGAGCGTCGTCGCGCCGCGCGCCGCGGACGACGCGTTCGTCGCGCGGCGACGCGCGACGAACGACGCGAACGAAACGGGCTTTGACGACGACGTTTCGCGAAATACCGAAAAACGGCGGCGTGCATTAGAAAAAGAAAAGCACGCGCGTTTTCTCGCGACGGAGGCGACGCGCGACACGTTCTGGCTGGACAGCGCCACCGCGAGTAACCGCGCGGACCCGTGTCCGCGCTCGCGGTTCTCGTTCATGGGCGCCAAGGGGGGTGACCTGTGGCGAAGAGTGGTGTACCGCCTTCCACCGAACGCGCCGCGAACCGACGGCGGCGACGAGAAAGAAACAGAAGGAGCTTTTGTTCGCGTCGGCGCGCCTCCCCCTTTCCGCGGCGGGCGGCTGGAGATGACAGACGCGGAGGGCTTGAAGACGGTCCGCGAAAACGTCGCGGTCACCGCGTTTTTGGAAAACGAGCTATTGGCGAAGCGGTGCGGCGCGCACGAGCGCGTCGCGTCGTGGGCCGAGAGCGCGTCGCGCCGCGCGCGCGAGGGAAGCGAACGGGACGAAACGCTTTCCGACGCGTCGCACGACGCGTCTCAGTCTCACGACGCGCCCGAAACAGAAAAAGAAAAAGGCGACTCAGAGGACTCAACAGAGCCTCCGTTCGAGTTCCGGGGCGGGTTCGTGGGTTTTCTCGGGTACGAGACACGCGCCGAGTGCGGTTTTTTTGTCTCCGCGAACGAACGCTCTGCGACCCCCGACGCGGCTTTTTTCTTCGCCGACCGCTTTTTGGTCGCCGACCATAAAACGGGCGACGCGTACGTCGCGGCGTTGGTCCAGGACCCGCGATCGGAGCTTCAGACGTACGTCGACACGTTACGAACGAACGAGAACCGGAACGGTCTCGCGTCCGCCGCGGTGGCTGCCGCGGAGGGTGTTTTGCGCGTCGCGAGCGACGAAGCCGAAGAGAAGGCGCGATTTTGGATGGCGGAGACGGAGCGCGCCGTGCTCGCGTGCGCGTCGACGGCTTCGACGGCGTCGACGATTTCCGAGACGGTCGCGCCGCGTTTGGCGTCGGACGCGATTCGGCGCGCGCGGTCGATGGCTGTCGAGCCCGAACCCGCGGAGGGCGACGCCGCCGCCGCGTTTTTCGCGCCGCGTCTAAACCGCGACGCGTACGTGCGCGCCATCAAACAGTCGCAGGAGAAGATATACGCCGGCGAGACGTACGAGGTGTGCCTCACGAACCAGCTCGTTCGACCGAACAAAAAAGGCGGCTTGTCGCGTCGCGAGAATGACGCCGAGAGGAGGACGGAGACTGAGACGACTTCGGGGGACGACTTCCGGTTCGCGCCGGACCCCGCGACGCTGTACTCGGTGCTCCGCGCCACGAACCCGGCGCCCTACGCCGCCTACCTGTGCTTCGGCGGGTGCGAGGCGACGGACGACGACGACGACGACGGCGGCGCGTCTCGCGCGTCTGCGTCTCAGTCTTTGCAAAACGCAAAGACTCTTCCCGGCGCGCGCGCCTTTCTCGACGACGAAAACGAGGTCGAAACGACGCGCTCCGACGGTTCCGACGGGACGACACAGTCTTTGACGAATGCACACCGCGCGTACGCGGCGGACGACGTCATCGCCGTGTGCTGCTGCTCCCCCGAACGCTTCCTGCGGCTCTCGCGCGACGTCGAACGAAAAAGCGAACAGCTCGTCCTTGAGGCGAAGCCCATCAAGGGCACGGCGCGGCGGCACGCGCCGTTGGGGTGCGCGGCGGACGTCGCCGAGGCGGACGCGCTGGAGCGCCGCGTGAAGGATCGAGCCGAGAACCTGATGATCGTGGACTTGCTGCGCAACGACCTGGGGCGGGTCTGCGAGCCGGGGTCGGTTTCCGTTCCCGGGCTCATGAAGATCGAGAGCTACGCGACGGTGCACCAGCTGGTGAGCACGGTGCGCGGGACGCCGCGCCTGAAAACTTTTCCCGATTCGAAATCCGTCGACGCTCCGCCGGCGGAGGAAGAATCTCACGAAACCGCGGGCGTCTCCTCGATCGCGTGCGTCACCGCGGCGTTCCCTCCCGGGTCGATGACCGGCGCGCCCAAGGCGCGGACGTGCGAGATCATCGACGGGCTCGAGTCGTCGGCGCGCGGCGTGTACAGCGGCTGCATCGGATACTTCTCCGCCGCCGGCGACGCGTTCGACTTGAACGTCTGCATACGCACGTGCGTCGTGCGGCCGGCCACGGACGAGGCTTGGATCGGGTGCGGCGGCGCCATCACCGCGCTCAGCGACGCGCACGAGGAGTGGGAGGAAACGCGGTTGAAAGCGAGGGCGGTGCTCCGAGCGGTCCGCGCGGTGGACGAGGCGACGGACCTTTTTGCGTCGGAGATGACTGGCGGGACGGAGCGCGCCGAGCCGTACGTATCCTGATGCAGACAGTTGTACTTTCGAAAGTAGATATTTTTGCCACGTGTCTGGGAGTGTCGTTGTTCAACTTTCGAACCGTTCACTCGGGGCATTCCGAGACACGCGCCCCCGCCACCAGCCCAGCCTCCACCCAGCCTCGTGACGCGCCCTCGATGATGATCCTCGCCTCGCTCGCCCTCCTGTCGCTCGTCTCCCCGGCGCGCGCCGAGGTCCCCGCGCTCATCACGGGCACGTGGCGCATGACCGGAATGCCTCGCGACAACGGCGCGTGGCTGTACGACGAGTTCACGCAGAACGCGAACGGCGACTACAACGGCAAGGGGTGGGGCACGTGGGAAATCTCCGCGAGCGGCACGAACAACTACACGTACTCGGGTGTCACCTCGGATGCCGTGTGCGAGACGGACGCGACGACCGGCGCGGTGTCTTTTCGATACGAGTATTCCATGATCTTGGATTACGACCTCGGGGCGAACCCGTTGCCGAGCTGGAGCACGCCGTCCGGGCAGAAACAAATCATTTGCGGATACAACACGTACGACGCGACGACCGATATCATGACCACGACCACGTACAAGCACGAAAATATTACTATCGCCCTGAGCGTCGACCCGGGGGCGTGTCCCGCGACCGCGAACACAGCCGCGACTACGAGCGGCTGGTGGACGTCGACGGCGACCGTGTACACGTACGAGTGCGTCGCGAACTGCGCCGACTGGGCGTGCGACTCTACCGACTCTACGGACTCTACGGACTCTACGGACTCTACGGACTCTACGGACTCTACGGACTCTACGAATCCCCTTGTCGTGGAGGACGCGGAAAGCGCGGGCGTCGGAAAGCCCGGCGTCGGGGCGTTCCGCTCGCTCGTCGCGACGCTCGTCATCACGCTCGCGCTGTGGTATCGCCAGTGACGGTTTTTTGCAGACATAAAAACATAACGCGTTTTGAGGCGAAACGAACGCGCGTTAGGCGAGTGTAGCGACGTCGCATTTGAACGCGCCGTCGCGGGACGCGCCTGACGCGTTAAAGGAGAGGGGGAATCCGTCGCGCGAGGAGTCGAAAACAGTATTCGACGCCCAAGCGACCGCGAGGCCCCCAGCCGCGCGTGAGAGCGACAGCTCGCGCGCGCCACAACAGGAAGAACGCGTGACGCTCAAAATACAATCGTACTCGCCGCGCGAGAGGAGTACGAAAGGAGTACTACCTTCGGCACACCACGGCGCGTCGTATTATTCGTATTATAAATATTATCATATCTACCTTTGTATTAATACGTACTTTCACTCTTACAGGCGACTCCGCTTTTGACCGGGCGGCGGGTCCCCGCGCCTCTGCGCGACGTCCGCTAAGAGTGCGTTTCGGTCGTCCAACTTTTGAACGCCGCACAGCGCCGCGGCGGTCTTCAACTCGTCGAGTAACACTTCGATGACTCTGCCGACGCCTTCCTCCCCGCCGCACGCCAGGCCCCACACGAGCGGCCTCCCGAACGCCACCAGGTCGGCTCCCAGCGCGAGCGCCTTCAAGACGTCGGCGCCGCGGCGCACGCCTCCGTCGAAGATGACGGGTACGTGTTTTCTTTTCTTTTTCGCGGAGACGTCGTCGTTTCTCCGCGTAGAAAACGCCTCTTTTGCGCCGGCGATAACCTCCGGTAACGCGTCAAGCGTCGCGGGCGCGCCGTCCAGCTGCCTCCCGCCGTGGTTCGAGACCCAGAGCGCGTCGACGCCCATTTTTACAGCCTTCGCCGCGTCGTCGCGCCTCGTGACGCCTTTCAAGATGATCGGTTTATTGGTGATACTTTTGATCCACTCCAGAAACGACCACGTTAACGACGCGTCGCGGCCCCCGACGCGCCGCGCGATTTCTTTCTGCGCGCGAGAAGGCGCGGAGACGGTCGCGCGTCGTCGCACGACCGTCGGTCCACGTGTCGCACTTAAACGCGTATCGTTCGCGTCGACGGCGTTATTCGCGTTCGAAGAAACGAACGCTTGTTCGGAAGCTTTCTTCTCGGAAACTTTCTCAGAAGAGACGCCGCGTACGTTTTCCAGTTTCATCCCGGCGCGCATCGCGAATTTGTTGCGCACGTCGCGCTCGCGGCGGCCGAGCACGGGCGCGTCCACGGTCACCGCGAACGCCGCCACCCCGGCTTTTTCCGCGCGCTCGATCAGACTTTTCGTCATCGACCGGTCCTCGAAGACGTAGAGCTGGAACCACATCGGGGGCGGAGGAAAGATGTCTTCTTCCGACGGATGACGATGATGCGAAAATGTCTCTAGCGCCTCCGCGATCGTCTCCACGCGCGTCGTCGCCTGCTGCGACGCGCAGTAGCCGACCCGGCGCGCTGCGCAGGCGCGCGCGGCCGCGGGCTCGCCCCCGGGGTGCGCCATCTTCTGCATCGCGACCGGCGCGGCGATGAGCGGCGCGGCGAGTCTTGGAAGGCCCAGCTCGGGGAACGAGGCGGAAATGTCGACGTCCGACACGTCCACCAGGCACCTGGGCCAGAGCGTGACGTCCGAGAAGGCCGCCGCGTTCGCGCGCATGGTGGTCTCCGACTCGGCGGCGCCCGCGAAGTAGTCGAAGTCCTGTTTATCCATGACCGCGCGCGCGGCGCGCTCGAAGTCATCCAGGTTCACCAGCGCATCGAGGTCCACCTCGCCGACCGAAGCGGCCATCGCGCGCGGTGACGCACGCAATGCGCCCCACGATGAACGCGGCGCTCGTTTATAGAGTCCCGACACTTTTTCAGCGCCCCGCGCGAATGTCGAAACGCGCGGCCGAGGAAACTCGCTCTTTGAAACCCGCCTCGATCGAACCCTCGCGCACTGCGTCAAGCGCGCGGCCATTCGAGGCTTCACGGTACTCCTTTCGAACTCCACGCGTCGCTCACCATGGTCGGCGGCACGGTCACCGCGGGCGAGAAGCTGTTCTGGATCCTCGCGTACAGCGCGTGCTCCTCCACCATGCTGGTGATCAACAAGCTCGCGGTCCAGGAGCTCCCGTTGCCCACGGTCGTTTCCGGCGCGCAGCTCGCGGTGTCCGCGCTCGTCGTGCTCGTGCTGAAGGTCATCTGGCCTAGCACCATGGGCCCGATGGACAAAACAAAGATGGTTCCGTTCATGGTGTACACGGCGATGTTCGCGGGCGGCCTGTACGCCAACATGAAGGCGCTGATGCTCACCAACGTCGGCGCGGTGATCGCCGCGCGATCGTGCTTGCCCGTCATCGTCTGCCTCATCGAGTGGGCGTTCATGGGCCGGTCCCTGCCCGGCGCGCGCTCAACGCTGTCGCTCGCCGGCGTCGTCGGCTTCGCCGGTCTGTACATCGCCAACGACGCGGGCGTCACCGTGGACGGGTACGCGGGGTACGTCTGGCTCTTCATCTGGTGGATGCTCCTCGCGCTGCAGATGACGTACGGCAAGTGGATGACGGAGAAGATCGAGATGACGCAGTGGGAGCGCGTGTTCTACACCAACGCGTTCGCGATTCCGCCCACCCTTCTGCTGTTTTTCGCGACTGGTGAGAACACAGAGGTGGAAGACACGTACGTGGGCGAGAACGCGATGCTGTGGTTAGTCGCGAGCTGCGCGATGGGCGTCGGCATAAGCTACTCCGGGTGGAAAACGCGCACCGTCATCACCGCCACAACCTTCACGTTGGTCGGCGTCCTGAACAAGATGGCCACCATCGCGTTCACCGTCATAGTGTGGCCCGCGGACGCCTCGTTCGCGTCCATCGCCGCGTTGGTGTTCTGCATCCTGTTCGGGCTGCTGTACCAGGACGCGCCCAAGCGAAAGGACAAGGGAGGCGTCAAGAGCGGGCGCGCGGGAGTGGCGCTCGCGTGACGAGACGAGACGAGACGTTTTTTTTTTCGTCGTCGGTTGTGATACGAGCGCGAGTTCCGAGTTCGCCGAGCCGACTGTTCGTCGCGCGCGCGTACGCGAAGAGGCGACACGAACGACATCGTTCGCTCACAAAGACTCCCGAAGACTCACATCATCGTCTCTACGCCGACTCGCGACTCGCGCCGACGCTCGAACGCGCTCGACGCGGTGGATTTATTTTCTCTTCTTCGAGATTTCACCTTTATTGGTCGCCCGCCTCCTCCTTCCCCTGCGCCTCGTCCGCCATGTCCGAGGTCCAGAGCGTGAGGTTGTCGCGCAGGAGCTGCATGATGAGCGTGCTGTCCTTGTAGGACTCCTCGCCCAGCGTGTCCAGCTCGGCGATCGCCTCGTCGAACGCCTTCTTCGCCATGTCGCACGCGCGCTCGGGAGCGTTCAAAATCTCGTAGTAAAAAACGGAAAAGTTGAGCGCCAATCCGAGACGAATAGGGTGCGTCGGCGCGAGTTCGTTGCTCGCGATGTTCTCCGCTTCCTTGTACGCCAAAAGCGTCTCTTCCGCGGCGTTTTTCCGAGCCTCGCCGCCTTTGAACTCCGCGAGGTACCGGAAGTAGTCACCCTTCATCTTCTTGTAAAACACCCGAGATTCGCCCGCGCTTCCGGTTTCCTCCAGGTGTTCCTTCAAAAGCTTAAGCACGCGTTCGCACACGTCCGAGAGTTCCTTCTCCACGTTCAGCTTGTACTTCTGGATGAGCTTGACGGTGTCGGACTCGACACCGTACTTGGACTCCTCTTTGCTCTCGATGGAGCTCACGATGCGCCACGACGCGCGACGCGCGCCGATGACGTTCTTGTACGCCACGGAGAGCAAGTTGCGTTCCTCCACGCCGAGCTCCTCCGCGGGCGACGCGCTCGAAACCTCAGCCACCTTGGACATGTACTCCATCATCTCGTCGTAGCTGTTTGTTTTTTGAGAGACGTGTGAGATGTAGAGATGACGACGAGGGTACAGTCGGGAGGGGTCGGTGAGTCGGTGCGTCGCGACGGACGGAAACGGACGACGACGACGACGACGACGACGAGAAAAACGACACGAACAAAAAAACGCGAAACGACACACTTGTCACGCGCGTTGACTGATCGCCGTGTGCCCAGTCGAGCGGGGCCGCGAGGGGGCACCGCCTCGCGGTGTCGAACTCCGCCGCGGGGGGGGTTGGCGCGCTTCGGCGGGACTTAAAGCGGCTTCGTGGCTGTGGCGAGACCGCGAGCGAGGGTACCGCGCGCGCCGGCCGCGCGCGAGGCCCCCGGCGTCGTCCCCGTGCGCCGCGCTCGAGCTGGTGTCGCGGTTCGAGTTGACGATGCGCGCGATGCGCGAAGAAACCGTGTGATCGCGCGCGAGATCCGGGCCGGCGAGGCGCGCGCGCGGCTCGATCCGAGGCGCCGCCGGAGACGGGCTCGCGAACGACACGCGGGTCGTTCCGTGCGACCGCGGTGGCAAACTCGGTTCCCCCGAACCCAGATCCGATCCGCGGATGTCCGCCCCGGCACGCCAAACGGAGAGGTTCTCTTCTGTTCGCCTCCCGCACGCGACGCGCGACGGTGGAAAAGCCGAAATGGAAACGAGAAGCGGCCGCACGCACCGCTCAGCCTGCTCCGCGAGCTTGGCCTTGTACACGAGCTCGGCGCGGGATAACCCGGACAGGTCCTCGGTGACGTTCGTGAGGCTCATCGTGCGTGACCGGCGCGAAACACCGCACAGCACACCGGCGCGGGTGCTAGTGGCGCAGCTTCTGATTCGATTGCCAGAAACGTCGCGTTGTTTTGCCGACGGCGAAAACTTTTTCGTCGCGAGTCGAGCGCGAAATAATAAACCAAGAATCTCGAGTCGCGAAACCGAACACAAGTTCCCTGTTCTGCTGACTCGGCGGGCCCCCCGGAGATTTTTCGCCTGCCTGGTTTTTTTCCCCGACCAACGCTCGCTTCGCGGCGTCGACGGCGAAACAGTATTTCGCGTTCGGAGACGACGGTTTGCGCGCCATTTTTCCCGCCGGGCGCTCGGACACCGCGACACGCCTCCACCATGGTCGTCGGTGAGCTTCTGTTCACCGGGATGACCGACTGGAAACAGGTCGGGCGAGGAAAACCCACGGTGCGTGGCTTCGCCGACCCTCTCGTCTCCGCGTCGCGCGCTCGTCGCGATCGCGTCCCGACGCCGAGTCATCCGACTGACCCTTTTCTCGATCGCCGCGACGAAACGACAGGACGAGTCCGCGACCCCCAACGTGATGGAACCCTCGCGCGTCTCCGTGCTGAAGGGCGTGCCCATCGTCGCCGTGTGCGGCGGCCCCTCCGCCGCGCACTGCGTGGCCATCGCCGAGGACGGCCGCGCGTTCGTCTGGGGTCGCAACGAGAGTGGGCAGCTCGGCCTGGGCGATCGCGACAACCGACAGGTCCCCACCGAGCTCGTCGCGAAGTCCATCCCGGAGGGCACCAGGTTCGTGGACGGCGCGTGCGGCAAGTCGCACACGGTACTCATCACCGACGACGGCGACGCGTACGCCTTCGGCAGCAACAAGCACGGACAGCTCGGCGTCGGGAGCGTGGTCGCGAAGAAGCAGAAAGGGGAGGATGACTTGCGGTTGACCCCCGTGCAGTGCGCGGGCATCTCGCGCGCGACTTCCGTTTCCTGCGGCGCCGAGTTCACGGCGTGGCTCTGCGGCGACGGCGGCGCGGTGTACACCGCGGGCTTGCCCCAGTACGGCCAGCTCGGCCACGGCACGGACCACGAGTACAACATGAACTCGAGCTCGGTGAAGTTGGCGTACGATCCGCAGCCGATGCCCCGAAACGTCGCCGGCTTGGCCGACGTCAAGACGATCAAGATCGCGTGCGGTGTGAACCACTGCGTCGCCGTCGACGCGAACGGCAAGATCTGGACCTGGGGCAACGGCGGGTACGGACGATTGGGGCACAAAGTGCAGAAGGACGAGTTCTCACCGAAGATGGTGGAGATTCAGGGCGGTGACCGTAACTTGTGCCCCGCGGATTGCGTCGTCGCCGCGGGCAGCACGAGTTCCTGGGTCAGCGCTTTGATGGGCCAGATGTACTGCTTCGGGAAGATCAAAACCTCGGGGGATAACCACATGTACCCGGTACCGTTTTTGGATCTCCAGGGGTGGAACTTACGGTCGATCGCGTGCGGCGCCACGACGTTCGTCGCGTGCGGCGAGGACCAGGCCATCGCGTGGGGACAAGGCGCGGGATGCGGCGAACTGGGATACGGTTCAGCCGGGCCGAAATCCTCCGCCAACCCGAAGCTCATCGACTCCCTCGGGGGCAAGATGGTGCATCGCGTCGCGATGGGTGTCGGACACTCTTTGTTCCTCATCGACGCGAAGGATGCGGACGGTCTGCCCGTGTTCGAGCCCGAGGAGCAAGCTCCGGGGGCGGCCGCCGCCGCCGCCGCCCCCGCCGGCGCGAAGCGCAAGGCGCCGGCGCCGGCGAAGGGGGCCAAGAAGGCGCCCAAGAAGGCGCCCAAGAAGAAGTAACTTTACGCGCGTTTCAGTAGTGCTATCTACGCGCGGAAGCGAGCTTTTCGACGCGTGTGAGTGAGGAGCGCGCGTGTTTTCTCCCTTTTTTCGCGACGGCACCTCGCGCGTTCGCCGTAACCCCGACCACCGTAATACGCTCCGCGGCCTACTTAAGGTTTAGGGTTAATACTATGACCTACCTTTGCGCGTATTACAATTAAAAATCACCCGAACCCTTCTAACATCGGCGTGACTTTCTTAGCAAGCGCCGGCGGTAACCGCTTCGCGAGCGCGTCGCGAACCTCCTCCGCTTTGTACCTCGCGCTGAAGTGGATCAGCAGGATCGACTCGTTATCTTTAAACGCGTCCGCGCGGGTTACTAAATCGTCGATGTGCGTGTGTCCGTACGCACGAGCGTCGGAGGGCGTGCACCGGTCGTCCACGAACGTGCACTCGCAGATTAACAGACGCGCGCGCAGAGCGTCCGCGGCGACGAAGTCGATCGTGTTTTCGTCTAACCCAGTCGCGCGGTCCACCCAGTCGATCGTCGTGTCCCCGGTGAACGCCACCTCGGGAACCTCCACGGTGTCCGTGATCGCGACGCCACTCGCTTTCAAAGCCTTGATCTCCGAAGGCGGAAGACCGATATAATCCGTCTTGAGCTTCTCTTTCGTACCGTACGCGACGTAGCCTTGCGAGGGCGTGGGGTGCGTGGTTCTGAACGCGCGAACGACGAGCCGCTTCGACACGCGGTGCTCTGTGGGAGCACCGTTCGTGACGGCGTCTTCGCTCGTCGTGTCGGCTCGCGTCGTCGTCGTCGTCGGCGTCGTTCGTGACCGGTAGCCGGTCGAGACGGTCCCGGGTTCGACCCCGGGTTCCCCGTTGAGTTCGTTGAGTTCGGCGGGTTGAGCATTGGCGGGCTCCAACCCGACGGCGACGTGCGGCATGTCCGACCCGTCGAGCGCTTTCATGGCGTCTACGAACGCCGCGAACGCCGTCGTTCTGGATGCGGGCATTATGATGGTCGGCGGCGGCAGCGATATCAGTGACCGTGTGGCGATGTAGAACCCCGCGCCCCCGACGTGGTCCATGTGCGTGTGCGACAGACACATGGTGTCCGCGTAGACGCACCGCTGCGGACACCGTCCGGAGTCGAACGCGAGTTTCAGCTGAGGCAACACGATGCACGTCTCCTGCCCGCCGACGCTCACGCCCTCGATCTTGTACCCCGACAGCGTGTGCACCACGAACCGCTCCTTGGCGCTGAGCTTCGCCGCGGGCGCGCCGGGCGAGACCGCGCGCGCGTCGTCGGGCTCGGCCATCCGCGCGAAGCCCGCGTCGGAGGGGGCGGCGGACGCGCGGGGTTGGGGCTGGGGTACCCGGACCGCGCGCGCGGGTCGCCCGCGGGAGACGCGCCGAGGAGGAGACCTGAACGACGAGGCGGGACGCGCCTGCGCGACGCGCGCAGCGCGCATGCACGCCTCGAGGGCGTCGAAGGGCACGCCTGAGGTGTGCCGGGTGAAGTGATGGTGACGTCGTCGTCGCGCGCTTTCACTTTTTCGCGGTGTCGAGAAAAGCGCACGAAAACGCGTCGCGGCGACATTGGTCTCCGCGCGGCGCGGCGTCCGGTCGAGATGCCCGCCCCCGGCCCCATGGATGGACACATGTCCAAGGCGTCGCGCGACCTGTCCAAGGGCATCGCGGTGAAGTCCAACGGCTTTAAGTACGGCGGAGGCAAGGACGAGGGGTGGGGCACCGGCAAGGCGAAGGGGCGGCGGCTCGGCAAAGGCCAGGGCGAGCGGGACGTCGCCGCGCGCGAGCGGTTGAGGGCGCGGCTGTTGGCTCGGACGGAGGCGAGGGCCAAGGGCGAGCCCGACCCGTTGGCGAAGCGGAAACGTGACCGCGGGGACGAGGAGAGACGCGAGACGGGCACGAAGCGGGCGCGGGCGAACGACGAGCCGTCGGGTCGTGCGGACGAGGAGAAATCCACCGCCGTCGCCGACGAGACGCGAACGGAGACGGAGACGGAACCGAATCGTTCGGCGGACGACGACGCGTCTCGGTTCACGTGCTCGACGTGCGGCGTGAAGTGCGGCACGCGCGCTAACTTCGACTCGCACCGCGACTCGAAGAAGCACAAGGCGGCGGCGCAGAGGGCGAAGGGGAAGGCCATTCTGGAGGCGATGCGCGCCGGCCGCGCCGTCGCGTCGTGAACTCAGGAGAAGAAGACGAAAAGGCTTTTTACACTTTTCGGTAGCGATGCTTTCTACGTGTATTAATAAGCGCATAAGCGATGACGTGATGACGCGAGGCGTGCGGTGATCGGCTGCCGGTGATCGGCGGCGGCAGCAGCCTTACGAGCTCCTCACGACAAACCGAGGACCATCTCGGTTTCCTCGTCGATGCCGATCTCGTAGTACGCCGGTCGCGTGGGCAAGCCGGGGATGGTGGGGAACGCGCCCACTAAAGGTACGATGAACCCCGCGCCCGCGCTGCATCGCACGTCGCCGATGGGCAGCGTGAACCCTTCCGGTGCGCCTTTTAAATCGGCGTCGTGCGAGAACGAGTACTGCGTCTTGGCCATGCAGATGGGCAATTTACCGAATCCTTGCTCGGTGAACATGGCGATCTTCGCCTCCGCCTCCTCCGAGTACGTCACGTCCGCCGCGTGATACAGCTCCTTGGCGATGGTCTCGATCTTGGCCTTGATGGACGTGTCGTCCTCGTACAGAAGCTTGAACTCCTCCGCGTCCTTGTTCTTCTCGCACGCAGCCGCCACGGCTTCGCCCAGCGCGGCGGCGCCCAGTCCGCCCTCGGCGTGGTGCGTGCACAGCACGCAGTCGTCGGCGCCGGCGGCGAGCGCCGCTTCTTTGATCGCGGCGTGCTCCGCGGGCGTGTCCGTGGGGAAGACGTTCATCGCTACCACCACGGGAACGCCGAACTTCTTGGTGTTCTCGATATGGCGAGTCAGGTTTTTAACTCCGTTCTTGACCAACTCGACATCCTCGTTGAGGTACGCGTGGCTCAGCGGTTTCCCGGGGGAAACCGCCGGGCCTCCGCCGTGCAGCTTGAGCGCTCTTACGGTGGCGACGATCACCGCGGCGTGCGGTTTCAGTCCCGAACTTCTGCACTTGAGGTTCATGAACTTCTCCAGCCCGATATCGGCGCCGAAACCCGCTTCGGTTAACACGAACCCGCCCTCGCCCACCATGCTTAACCCGATCTCGTCGGCGATGACGCTCGAGTTGCCGGACGCGATGTTCGCGAAGGGACCCGCGTGCACCAACACAGGCGTCCCCTCCAGCGTCTGCATCAGAGTGGGCTTGATGGCGTCCTTCATCAGCGTGGTGAGCGCGCCGGTGATCCCGAGGTCGTCCGCGGTGACCGGGTTGCCGTCCATGTCGGGCGCGACGACCATCTGTCCTAAACGTTTCTCCATGTCCTTTAACCCGGTGGTCATCGCGAGCACCGCCATTATTTCGCTCGCCACGGTGATGTCGAAACCCGTCTCGCGCGTGTGGCCCTTCTCCGTGGGGTTCTGGCCGATGGTGATCTTGCGTAGGAACCGGTCGTTCATGTCCACCACTCGTCTCCAGGAGATCTTCTCGCGGTCGATGTTCAGTCGGGCGAAACGAGTTCGCTCCTCCGGGGTCAAATCATCAGGGTTCGTCTTGTCGATGCCCAGCTTCGTCAAGCGCCGCGACATGGACTTGGCAAACGCGCGCGAGCCGTCCTTCTTCACCGGGCACAGCCGGTCGAACAACGCTTCGTCCTTTTGCGTCATCTCGTGGAACACGCGCGCGTCGATGGCGGCCGCGAGTAAGTTGTTCGCGACGCCGATGGCGTGGATGTCCCCGGTCAAATGAAGGTTCATCTCCTCCATCGGAATAACCTGCGAGTACCCGCCGCCCGCCGCGCCGCCCTTGATGCCGAAGGTGGGGCCCATGGAGGGCTGGCGGATGCACGCGACGCACTCCTTGTCCAGGTGCGCGCCCATCGCTTGCGCGAGCCCGATGGTGGTGGTGGACTTGCCCTCCCCGAGAGGCGTGGGGTTGATGCCCGCCACCACGACGTAGTACCCGCGCCCGCGCTCCGCCTGCAGCTTGGGTCCGATCTTCTCCGAGAGCTTCGCCTTGAAGTGGCCGTACGGTTCGTAGTCCTCCTCGCTCAGCCCGCACGCCGCGGCGATGGTGCGGATGGGCACGGTCGCCGCGCTCTGCGCGACGTCGATGTCCGCGGGGACGGGCGAGATGAGGTTGGAGAGCTTACGCAGCGACGCCCGCTTGGCGATCTGCATCGGGGTCATGGACATGGGGACGGTTCCGGACATCTTGTCCGCGTTGTTTGGAAGGCGTAACGACCGAACGTTTAAATCGGAACGGTCCGACGCGCGCGGGCGAAGCGCGAGGAGCGGGGCGTGAAGTGCGGCGGTGAGCGCGGCGACTGGTCGGCGCGGCGACGGCGGCGACTGTCGAAACTCGGGGCGTTCGGCGCTCGGTGCGTGAGTTTCTGCGCGACACGCGCGACGTGTCGACATAAAGCGTCATCGGAACCGTCTTATCGACGGCACCTGCGGGCACCCGAGACGCGTCGTGGCAGAAACAGAGGTGGAGAACGCGCTGCGTCGGTTTCGGGGAAATCCAACGGGCATCCAGTCGAAGAAAACGAACAAAAAAACCAGACGGCTCGGAAAAACGCGGGCGAGCCGAAACTCCAAACGCCGGCTCTGAACTGACTGTCGACCGACCGAACACCACGAAACAAAGCAGCTTTTTCTTGCACATTTTTGGGTGTCGGTTCGGGACGCGTTTTTTTCGCTCACCCTCATCACTATCACGCCTCACCTTTTTTTTTCGGCAGCGTCCTCCCCCGCGGTCTCCGCGGTCTCAGAGGCCCACGCCGGCCTCGTCACCGCGTTGTTCCTCGCCGCCTCGTTCGCCTCCGCGCCGGCGGTCACGAACGCCGCGACGGACGCGGCGGCGGCGTACGTCGCGTCTGTGGCGCGGCGAAGCGCGTCGAGATTTTCAAACCCGGATTCGCGCACGAGCGCCGCCGCGACGGGTCCGAGCGCGCGTCTCAAGTTGTCTCCGTTCATGACGCCGTGCATCGCCACGTCGCTCTCGAGTTTTTGTGCCAAACCCCGAACGGTGTCTCGTGTGGTTCGCATGCGCCCCTCTAAACGTAAAAGCACGCCGGCGTTCAACACGCGTCCGACGGAATCGTCGCGCGCCGATCCCGATAAACGGCCCAGCGATTCGCGCGCGTCCCTCAAAACCCGCCGCGCGGCGTATGTATACCGCGCGTCTTCGAACTGTCGTAGTTCTTTGGGCGAGAGGGTCGTGATATCGACCCCGCTGAACGAATTTTCTGTAAGGTGCGGGTGCGTCACGGCGTCCGCCGCGACGTCGGCGTCGCACGACGCGACGACGGCGAGACTCTCGGCGACGGCCCAGGTCCAGATGGAATCCGCCAAAGGCTGAGACACCGACTCCAGCGACTTTAAAGAAACGTCATTTAAACTCTCCACGGCGTATGAACCGTTGAAGTCGCGTATGGGCGACGCGAGCAACGCGACGAACGCCAAACACGTGTGCACGCCGTTCACCTGCGACAGTTTTTTGGCGTGCAGAAATTTCGCCACCTTTTCATCGCGCGCCACGCGGAACGTCTCGCCGTGGTTTTTCTTCGCGTCGAAGGGCAAAAACGGATCGTTCGCGTTACTTCCGCTGAGAGGCAATATTAACCCCGGGAACGGTTCCGTGGACACGAACGCGGTCCACCGCCGGCGCGCGGCTAAACGCGACGAAGTGCCCTCCTCCGGGTCCTCGTCCTCGGGCCCCTCCACTTTTAGAGACGAGCACACTTTGTCCACGACGACTGGTATCACTTCGGCTCGGCCTTCGAGCAACTGCGCGAGCGAATGAACGGCGTCGTGGTCGTTCTCGCAGCAGTACACTTTCGTTAACTCGGTCGAAGCGACGATTTTGTCGTCATCAGTCACGCGTTCGTGTTTCCTTCCGACGTTCATCGGAACGGCGTTCGGCTCGACGGCGTTCATCGGAAGCGCGTTCATCAGCACGTCTCTTCCGAGCCAATCCACGAGCGCGGGGCCGACGGCGGTGGAGACGCTCGTCGCGGCTCTGATTATGGGCGCCCAGACGTTTGCGAAGTCGTCCGAGATGATGAACGTGTTTTCGTTCAGAGATGATTTGTCATCGAGCTTTGATGAGGCGAAAGCCACGGCGCTCGCGTCGTCGAAGATCAGACGCGCGCTTTGAATGGGCTTGTTCCTGTGCTGCACGCTCATGTGCAGCCGCGACTCGTCGAACGAGCGCGTCTGCCGCGCCGCGCTCGCGCGCACGCCGTTCCAGGGCGCGCGCGTGGTCTGTAGCACCACCGTGGGCACGTCCGACTCCAGCAGAGAGGGAATCACCAGGCCCATCGCGAGCTTGCCCGCGCCGACGTGCACGTGCAGGGGCGGGCGCGAGGTGCGCTTTTCGCCATCGTCGTTTTTTGAAGCTCGAGTCGCTCGAGCGACGACGACGCGCGCCGCGGCGCGCCGGCGCGCGCGTCCGCCGGTCGGGCGTCGGTGAGGTACTGAGCGCTGGGCCGCGGGGAGGACGCACGTCGAAGCGCGCATGGTGGAGTGCGGAGCGACGGAGCGCTGTCCGGCGAGGAAAAAGCGTACGTGTAGAATAACCGTCCCAGAAAAATCTTCTCGGCGATTCACGAGATTTTTTCAGGTCGCTCGTTGGGCTGATGGGCTGACGTCAAGGTCGGGAAGACGGTCTGTGAACCGTGATCGTTGGTTGACGCGTTGAACGCTGACGTCGGAAAAAAACCGCGGCAACAACTGTCGCGTGATCCCTCGCGCTTCAGCACACTCCAGGCGTCACGTAACCGCCGATGTCGTACTATCCCCCTCCCCCCGCGCCCATGCAGGCGCCCTACGGACAGCCTCAGCCGGGCTACGGCCAGCCCCAGCCCGGCTACGCCGCCCCCCCCCCCGCCCAGATGATGATGGCGCAGGCGCCTCCCGACGCGGGCCTCGGGTTCTTAGGCTCCATCGACGGTCTGTACATCCAGCAAAGGGTCGAGCTCCTCGAGGCGTTCACGTCGTGCGAGACCAAGAACCGGTACCACATCACGCCCATCCCCGCCGGTGCCATCCCCGACCCCGCCAGAGGCACTTTACCCGAAACGTGGCTCCAGCACTTCCGCGCGCAGAACGAGTTCGCGCCTCTGTTAAAAGCCAAGGAAGAGAGCGAGTGCTGCCAAAGACAGTTCTGCACGCCCATCCGCAAGTTCGACATGGCGTTCAAGGACGGCGCCGGCCAGACTTTCTTCTCCATCCACAGGCCGTTCAAGTGTTCCATCCCGTGTCCTTGCTGTTTGGTCGCCCCTCAGGAGCTGACGCTGTACGACGCCGCCGGCGTCCCCGCGGCGCGCGCCGAGGAGGAATTCAAATGCTGCTGGCCGTGCACGCGGCAGTTTTCGGCGGAGACGTACGACGCACCCGGTCAACCGGCGAACTCCGTGTTCCACCTCCGCGTGGGCGAGCTGTACAGCAGCCGCGGCAACAACTGCTTCGCGCCCTCTTGTTTGAACCGCGACTACGACATGGACGTCTACGACCAATCGGAGAGCGTCGTGGTGGGCCACGTCGCGAACGTTTGGCCGGGGTGCAACTGCGGCGGATTAACCGAGCGCAGTAACTTAGTGCTTCGGTTCCCCCCCAACGCGTCGCCCAAGCAACGCGCGGCGCTCGTCGCCTCGACGTTCTTAGTCGAGTTCGCGCACTTCGAGCTCAGACGGCAGAACAACTAACTGAGATGTTAAGTTGGTTTAAGAGATGAACGATATAGAGGTGGTGTTTATATCTTACGCGTCCTTTGTACGTCTCTGAACGTTACTGACGAGTCGCTCTGAAGACGAGTGTAAAAAAGTGTGTTCACTCCTCCCATGATAAAATAAAGCGCTTTTCGAACGAAACGAACCACCTCTCGTCTCGTAGCTCCGCGTCTCGCACCCGTGGGCTTCAGACGGCGCCGCGCCGACGTGGGGACGTCGCGGCGGTCGAGCGCCGGAGCGCGAGGAGATGTTTCGGCGTCTCGCGGAGGAGGGCGCCGCGGCGACGCGCGAGTCGCTCGCGAAAGCGGGGCCTCTGGATCTCGTCGAGGAGTCCAGGCGCGCGTTCGCGGACTTCGCGCCTGACATCGCCGGCGCCGCGGTGTTCCTGGATGACGGCGCCGCGGAGACCGTGCACTACGCCTGCGGCGCGAGCTTCCTGCTGGGGCTGGGGGCGAAGAACGTGTTCGCGCTGAATGCCGCGAGCGCCGCGACGACGACGGAGAGGTTTCCGGACGACCGGACGAATTCGACGACTGTTGGGAAGATTGGCGAATCTTCGAACGATCAATCGGATCCCCGACCGGATCCCCTGGATCAATCCCTCGCTCCCCTTCTCGACGTCGCCCGCGCCCCCCTCCCGAGCGACACGCGCTTGGTGATCTTCAC
>ENA-OUOG01001480-OUOG01001480.1-marine-metagenome-genome-assembly--contig:-NODE-1480-length-27081-cov-4.797141_pt1 | contig 27081 bp, 14 predicted proteins | sample MGYA00248635_ERZ508505 | MGnify/ENA primary metagenome ERZ508505 (study PRJEB26176, sample SAMN06267871) | marine metagenome | isolation source: Saanich Inlet, British Columbia, Canada | place: Pacific...
AACGAAACGACGAGCGACGCCCGCATCCGGGTCCGCGACGCGAACGACGCCAGCAAGACCGACGACAGCGACGCCGCCTTCGACCTCATCAAGACCGAAGACGTCGTCATGCTCTCGCCGAATGGGGGCGAGGTCTGGAATGCAGGGGAGGTGCGCCCGTTGAATTACCTGAAGTCGCCGGTTGTGGGGGCGGTGAATTTGGCCTACAGCCTCGATGCGGGCGAAAGCTGGACGACCATTGCTTCAAGCCAAACCGACGGCAGCTACAGCTGGACGGTTCCCAATGCCCCCAGCGCTCAAGCCTTCGTGCGCGTTCAGGACCAAAGCGTGACCTGCCGCAACGACGCGAACGACGTGGCCTTCACCATCGTCAGCGAAGTGGCGGTCAACGAACCCAACGGTGGCGAGCTCTACCAAGCGACGGTGATGCCGGCAGCCTTCGGCGGCGTGTACCTGATGGACAACGGTTCCATCACGACGGACGGCGGTCGCTTCTATGACAGCGGCGGCCCGCAAGGCAACGCGAGCAACACGAACTACACGAAGCACTTCTACCCCGCCACCGCGGGCAACGAGCTGAAGATGACGTTCACGCGGCTCGCGCTCTACGACGGCTACAGCAGCTACGACGACCGGTTGTACGTGTACGATGCGACGACGAACCAGTTGCTCCTGAACTTGCAAGGCAGCCCGAGCGCTTCGAGCTTGCAAACGAATCCGCCCACGGCCCAAGCGCCCGTGCTGAAGGTGGTGTTCCAAAACGAGACGGGCTACAACGGCACCGCAGCGGGCTGGGACGCGAACCTCGAATCCATCAACGTCGAGGACGACGACACCACCCAGCCCATCGATTGGGATGTGGCCGGAACGTCGAAGGAGTTCAACCTCGAGTACTCGACGAACGGTGGCATCACCTGGACGCGAATCGTGTCGAACTACTACAGCCCGACGGGCCACTACGATTGGGCCGTGCCAAATGCGCCGTCGACAGCGTGCAAGGTCCGGGTGGTGGATGTGGCCAACGGTCAGGTGATGGATGAGAGCGATTACGTGTTCACCATCGTTGCGGGAACGCCTGCGATTTTGATCCAGCATCCCAATACGGCGACCACCGTGCACATCGGCTCGGTGGAGGACATCACGTGGGAGTCGCAATTCCTATCGACGCCTTACGTGGCCATCGATTACTCCACTGACAACGGCGCTACGTGGCAAGTCATTTCTGCAAGCACCCTCAACGACGGGGTGTTCGAGTGGCTCGTTCCGGACGACCCCACGTCGCTCGCCCTTGTGCGGATTCGCGACGCGGGCAACAACGCGTTGGCCGACATCAGCGACATCGGATTCACCATTGCGCCTCCGATTGCCTTGGAAACCCAAAACACCTTCGCCGCCGACTACCGTTCCTGCACCTACACGAACATCGATTGGTTCGCGGGCGGAACTTCGGGGGTGTACGACATCGATTACTCGACGGACGGGGGCGACACGTGGACGGCCATCGCGTCGGATTACGTGAATGGCAGCGGCTTCATTTCGTACAACTGGTTGATTCCCAATACGCCATCTACGACGGCGCTGGTTCGGGTGCGGGATGCGAACGCGCCGTCAAAGTTCGATGTGAGCGACAACGTGTTCACGATCAGCCCCACTGTGGAGCTCACGAGCTTCACCTACGGCGGGGTCGCGACGGCCGGGAGCGAAGTGGCGATTTTATGGAATGACACGTTGACTTCGAACTTTTGGGATTTGGCTTACAGCCTCGACGCGGGTGGCAGCTGGACGACGATCGTCGAGAATCATTACACGCTGAGCGGCAGTTACGCGTGGTCGGTGCCCTTCGGGGCGAGTGCCTTTGCGATGGTGCGCGTGGAGGATGCCAACAACGCGTGCAAATCGTCCGAGTCGGTGCTTCCGTTCGATTTGACGGCGTATGAGCCGAGCGTGCAAGTGGTCAGTCCCAATGGCGGAGAGTCGTTCACCGGGTGTTCGGACGTGACGTTGGTTTGGGAAGACCTTTCGACGAACAACGCGTTCAACATCGACTACCGGCCGACGCCGGCGTCCGCTTGGATTTCGATTGCGACGAACGTGAACGCGCCGGACCGGACGTACACGTGGACCTTGCCGAACGAGCCGATGGGCCAAGCGTCGGTGCGGGTGCGGGCCTACTCGAATTCGAACAACTACGACGTGTCGGATTGGTACTTCACGACGACCGCAGGGGTGGACGTGGAGATCGCGAGCTCGACGGGGAGTTTCGAGGCGTGTTCGGGGGATGCGTTGGTGCTGACCGCTTCGGGCGCTCAGGACTGGGCGTGGTCGACGGGCGCGACGGGGGCGGAGTTGCCTGTTTCGGCGTCCGGGACGTATGAGGTGACGGGGACGACGGGGGGATGCGTGGGGACAGCGAGCGTGATGGTGACGGTGGCGCCGACGCCGCCCGCGCCGGTGATCGGGTTCGATGGGCCGTCGGTGGTCTGCGAGGGGGAAACGGTGGTTCTCACGGCGACGTTGGGAGCCGGTTCGGTGTACTGGCCGGAGCTGGGTGTCGGCGCGGAGCAGGTGGTGGTGACGGCGGCGGGGACGTACCATGCGACGGCGACGGTGGGGGGCTGCACGGCGGCGTCCGAGCCGGTGGCCGTGCAGGTGTTGCCGGTGCCGACGCTGGTGGGGCTAGCGACGAACAGCCCTGTTTTTGAAGGGAGTGCGCTGCAGTTGACAGTGAGCCCGAGCGCGGGAGCGAACGTGACGTGGAGCGGACCGGAAGGCTTCGGGGCGACGACCGCCAACGTGGAGCTGGCGCCGGCGACAGAGGCCATGTCGGGGGTGTACGCCGTGACGGCGAGTGCGCTGGGGTGCGCCGCGGATACGCTGTACGCAGAGGTGGAGGTGTGGCCGGTTTCGGGAGGAACCGGTGGGCTGTCGGGCGGGGTGATCACGCCGCAGGGCTTCCCGGTTGAAGGGGTGGAGGTTACGGCTCAGGCGGCGGCGACCGGCGCGGTGGCGAATGCGGTGAGCGATGCGAGTGGCGGATTTGGTTTGGCATTGAACGAGGGCAACAGCTACTGGGTGAGCGCGATGAAAGCGACCGATGATCCCGCGGACAACGGGGTGACGACGCTGGACATTTTGCTTGCGCAAGGCCAAATCCTCGGGCAGCCGCTCTCCACGCCCTGGCAACTGCTGGCGGCGGACGTGAACGGTTCGGGGACGGTGACGACGCTCGACCTGCTCCTCATGCAACAGGTCATCCTGCAGCAAGCCTCGACGTATCCAGGGGTAGACGATTGGGTGCTGGTGCCCAACGACGTGCAGTTCGCCGACCCGGAGAGTCCGTTTGGCTTCCTCGCAGAACTGCTGGTGCCCACGTTGCAAGATGGGACGGTGGTGGACTTCACGGCGGTGAAGCGCGGGGACGTCGATGGCAGTTGGGCGCCGATGGGCGGCATGCCGGTCAACGAGCTCGACCTGCCGTTGGGCGCGACGGCGACGGCGCTCGGCGACGGGCTGTTCGCCGTGACGCTAGTCACGGAGGACGTGCTGCGCGGCTTGCAGTTCACCGTGGCGTGGCCGGCGGACTGGGCGCTCGTTGATTGGGCGCTGCACGATGCGGCGATGCGCACGAATCCGGAGATGCACGGATCGGGACGCTTCCCGTTCCAATTCGCTTCGGAAACCGAGTTCAGCGGCTCGTTGGTCACGTGGGTGTTCGACGTGCCGGAAGGGGCTTCGTGGGACGAACTCGGATTGACGTCAGTGGGCGTGCCGGGTGAGGCGTGCGGCGTGGACTTGACGGTCAGCCGGCCGGTTTGGTCCGGCGTGCAAGAGGCGCTGCAGGTGGAGGAAATGGAGCGTGCCCTCGAGGCGTGGCCCAACCCGACATCGGACGGCTTCACCTTGGCTTTGCCGGGCTTGACGGGACTTGAAGTGCGCGATGCGGCCGGCCGGTTGGTCGATGTGGCGTGGCGGCGCACAGCGGAAGGCGCTGTGGTCGAGGCGATGCCCGCCGCGGGAACCTATGTGGTCCGCGCATTGACCTCGGAAGGCGCGTGGTCCATCCAAGTGCACGTGGTCCGATGAGGCGTTTGTGGACGGCGGTGCTGGTTTTGTGGGCGTCGTGGGCGAGCGGCCAAGGGGCCGTGCTCGTGGCGACGCCGGAGGGGCAGCCGCTGGCGGTGACGCTGGCGGTGGCCGGCATGCCCTCGTTGTTGAGCGCCCAAGGGACGGTGGCGTACGACCCGGCGGTGTTGGCATTGGACAGCGCGTCGACGCTGGCTTGGCCTTCGTTGGCGGTGGGGGAGCCGGCGGCGGGAACCGTGGTGTTCTCCTGGTATGACGCGGTGTTGGCGGGCCAAACCCCGCCCGCGTCCCTCCTCACGCTCCACTTCTCGTGGGTCGATTCCACCGCCACCCCGACGTCCATCGCCCTGGTGAACGCGCCGACGCCGATCGAGTTCATCGGTCCGGGCTTTTCGGTCATCCCGGTGACGGTGGGGCCGCCCATCGCGCCGACGAGCGGCTGGACGGATCCCGAGGACCCGCCCGTGGCGACCGGAACGGTGGCGTTCTCCCTGGACTCACTGGCCCTGACCCCGGGGGAGGCGTTCACCCTGCCTGTTCGTGCGGCGGGCTTCGAGGACGTGCTGTCCTGCCAGGGAAGCCTGACCTACGACCCGGCCGCGCTGGAACTCGCCGGCCTCATCCCCGCCGCCCTCCCGGGACTGGACTGGACGGCAACCGACGGCGCCGTGGCGTATTCCTGGTACGACGACGGCCTGTCCTCCCTGACGGTTCCCGACGGCACTGCCCTGTTCGAGCTCGAATTCACGGTCCTCGCCCCCAGCGGCACCACCGCCCTGGGATTCAGCGATTTCCCGGTGTTGCGGGAAGTCATCGGCGCGGATTTGGCCCCCCGCCCGACCGCGTACGAAGGCGTGCTCCTGCCCATCGTTCCGGCCGCCACCCCGACGGCCACGTTCACCCTGCCGTCCCTTGAAGCCGCCCCAGGCAGCCCGTTCACGCTGCCCATCGCGGCGAGCGTCGGCGCGCCCATCGGCAGCTTCCAAGCCACCATCGGCCTTTCCGGCCTCACCCTGACCGACGTCACCGCGCCCGCCCTCACCGGTTTCGGCGCGGCGAACTGGTCCACCGACGGCGAAACCGTGACCCTCTCCTGGTTCGACCCCGCGCTCAACGGGGTGGAAGGCCCGGTCCTCTTCGAACTGTACGCGACCGCACCCGCCGGCGTCTACCCGCTCACCTGGACCGGCCTCGCCGAAGTGGCCACCCCGGAAGGCGTCCTCTTCGACGCGTCCTTCGAACCCGGCACGCTCACCGTGACGGAGCCCTCGGTCGGTTTCGTCCTCGAAGGCGGCTACGCGGCGGGCGCCTTGACGGTGCACGTCGTCGCCACCCAACCCGCAGCGTTGCTCTCCTTCCAAACCAGCCTGCCCTTCGACCCCGCGCAGCTCGACTTCACCTCGGCCGAAGCGGGCGTCCTCCCGAATTTCAACGCGGGCAACGCGTCGGAAGGAACCGACCAAATCCTGTGCTCGTGGTTCGACCCGACGTTGGAAGGCGTGGCGATCGCGGCGGGGGATTCCTTGTTCAGCCTGACGTGGGACGTCATCGGCGGGGCGGATTCGACGACCGTGGGGCTGGGCGGTGGCGCCACGCCGTACGAGGTGGTGGGACCGGGGTTCGTGCCGTACGAGGTGGAGGCGACCGAGGCGACCTTTGGCATCCAGCCGGGGGCGTGCACAGCGGACGTGGACGGCGATTGCACGGTGGATTTGCGCGATATGTTGGCTTTCCTGACGTACTTCGGGTGCGTGGGCGATTGTCCCGGGGATTTCAACGGGGATGGCATCGTGTCGATGGCGGACTTTACGGTGTTGCTCGCGGGTTTTGGCACCCAAAACTGCTGCGACTGACCTCAATAAAGGAAGGCGTATATTCAGAAGCCTTCGGACGAACCCCTCCTGGTGGATGACTTCGGGCCCGAATTGACCGCCATGAACATCCACCGCCTCCCGTTTTTGTTTCTCCTTTTCGCTGCGCTCACCGCCCAAGCCCAGCACCGCTGCGATCATGCCGAGCAAACCCAGCGCATGCACGACGAGCACCCGGAATGGCAGGTGGAGCAATCCGCGCGGGCGCAGTTCTTGTCGAATTTCACCCAGGCGTTTTCGATGGAAGCCTTGGATGATTTGCCATCCGAACTGGTGATTCCGGTCGTGTTCCACGTCGTCCACGACGGTGGCGAAGAGAACATCTCGGATGCCCAAATCCACGAAGCGGTGGTCCAGCTCAACGAGGATTTTTCGGCCACGAACCCCGAGCTCACCGAGGTGCACGCGAGTTTCGTGGACCTGGTCGCCGATGTGGGGATGTCCTTTCGGCTGGCGGATTTTGCGCCCAATGGCGAGCCGACCACGGGCATCAACCGCCTCCAATCGCACCACACCTACAACGGGAGCAACATCGGGTTGAAGGAGCTGATCCAGTGGGATCCTACGCGCTACCTGAACATTTGGGTGGTCCAATCCTCGAATGGCGGAAACGGATCGGCCTTCGCTTTTTATCCCGCGGACGTGGAGGGGAGCGCTTCGATTTACGACGGGATTGTGGCTTCGTACTGGGCGGTCGGGCGGACGGAAACCGCGGTTTGGACCCATTACAAGATCCTTACGCACGAGGTGGGGCACTGGGCGAATTTGAAGCACACCTGGGGCGACCAAACCGCGCACCAATCCGCCGAAGCGTGCCTCCACGACGACGAGGTCGAAGACACGCCCAACACCATCGGCAACTGGGGTTGCGCGCTGGACGCCGCCTCTTGCGGCTCCCTCGACAACGTCCAAAACTTCATGGACTACGCGAACTGTTCGAGCATGTTCACCACGGGCCAGAGGGCGCGCATGGTGGCGGCGATGTGCTCCGAGGTCGGGGGGCGGAACAACCTGTGGTCGCCGGAGAACCAGGCGTCGGTGTTCCTGCAGGAGGAGTTCTTGCCGCGTTTGGTCTACCTCGAAGGGGCGTTTGAGGAATCGGATGCGAACGACGGCTCTGTGGAAAGCCAAATCCCGATCGCGCTCCTCGACCTGCAATTCGCCGCCACCGGCTCCCTCGCCCCCGGGGTGGATTTCACGACGAGCAACGTGCCCGAAGGCCTGACGTTGTCGGTGGTGGTCACCGATGCCACCCACGCCTTGCTCCAGCTCAGCGGGCAAGTCGCCGCCCATGCCGCCGCGAATTCAGTGGATTCCATCGGCCTTCACTTCACCGCGGCGCCGTTCGACGACGTGACCTTGGCCGACCTCTACAACCCGTCGAAGACCGATTTGGGGCTGGAGTTCCGGGATCCGTATGAGGTGGTGTTCGTGGATTTGGTGGAGGACGCTCACAACTTCTTCGAGGGCCGCCAGTGGACGTGGTTCACGATGGGGGCGGAGGCGGCGGATTTTGGCTTTTTCCACTACGATTTGGACCAAATCAAACTCGAGACCTACGGAAACGGCGCCATCTGCAACCCCGGAACTTCCCAGCTGACGCCGCTTCCTGCGGGCACGCTCATCGGCCCCGATTCGGACATCACCGAGCCCGGTCCTTGGTACCCCGACCAGCTCGACTTGTCGAACCCGGATTACACCGATTGGAACGGCCAAACCGCTTTCGTCGGCGTGGAATTTCAGCGCGGCGGCAACGCGCATTACGGTTGGATTCGGCTGCGCGTGAGCGGATCGGGCGACCACTATTACGCCCTCGACATGGCGTACAACGAAGCGCCGGGTGCCCCCATCGAAGCGGGGGAGGTGCAAGGCCCCGTGCTCGCCTACACCCAAACGACCTTCCACGAATCGGCCGCCAACACGGGCAGCATCGGTTCCCATCGGCTCGTGGAGCTGCACGGGGCGACCTGGGCGGAGTTCGACGCAGTCGGCCCGGGCGAAGGCGTCGAGGCGACCAACGTGCCGGAGGGCCTGACCGTGCACGTTGAGCGCTTGAATGCAACGCAGGTCGAGGTGTCCTTTGCGGGCAGCGCAATGCAGCACAGCGACGCGGCCGACGTGAACGTGGTGCTGGCTTGGGACCCCGCGCTCATCGAAGGCGGTTCGGACGGGATGGATTTGACGCAGTCCCTGACCCTGGATTTTGCCGATCCGTACGGCATCGTGCACGAGGACGTCACGCCGGAAGGGAGCATCGCCGTGTCGAGCGGGGGCTTGGATTGGAAGTGGTTCACGTGGGGGGTGGGGGATGCGGATTTTGGCCTGTGGTACATCAACGACCACTTCCGCTTGGAAACGTACCACAAATCGGGCCTGTGCGCGCCCGGTTCCACAAACCTCGCGCTGCTGCAAGCCGGGGATTCCATCGGGGCGGTCGGCAATTGGGAGTACACCACGGAGCTCGAGACGCAGCTGGTCATTTCCTCGCCGGCTTACCCAGATTGGCAAGGCCAAATCGCTTACGCGGGCGTGAAATTCACCATCGCGGAGCGCTTCCATTACGGCTGGATGCGCCTCGAGGTCAGCGAGTCCGGAGACGCAGTGACCCTGCTGGATTACGCGTACAACGCGAAGCCCGGCGAACCCATCGCGGCGGGTCAACTCTTCGCCACGTACGGCTGCACCGACGAGGCGGCGCTGAATTACAATCCGTTTGCCGTGGACGACGATGGGACGTGCACGTACCCGCTGGACTGCGGCGAAGACACCTTGTTGACCCTGAACCTGTTCGACGGGTACGGCGACGGCTGGAATGGCAACGAGTTGGCCTTTTACGATGCCCTCGGCGCTTGGCAGGCCGCTTTTACCCTCCCGTCGGGCGATGAAGGCCAAACCGAATTCTGCCTTCCCACCGGCTGCTACACCTACACGGCGGGCGGCGGCGCTTACCTCGCCGAAATCTCGTGGACCTTGCTGCTCAATTCCGAGGAGATCGCTTCGGGCGAGGGCGGCGCGAGTGGCTTCGTGGGGGTGAACGCGACGTGCGAGGAATTCCTGGGCTGTACGGATGAGGGGGCATTCAATTTCGACCCGAACGCCCTCGCGGACGACGGCTCGTGCACGTACCCCATTTTCGGGTGCACCGACCCGAGCGCCATGAACCACGACCCGGCCGCGGAGGTCGATGACGGATCGTGCTATTACGCGGACGACGTGCTGGGGTGCACGGATTCCGGAGCGTTGAATTTCAATCCGTTGGCGACATACAATGACGGAACGTGCGTGTATCCGGATTTGTCATTTGACCCGTTGGTGTTGGAAGTGTGTTTGGGCGATACCGTGTTCGTTTCGTGGACGGGCGGGGATCCCAACGGCGAGGTGGCGCTGAGTTTGATCAACGCGACCTTGAATGCTGCGTGGTTTTCGTTGGGCGCAGTGGAGAATACAGGGAGCTTCGCTTGGGTGGTCGATGGGGTGGAGCCGGGGACGGGTGAGCTGTTTCAGCTGTACCTCCAAGCAGTCCCGTATCCGCCTTCATCGTGGTCGTACAGCACGACCTTCACCGTTGCCGCCGACTGCGCTGAGGCGTGTCCCGGGGATTTCAATGCCGACGGCTTGGTCACCATCTCCGATGTGCTGCACATCTTGAGCGAATTCGGCTGCACGGGGGCGTGCACCACCGACCTGAATGGCGACGAGTGGGTCGGCATCAGCGATTTCCTCTTGGTGCTCGCCGTGTTCGGATTGCCTTGCTGATCGAGCGGTTTTCCGCGCTGCGCCCGTCAGGGGCTGACCAAATTCAAGCTCACGTTCACGTAGAACGGGTTGCCCAGCCCATTGACCTGGGCGTACGCGTCGTCGCGGAGCAAGCCGAAGGCCCGGTAGATTTCGTCGCCGTCCACCAATCGATCCACGTCGAAGCGGTAGTTGATGCGGTAACCGGTTTGGACTGAAATCCAAATGAAATCCTTCACCGACGCCTCGTACACCAAGCGAACGCGCGCCTCGCCCCGCCGGACCTCCAGGTCCTCCGGTCGCAAATCCGCGCCGTCCACGTCGTTCCAAAGCCGGTACGACTGCCCCTCGAGCTCGTAACCGAAAAAGAGCATCTTCCGCGGCGAGAGCGTTCGGCGCACGTGGGCCCGCGCCGGGAACAGCACTTCCGCTCCCCACCGGTTCCGTGCATCCGTGGCGTTGTACAGCACCACCGGGATGTAGTTGATTTCGCCCACACGATACGTCCGCGCCAATCCCACGCCCCACTGCTTCCGTTCGGTCGGACGCTGCCCGTAAATCAAAGCCGCCGAATACTTCAAGTACTTGCCCGGCATCAAGCCGAAGCCGTAGTTGCCGCTCAGGTCGGCCGACCCTTGAAACAGCAGGAATTCCCGGTCGTTCAAGGGCTTGAACGCCGTCGTGTTCAGGCCCATCGTCCGCAAGCCGTGCTCCGACAAGGTTTGGTGCAGCGGATTCGCGTCGTCCACCGGTGCCACTTCGTAATCGTAGCGGGTGTTCCAATAATTGGCCCCCATTTGCCAAACCAAGCTCGTCTTCGAGATCACCGGAATGTTCGCCGCCAACCGCATCCCGTGCGTGGCCTGCACCCGAGCATCGCTGCCCGCGGCAATCACTTCCCCATCGGCACCGAGGAGGTCCCCGGCGTTCAGCGTGTACGGTCCTTGGAAATCGTAGCCCACCGAGATGAGCTTCGCCGGGCTCAGGCCTTCGATTTTGGGCGAACAGTAACGCCGTGCTCCCGCATCCGCGAACGACAAGTCATCGTACAAACTGAAATCGATTTCCTCCTCGAACACGTCCGTCGAATCCACCTGCGCCGCACACACTGCAGGCGCGAGGACCGCTGCGAGCAACCAACCGCGTACTGCCTTCATCGCTTCGGCATCGCAAGGCGTTTCCACACGTCGGTCCGGCCCAACGCCTGGACGCCGATGAAGCCCCGGATGTCCAGCGTGTTGGGGTCGGTCATCGTGATGATGCAGCTGTAGGTGCTGCCGTTGAGCGGGTCGTAAATGGTGCCTTCCGCCCAGGTGCCATCCTCCTGGTAGACGAAGTCCTTCAGCATCCGGTAGCCTTTGAGCGGAACGTTTTGCAGCGTGGGATCCGGGTTGTTCTTGTCCGTTTTCGGCTCGCCGGTTTCCGGGTCGTTGGGCTCGATGAGCCAAACAATGCGTCCGTAATACTTCTCGCCAATCCGATCGATTTTCACCCGAGCGCGTCCGTTGCTCGGTTCCCAAACGCCGATCAGGTCATCGCCCGAGGGCTTGTCCAACGTGAAGCCCAATGAGCCCACTGCAAACGCGGCCAGGGTGGCCAACAAGAAGAAAGGGTGTTTCATGATGCGATCAATTCAATCCAAGTTCAAGGGTCAGGTCGAGGGACAGGGTGCGGTTTAGTTCCCATTCATCTTCTGCAAGGTCCACGTCCAGCACCACATAGGCCTTGCCCTCCGCCAGGTGTGCGGCCACATCCGCCGCCTCCGCCACCTCCATCGCAATCGACGCCGACGAGGCGTCCACCGGGTTGACGAACGCCACTTCCTGCATGCTCACTTCCGGGTTGTCGCTGGCGAGCGAGAGCACGAACGAGCGCATCCGTTGGAATCCCAGCGAATCCCCAGGCGTCAACACCGCTTGCGTTAAATGCGCGCGCTTCACCTCACGCGGCCCCTCCAGTTGCAGGGACTCGGCGAGGTCGAACACCCATTCGTACTGGCCGGGATTGGGGCCTTCGAACAGCGGTGCTTCGAGCACGATGGTCATGGTTTCGCTGCGCAGTTCGCGCACTTCTTCCGGCCCTGAACAGGCGGCCAACAACAGCGCTGCGCCCAGTATCAGGCCCGCGGGATTCATCGAACGAACTGCCATTTCATTGAGGTTTGAGTGAACGCGCCCAGTGCGAAGCTAAGGCAGGCGGCCAACCGGACTCAATGCAGGACCATCAACCGTTCTGATGACAGGTATTCAATTCCCTTATGCCAAACCACGATGTACACCCCAGCCGGCCAATCCGACACGTCCAAGATCGCATCCGCCCTTACTTCGTCGATGACGCGTCCCATCGCCGTTACGGTGGCGCGTTCGGCGCCGGGCGGTGGGCTCAGCTTGGCCGTCGTCGTCGCCGGATTTGGCACAATGCGCCCGCGCTCTTCCTCCAGCTCCGCCACTTCCGTCGGCCCAGTTTCGCCGTCCGCGCTCACTACGAGGGTGCAGTCCCCGACGGTCAGGGTGGCATGGAGCGGCAGGTCCGGGTCGGCGGTGGTGCACGCGTTGCCTTCCGCGATCGCGTTGCCGTTTTGCCACCACCGGATGAGGCCGGGGGCGGGCAGGCCGGTCGCTGTGGCGAGGAACGAACCGTCGGGAAGGGTGCTGATGACGAGTTCGGCGTTGCCGAGGCAGGGCGCGAAGTTCGCCCGGAACAGGTCGGAGGAGGTGAGTTCCACGGAAAGGAACGGGGCCGACAGGTCAAGGTCGGTGCCGTGCGCGTTCGCGTCCCAGCCGGTGAAGCCGAAGCCGTCCGCGGGCCAAGCCGCCAACTCGATCGGGCACGCCCCGTAGTAGTCGCCCGTCCAGCTCGGGATCGCGCCGGGAAGGTCGTTGACCGTCACGGTTCCGCCGCCGGTCGGAGCCCAAGTCGTCGTGACCGTGTGAGCGGAGCCGAGGTTGAGGGTGGTGCCGAGGTGGGCACGGGAAGGGGCGATGCGGGCGGCGTTGTTTTGCGCGATTTGGCCCACCTGCTGCTGCCAGTATTCCACGGAAACCGGCGAATCCCAGCGGTCCACGTGCCGCGGCATCGCCGGCGCCAAGGCCTCGGCCGCCTCCCACAGCCGCGCCTCGAACGCGTTCGGCTCGAAGGTCGAATTCAGCAGGTCCGTGTAGCGCGTCACGAATTGGCACCGCAGCTCGGGGTGGTCGAGGAACGCCTCGAACACGTCGCTGTGCACCGTCGGGTAGGGCGGGTTGAGCGCGGCGTTCAGGGCATTGAAGGACGGGGGCGTGCCCCATTCGCCGAAGGTCGCATCGAGGTCGAACAAGATGTACCGCCACGGCCCGCCCTCGCGCCCGTTGCGGAAGTACTTCATGTTTTTCGTGCCCCAATCGGCTGAAACCCAGTCGATGTTTTGGCCGTGGATTTGCAGCGCGAAGTAGTCGATGTAGGCGGGGAGGTCGAAGGTTTGGCCAAACCGCGCAGCGAACGCTTCCCCCTCCAGTTCCAACAACGGAGCGACCGACACATCGAACGCTGACGGCGGCCCCTCCAGCGGCTCCCACTGGTTCAGGAGGTCCACGTCCTCCTCCGGAATCCCGTAAGCGTCCGCGATCCACCGCTCGTCGGTCTTCTCCCGAGCGCCATACGCCCCCCAGTATTCGCCATTCAACCACAGCTCCACCGGTTGCCACGCGCCCGCCGGGGCCCGCAAATCCTGGAGCGCCAACGTCGACAAGAATCCGTCCTTCAGCTTGTTCGTCCAGCTGGTTTGCCCGCCGTTGCGCAGGTTCAGGTTGCCGAAGGCGGCCAGTCCGGGGCGGTCGGCGAAGACGGGGACCTGCAAGTCGCCGGAGTAGCGGTTTTTGAAGTCGAGGCGGAAGGACTTTTGGGGTTCTCCCCGCGACCACCCGCCGTGGATTTCCAAGTCCAGCGCCCCCGCATCGATCAGCGTGCCTCCATCGTCGAACCAAGCGTACCGGCTGAACCGCGACCACGGCTGCCAAAAATTCGCGTCCAAAAACGGGTAGTCCGGCTGCGCATTGGGCCCGAGCACATAAATCCCCGTCTCCCAATCCCACAGGTGGTCGGGGTGCGTGGCGATGCTGACCACGGGGACGGCGGGTTCGTCTTCGCCGATGAAGTAGGTGCGCGTGACGACTTCGCTGGGGACGAGGCCCGCTGCGTACGTCCGGGCGTGGACGACCGCGGTGTTCGCAATCGGAATCGCCCCTTGGAGCATGGGCGAGTTCGCCGTCGGGTCGCTCCCGTCGAGCGTGAACCGAACGCCATCGCCGCTCACGGTCACCGCGGAGCCGTACCAGCCGGACGCCGGTTCAAGCGCTGGCGCAGGCGCGATGCCGCTGAAGCAGGTCGATCCGTTCGCCGCACCGGGCGTCGGCTCGTCGAACACGCAGGTGGTCGACGGGTTCGCCGCCGCGCGTCCGGTGCTGAGGCCGAGCCGCAAGCCGTCGGGGAGGGGCAGGGCGTCGATGGGGAGGCCGCTGGGCGAGGTGAGCACCACGGTTTCGCCCGCCTGCAACTTGAAGTTCGTGTGCATGGGCTCGGCGGGCGGCAGGAGCCACGGGGGCAGCGGGGTGGCGGTTTGGCCTTCCACCAAGCCCAAGGCCAAAAACGGCCGCGCCGTCAAATCCGCCGATCCCCCCAGCACGCCATGCACCTCCAACGCGAACGCATTCTCCCCCACGCGCAACCACCGACCCAAATCCAGCGCGACGACCTCCGGCGCTTCCCCCTGGTACAGCTGGGCCTCCGTCGACCAAGCAGGCACCGGCACCGCCAACCCCGGCGTGGCCCACTGCATGTTCTCGGACCGCCCGATCTCCCGGCCATTCAAGTACGCGATGAACCCGTCGTCGGCGTCCACGGCCAACAGCGCCAACGCCACGTCGTCCGGCTCGTCCACTTCAAACGTCCGCCTGAGGTAAACGGCGTGCGATCCGCTGGGCAACACGGTGGCGTCATCGCCGTCGCCAACGCCGAACCCGCCCGTCCCCACGGCCCAGTCCGCGTCGTCGAACCCCGGTTCGCGCCACGCGGCCGGCGCTTCGGTGGCGTACCGAAAGGCTTGCCCCTCGTGTACCGCGAGCTCCCATGCTTCCACGGTCCCGCGGCCCGAAGCGAGCACCACCCGGCGCTCACCCGGCGCAAGGGCGGGGCTGGAGGCCGGAAACGCCCACTTCGCCCACTCCTGTGCGTCATCGGACAGCCACATCCCGGCGAGTTCCGCCGGCGCGCTCCCCAAATTGCGCAGCTCCAACCAATCCACGTCCGCGCCGAGCACGTCCTGCATACCGCCCGAGCTCGAAGCTTCGTTCACTACGATTTGGGCTGACAAACTGCCGCATGCGCACCAAGCAGCGAAAACGATGAGCGTTCGAATCATGCGATAAAGATAAAGCCGGACCCCGCAGGGCCCGGCTTCGTCGGTCAACTCACCCGCCGTTGCGGGAAGCGTGGTCAGAATCCAATGGTTGAACAGGTTGAGGTGAAGGACGCCAAGAAGTCGAGCAAGTCGAGGGCATCCACAACGCCATTTCCGGTTAAGTCACCCGGCAGGTACACGCACGAGCCGTCGTCAAACAACGCGTCCGGGTTGAAGTTGCAGGCGCCTGCATACGTGCAACCGAGGTCGTCCACCGTCACCAGTTGGGTTTCCTCGCAGGCCGCGTTGTCCGCGCCCGGTGTCGGCTCCGTGTAGCAGCCGTTGCCGTTCGCGTCAAAGCTCTGCGAGTAGCCACCGATGCTGCCGCCCAACGTCACGACGAGCTGGTCGCCGAGTCCGTTGCCGAGGATCACGATGTCGCCGCCGCTGGACAAGCCGCTGCCGAATGAACCCTCCGCGTCCTCGTAGCCGAGCCAGTAGCCGCCCGTTGCGATGACGACATTACCGAATGTCAAGTCCGTCAACGCCGTGTTGTCGTCGAGTAGGAACCCTTCGAGCGAGCAGTCTTCCGAACCGCTGTTGTAGAGCTCGATGTAGTCTTCGGGGTCACCGCTCGTGTGCGCCTCGCTGACGTACACCACGCCGAGCTGGCAAACCGCCACTTCCGGAGCCACCACGCTGCTGGTCAAGGCGTAAGCCGTCACCGTTCCGGAGATCTCGTTCGATGTCACGAGGTATGGCATGCCGTCGGGCGAAGCCGTTTCAGGGATGAACACGAGGCCTTCCGGACCGAGGTCGCCGGCCGCGCCTGCGTCGAGTTGCAACGCGTTGTTGTCCACGGCGAAGTCGCGGTTCGAGAGGTAGCGCTGGTACACCGGAGCCGTCGGATCGGTGATGTCGTAGATCATCACGCCGCTCATGCGCTCGAGGCCGATGAACGCGTAGGTGCGGCCGTTGATGACGCCGATGTCAATGCCTTCGGGCTCCGGGCCTTTGTCGTCCGAACGGTTGTCGAAGCTGTCGTTGCCCGAGTTGGTCGAGTTGAAGTCGTTCGGGTGCAGCACCGACAGGATGTGTTCGAAATCGTCGCCGCTGTCGTAGACCAAATCCCCTTCCGCCGTGTAAATCGTGAACGACCGACCGCCGAACGAGTACAGCTCGTCGAAATCGCCGTCGCCGTCCGTGTCGCCCATGCTCGTCGTGATGAGCAAGCGGCCGAGGTTCTCCGGCAACTGCAGTTCCGCCGCGTTCGGGAACGCCGTCGGGTCGAGGGTCACGTCCTTCACGCGCGCTTCCTCCGAGTAGCCGCTGTAGTCGCGGGAGTCGCCCTCGTTGGCGGCGACGAGGTAGGTTTGGCCTGCCACCTCGTACGAGTGGATGGCGTCCGGCATGAACACACCCTTCACCGGCCAGTTCGCGATGTTAATGGCGTCGTCCTGGTTCGAAGCGTCGAGCGCATTGCCCGCGAGCGCGTGGTCCTTGAAGCCGAGGCCCCAAATGTTCTCCACCTGGCCGCTCGCCACGTCGATCGTGATGATGCAGTTGTTCTCCTGGCAGCTCACGTAGACCTTGCTGTCGTCGCCGCTGAAGGCGCTGTATTCTGGCTCGAGGTCTTGCTCGATGCTGGCGTTGGGGCCAAAGATGCGGATCGACTCGTCCAACATCTCCTCCGTAATTCCGGCGAAGCTGACCTGGGTGGCGACCGGGCTGGCCGGATTCGTCACGTCGATGAGGGTCGTCGAGCCGACCGGGTCGTAGGTGTAATCTTCGCTCGGCTGACCTTCGTTCGCCACGGCGAGCGTGGTGCCATCGTGCGAAACGGTGACCGCGTCGGGCAGGTAGCCCGCGGGCGCGCTGCTGACGAAGTTGCCGTCGGTGTCGATGATGACGATTTGGCCTTGCTCATCGATGGCATTGCCTTCGATCGCCACGGCGACGTGATCGCCGAAGACGACGAGCCCGTTCGCGCTCGAACCATACGCCGTCGCGTCGAACGTGAAGGCGAGCGTCAAGTTGTTCGGGTCGCTCATGTCGAGGGCGTCCACCGTCCGGGCAGAAGCGTTGACGTAGAACAACCGCTGCGTGCCGGCGTGGAAATCGACGATCTCGGCGGCGCCGGCGTCGAATTGGCCGGTGCCGTGCGTGCCGGCCACCGTGAAGGCGAGGTCGCTGTTCCAGCAAGAACCGTCGTCCAGGTTCGCTTGGGCGTTGTAGTTCTCAGCCGTCGGGTCCGTGCAGCCTTCGAGGGCTTCGTTTTCATCACAAATCCCGTCACCGTCTGCATCGTTGACGCAAACCCCGTCGCAGTCGAGGATGCCGTCGCTGAACGTGCACGCCCCGTCGTCGGCGGTCGCTTCGCTGTTGAAATTGCACGCCGTGGCGTCGGTGCAGCCGACCACTCCGCACGCGTCGTTTGCGGCACCCGGCGTGGGCAGGGTGTAGCAGCCGTTGCCTTCCGCGTCGAAGCTCTTCGACAAGATGCCGATGCTCGGGCCGGCTTCCACGATCAACGTGTTGCCTTGCGGGTCGGCAAAGACCACGAGGTCACCGCCGCTCGACAATCCGCTCGTGAACGACTCCGGATCATCCTCGTAGCCGAGCCAGAAGCCGCCCGCAGGGATGACCACGTCACCGAACGTCAAGTCCGCCAACTCTTCGCTGTCGTCCAATTGGAAACCTGTGAGCAAGCAATCCTCTGCGCCGCTGTTGAACAGCTCGATGTAGTCCTTCGGCTCACCGCTGGTGTGCGCTTCGCTGACGTACACCACGCCGAGCTGGCAAACCGCGATTTCTAGGGAAGTGGAGCAAACCGCCGTGCAGGTGTGCACGCCCGCGTCCGTCCAGTCGTTGTTCGTCCACGCCACCCACTCGGAAGTGGCGGCGTCCGTGCCCGCGGCCGAAGCCCAGTCGCTGTTGCCGTGCCCGACTTCCGGCTTGCGGACCAGGGTGTTGTCCTTCGTGTCGGCATCGGCGACGGCGAAGTTTGCGGATGAACCGATTTCGCCAATCACGTCGAGGACCTCACCGGAAGCGCCGCGCAGGAGGACCGCATCGTTGCCGTTCCAGTTGATGACCGAGCCGTTCGTTTCCGTGGCGAGGGCCAGGATGGACGCGTCGGCTGAGGGGTGCGCGTACAACGCGACTTCGCCCGCTCCGAGTGCGCCGATCAGGGCCATCGAACTGCTCGCTTCCGTCGCGCCGTTCATGTAAACTTCGATGGAAATCCCGTCGAGCGCGATGCTTGATCCGGTGGGATTGTAGAGCTCCACGTACTTATTAAAGGAGCTTCCCTCAGCGTATTCGCTGAAGAACAGGCCGCAATCCTGGGCCTGACTTGTGCCAGCTGACCATGCAAGGAGGGCCGCTGTCGTGAGGATGAAACGGTTCATGATGTGGTTTTGGATTTGACTCCAAAACACGCCATCGCATTCAACCTACTGGCACGAAGAATCGGAAGGAATTGTCAAGAAACCGGGCGGAAATGTCAGCCCGTTGTAGCGCATTCGTTGCGGAAACGTTGTCGGTGTTTCGGCTTTGTTAATCGAACGAACGAATGAATCGGACGCAGGCGTCTTGCTTCTTGTGGCGCACTTCCGGGCCGTCCGGTCGCACCGTTTCCATGGGCTGGACGCAGACGTAACTGTAGTGTTCATCCGCTTCTTCGGAAGTCCAGTACAACACCTCGTTGAGGTCCCAGTCGGGTTGGGCTTGCGCCACGATGAGGTTCCACTCGGCGCGCGTGGGGAGTCGCCACCCTTTGACGTATTCGGGCACGATCGCGGTTTGGGCCCAAACTTCTAACCGAACCTGCGCCGCGCGCTCCCACACCACAGCGGGACCATCGGCCGGGGCCAAAACAAACGACACCCGGTCCCCATCGTACACCGGAATGCCACCGAGGACATCGAGCCCTTGCGCACTCAAGGCCGCCGAAGTCCAACACAACGCCAGCAGGATCATCGTTTTCATGGAGTGAAAGTAGCCTAAAATTCGCAGCGCTGGAGCGTTAACCTTCAAGCGATTGCAGAGGCCCGGATGTTTTTTTCGCGGAGGTTGGTCAAAGGTTAGGAGGAATTTATGAAATTTGCACCCGCTTGGGCATTTAGCTCAGCTGGTTAGAGCGCTGCCCTCACATGGCAGAGGTCACTGGTTCGAGTCCAGTATTGCCCACCAAGCGAGCCCCTTCCGCAACGAAGGGGCTTTTTTTATGCCGGTTCCGGAGGTGGGTGAAATTTATTTTCAAGGGGGCGAATCAGGTGACATCGGCGCGTTGCACATTCGCGTCACCAACATGATGCACCCGCACACTGAGGTCCAATTCATCAGCGATGAGGTGGGCCGGGGAGTGGTCGCTACGGCGTTCATTCCCAAGGGAACCATCACCTGGGTCCAGGATCCGCTGGACCGGGTGTTCACGCCGGCCGAAGTGGCCGCTCTTCCGCCATTTGCCCAAGACCAACTCGAATACTTCGCCTTCAAGAATGCGCGGGGTGAGATGGTGCTGTGCTGGGACCACGCGCGGTACGTCAACCACAGCTTCCGGAGCAACTGCCTCAGCACCGTCTTCGACTTCGAGGTCGCGGTGCGGGACATCCATCCGGGGGAGCAGCTGACGGACGATTACGGGTACCTGAACTTGAATGCGCCGTGGAAGCCCCTGGACGAGGGGACGCGCCGGAAGTGGGTGCGGCCGGACGACGCGCTGCGCTGTGCGGCGGTTTGGGATCGCCAAATCGCCAAGGCCCTCCGCGTCCTCGGCAAGCGCGATCAGCCGCTGGCGTCGTACGTCCGGGAGGAAGTGTGGGACCTGCTCCGGTCACCAGAATCGGTGCAGCGGAGTGTGCGCGAGTTGCATTACCGGGCCTGAGCGAGCAGGGCGATGAGCTCGGACTCGATGGCGCGCTGCTTGTCGCTCGCGTACCACGCGTGGAGCGGTTCGGCGTAGTTCGCTGCGGTCTGCGGGTCGGGGTCGGACTTGACGGTGCGGACGAGGTCCATCGCCTCAGCCGGCCGCGGACCCCATGTGCCTGTGACTTCGCCGGCCGCGTTGCACTGAATGAGCTTCGGGATGCTCCGGCCGCCGTTCGTGAGGAATGCGTCGATGAGGTCGGTGTCCGCATCGCGGTAGCAGGCGCGCGCTTCGATGCGGCCTTCGGAGGCGAGGGCGAGGGCTTCGATGACGGGCAGGATTTGGGCCCCGTCGCCGCACCAGTGCTCGTTGATGACCAGCCAGCGGGTGCCGGCGGGGGTGGAGCGGGCGGCTATTTGGCCTTCAGCAGAAAGCGCCAGCGTCTTCCGAATCCGCTTCACCCGCGAACGGTTCACGGCAATGTACTGGTCGTACGGCTGATCCTCACGGATCTCGTACGTGAACAACTCCTCGAGAAAGGCCGCCAGCGTCAACGCCTCGGGCCAAAACCGCGCAATGATGGGATGCATGTCCGCAAAGTTAAGGTTCCGCGCGTGTGACAGCTGTTACGGAACACCTCGCTTTCAAGGAGCACCTTTGTCGGCATGGACGTGGAAATACTCAGTCGGATCCAGTTCGCCTTCACGGTGGCGTTTCACTACATCTACCCGCCGCTGTCAATCGGCCTCGGATTCCTCATCGTGTTGGCGGAGTGGCGCTGGTTGCGCACCGATGATGCGGTGTGGCGGCGGCTGACGCGGTTCCTCATTCGGCTGTTCGCGCTGACCTTCGGGCTGGGCGTGGCGACCGGCATCGTGATGGAATTTGAATTCGGCACGAACTGGGCGGTCTATTCGCGGTATGTGGGCGACGTCTTCGGGTCGGCCCTCGCGGCGGAGGGCATTTTCGCGTTCGCGCTGGAATCCGGCTTTCTCGGCGTGCTGCTCTTCGGCTGGGGCAGGGTGAAGCCCAAATGGCATTTCGTCTCCGCCGTCGGCGTCTGGCTCGGCAGCATGTTCAGCGCGGTCTGGATCGTGGTGGCCAATTCGTGGCAGCAAACGCCCGCCGGCTACCACGTGGTGGGCGAGGGCATGGACGCCCGGGCCGAAATCGTGGACTTCTGGGCGATGGTGTTCAATCCGAGCTCGGTGGAGCGGTTGGCGCACGTTTGGCTCGGGAGTTTCCTCGCGGGGGGCTTCCTGCTGCTGAGCATCGCGGCTTGGTACCTCCTGCGCAAGCAGCACGTGGACGTGGCGCGCAAGGCGATGGCGATCGGCCTGCCCGTGGTGCTCGTGGCGAGCTGGGCGCAACTCTTCAGCGGCCACGTTGCCGCCGAGGTGGTGGCGGAACACCAGCCCGCGAAGCTCGCCGCCCTCGAAGGCCATTACGCGGCGGAGGCGCCGGCCGACATGTACCTCTTCGGCTGGGTGGACGAGGAATCGAAGGAGGTCGTCGGGCTTGGCATCCCCGGTGGGCTGAGCATCCTGCTCGATCAGGACCCGTCGGCGCCTTTGACGGGCCTCGACGCGTTTGCGGAAGAGGACCGCCCGGGCCAAGTCAATGCGGTGTTCCAGTTTTACCACATCATGGTGGCCATTGGCATGCTGCTCATCGGCCTGTCGACGTATGGGTTTTACCTGTACCGTCGGGGCAAATTGGAGCAGTCGAAGTGGATGTTGCGCGCGCTGACGGCGGCCGTTTTGCTGCCCCAAATCGCGAACCAAGCCGGCTGGTTTGCCGCCGAGATGGGGCGTCAGCCCTGGGTGGTCTACGGCTTGCTCCGAACGAGCGATGCGTTGAGCGAGTCGGTGCGGGCGGAGCAAGTTTGGTTCAGCCTCATCCTCTTCACGGGCATTTACGTGGTGCTGTTCGCCTTGTTCATTTACCTGATGCGGAAGAAAATCCTGCACGGTCCGGAAGAGGAGCGGGGCGAGGGCACGCGGGCATCACACCTCGAATCGGCTTGGTCATGATGGGATTGGAATTGCACACGATTTGGTTCCTCGTCATCGGGTTGACGGTGACGTTGTATGCGGTGCTCGACGGGTTCGACCTTGGGGCGGGTTTGTTGCACCCGTTCTTTCGGAAGGAGCAAAGTCGGCGGATTGCGCTGAATGCGGTGGGGCCGGTTTGGGATGGGAACGAGGTGTGGCTCGTCATCACTGGTGGGGCGTTGTTTGCGGGATTTCCGGAGGCGTATGCGACGGCGTTTTCGGCGTTTTATGTGCCGTTCTTTTTGTTGCTGGCGGCGCTCATCGGGCGGGCGATTTCCATCGAGTTCCGGTCGAAGGAGCCGATGCAGTGGTGGCGGACGTTTTGGGATTACAGCTACTTCCTTTCGAGCTTGGTCATCAGCGTGTTGCTGGGGGTGGCGTTGGGGAACTTGATGCTGGGGCTGCCCGTGGATGCCCAAGGGGTGTATCGGGGAGCGGGGCTGGTGGAGATGTTGGGGGCGTTTCCGCTGTCGGTGGGGTTGGCGGTGGCGGCGTTGTACGCGGTGCACGGGAGTTTGTACCTGTTGTTGAAGACGGAGGACCGGTTGTTCGATCGGGTGAAGCAGTTGAACCGGGTGGCGCTGTTCTTTTTCTATGGCGCGATGGCCTTGAGCACGGTGGTGTTGTTCGCTTGGAATCCCGAGGTCATCGAGCGGTTGTGGCACCGGCCGGGCTTTGTGGGCTTGGCGGTGGTGGCGTTCGTGGCGTCGATGGCGATTCCTGTGCTGGTGAGGCGGCGGCGGTATGGCCGGGCGTTCTTTGTGAGTGCGGGGATGATCGCTTCGTTGCTGGGTTTGGTCTTTGCCCAACAGTTTCCCTTCTTGATTCCCAGTACCATCGATCCCGACGGCGGCATGACGCTCGCGGAGGCGGCTTCTTCGGAGCGCACGCTGCGGCTGCTGCTCCTGATTACGGTCATCGGGGTGCCGCTGGTCGGCCTCTACTTCCTGTTCGTGTACCGCGTGTTCCGAGGCAAGGTGAAGCTCGACGACATGAGCTACTGATCACCAACCGGTCGAGGGGACGCGCTGCTCCAGTGCTTCGTCCACGCCGGGGAGCAGGTCCAAACCCGTCACCGCTTCGATGTGGTCGATGGGGACGGCATAGGCGCCGATTCCATTGGGGCACTTTCCGTTGGGAAACACATAGCCGATGGCTGTGGGAACGGGTTCGGGGTCGTAAATGACTTTGAAATAGAATTCTGGGACGGTCACGCCGCTCGGGAGGCGGTCCAACCCGTTGCTCAGCACCGGTCCCGCCGTTATGCACAGGGCCTGCTTTTCGACGGCCCATTGGCGCACTTGCGTCTCGAGGGTTTTCCACCGGCCCCGGTTGAGGCTGGGGTGCTGGGGCGTCATGTTGGACATGAAGAAACTCTCGCTCATCGCTTGGGCGCTGTAGGCCATGTCGGCCGCAGGGGCGAGGTGGCCGCGATCGAATCCGCTCCCCCGGTAAGCACTGGCGTCGGGGGATGCGCTGAATGCCGGGTCCCGGCGGAAGTCGTCGGAACGCTCATAGCGGGCGCCTTGGATTTCGGCGGCCGCGACTTCGTAGGTTACCCATTCGGCGATGCGCAGTTCGGGGATGAATTCGACCGTGTAGGCGGAGTGGCTGGCGATTTGGCCTGTACGCCCGCCGGTGGGATTCGGGCATTGGGCCCCAACCGTCCAATTGAGCAGCAGGCTAGCCAGGGTGAGCAAGGTCGTTCTCATGGTTGCACCCCGGCTTTGATGCCATGCAGGCGTTGGTAGGCTTGTTGGAAGGTGGCGGCTGCGGGGCAGTCGGAGGGGGTGGTGCTTTGGCCTATGGCGTCAAAATCAACGAGCGCCTCGCACGCGGCGTCCAACTGCCGCCCCGGCCCATCCAAATCCGCGCGCAACCGTTCAGAGAGCATCAACATCGAGTCGAGCAGCGCATCCGAAGTGGGCTCCCCCAAGTTCGTCCGCCGGCGCGTTTCATCCGATACCCGCTTGATTTCCAATACCAAATCGCTGGTGTGGTCGTACAACACCGCCGCGGCCTCTAAACAAGCGCATGGTTCGTTCAGCGTAGCGTAGTCGATCTCCTCGTGCTGGGGCGCTTCCGAGATGCCGCATCCGATCCAACCGATGCCCAAAAGCGCCAACGCGCTGAAACGAATTCCAAATTTCCTCATGCGTCGAAGATAAGAATTGATGAAAGTATTGAATAAACTAACTTCACGCGGGCTTTGAAGTTTCACGAGCGATGAAACGTGCGACCTTCGAATGCCGTAAAGCAACCTGCAATGAAACCCCTCAAGTCACTTTTCGCACTCGTCGTGTCCCTGTTTTTCGCAGGGTTTGGCCACTCGTGGTCCCAAGACTGCGGACTTGATTTGGTGGATACGCTGCAGGTCTGCAGCAATTTCGACGGGGGAATTGGATGGGAGGAGTTGGAGTTGGATACGGTGGAGTGGACGGGGGTTGAATGGACGAGCCCGATTGGTGAGGTGGATTCCGTGGGTACAGAAGGCGCGATGGATTGGACCTCGTCTGGCTGGTGGTACTTCGAATTCTACAGCCTCGAAGGGGATACATGCGGGGACTCCACATACGTAGATTTCTTGCCCTCACCAGTTCCGAGTTTCACCGCACAGGACGGGCAATGCGCGGATTCTCCGGTGGTGTTCAATAATTCGACGGTGGGTGGTGTCGGAACGGTTTACTCGTGGGATTTCGGTGATGGCAGTGCCGAGTCGCTGGGGGTCAACCCGAGTCATGTCTATGATGCGCTTGGGCCAGCGATTGTAAATTTCCAGGTGACATTGACGGCCTCGAATGGGGATGGCTCATGTCCCATTTCGACCACAGGCAGCGTTTCGGTGTTGCAGACTCCTGATATCATCTTTGACGCTACTGCACTTTGTCAATCGGATTCCGATTGGCCAAATTACACGCCGGTCATTGTCCCGAATTTTTCGGTTGAAAACTGGCACTTGGATTGGGGAAATGGAACCGACACCACATTCTCTAGCATCGATTTTTTCAACCTACCGACAGGACAATACAACTCATTTGGATTTTTTGACTTGACCCTTACTGCTGACGGCGTAAATGGCTGTTCGTCTTCGTTAGTTGAGACCTTGTTCGTGGGAACGAATCCCACGATTGGCGCAGCCAATCCTGGGAATACCGATGGGATTTGCGCTCCTGCCTTTTTGACCTTCCCCATCTTGGAATTTGAATCGAACGTACCGGGTACCACCTATTCCATTGACTTTGGTGACGGCACCGAGGAGTATTATGATCATCCTCCACCTGACGAGGTGTCGCATTGGTATGTTGAGCATTCCTGTGGCGACACAACGCCCGAAGGTTCAGAGAATGCCCAGCGATTCAAGGTTGTGGCTTCCAATTTGTGTGGGACCTCGACTGTTACAATTGACCCCATCCGATTGCACCAAACCCCCAACTTGGACATCCTCGGCCCCACGTTCGTTTGTCCTGGTACGTATCCTTACTCCCTTGAAGATGTTGGGCTTGTGGTTTCCAGTACCTCGTGCACAGAATCGTATTTGAGTTGGTCCATTAGCACAATGGAGGGGGAAGGAGTGGGTCTTATCAACCCAACCAACACGCCGGATGTGCAGGCTAGTTTTCCCAATGAAGGAGTTTATCAAATCACAGCAGCGGCATTACATCCCTTTTGCGGAACAGACCAGGACACCATCGAAGTCTGCGTGACGCCCGATCCGGTTGCGATGGCAACCTCATCCGGCACAACCGGTTGCGCGCCGTACGAAGTTGACTTCGGCGCAACGATGCAAACCCTCGAGTATTGCGGAACCTTCGCGCATTCGTGGTCGGTCTCCGGCGGCGACTACACGTTTACAAACGGAACTTCGAGCCTGTCCGAATCGCCATCCATTCTCTTCCTCGAGGAAGGCAATTACACGGTGACCCAAACCGTGCAGGTGGTGGGCGGAACTTGCTACGATTCCCATTCCTACAGCATCGATGTCGATGACGTGCCCAGCGTCTCCATTTCAGGGGACAATATTGCATGCGAAGGGGATGAGGTGCTATTCAGCATCTCGGGCTGGGACACGGGCGGAGCCTTTCTTTATGATTTGGAATGGGAGGTCCAAGGGGAGACGGAGCCCGGCTGGTTTTGGAACCCCATCAACGTGGATGTTAATCACTCGGGGACCTGGGAAGTGAGCGCGACCATTTCCAATTCGTGCGGCTCATCCACAGCGACGAGCAGCATCGAAGTCTATGCGGCACCTGCATTGACGCTTGATTACGCCCCCTACGTTTGCGAAGGCCAAACCCAAACCGTGCAAGTCAGCGGCGGGGATTCCTACAACTGGACGCCAGATCCGATTTCCACCAATGATGCTGGCGACTTCGTGCAGTATCCTTCCGGCATCGATGATTCTCAGGTCGTTGATTTGACTGCGGTGACCGAACACGGTGCAATCGTTTGTACCACTGAGGTGTCCGTTCCGCTCGTGGTGGAGCCCAATCCCGTGCTCGAGTTGCCAAACATCGGAACGTATTGCGCCGAAGAGTTGCTAAATCCTCAGCCCGCCGTGAGCGAGGGTGCGCCGGGTTTCACTTACGATTGGGTCTACGGAGCGGAAGTTGCGGCGGGGCCTGACCCCGAGTTTTTGGCCGATACGAGTGCTTCCGTAGTGAGCTTGGTGGTGACCGATGTGAATGGGTGCACGGCCGAGGCCGATGCGAGTGTAGAGGTTTTACCTCTTCCGGAAGTCTATGCCGGGGAACTTGATGGCTTTTGCAACCAAAGCATCGACACGACACTTGCTTCCGGGATTCCTTTAGGTGGCATCTGGTCTGGTGACGGGATTTCGGCGGATGGAACCTTGAATCCGTCGAATCTGGGCATCGGGGATTGGGTCGTGACCTACAGCTACACCGATTCTAACGGATGCACCAACTCCGACTATTTGGAGGTCGATGTGTTCGCCCCAGAATTCGCGGATGCTGGCCCGGACTTGAGTTTCTGTGATGTGGATACCAACGTCGTGTTTACAGGATATTTCCCGGATGAGTTGGGCACGTGGTCTGGCCCCGGTGTCCTCGATGCGGATTCGGGTTGGTTTGACCT
>ENA-OUOG01001484-OUOG01001484.1-marine-metagenome-genome-assembly--contig:-NODE-1484-length-27032-cov-8.620664_pt1 | contig 27032 bp, 18 predicted proteins | sample MGYA00248635_ERZ508505 | MGnify/ENA primary metagenome ERZ508505 (study PRJEB26176, sample SAMN06267871) | marine metagenome | isolation source: Saanich Inlet, British Columbia, Canada | place: Pacific...
AGCAAACATTGCCTTTTCAAATAGATCGGTACTATAATATAAAGTAGACCTCAAGATTGCTTTTGGAATGTTATAATAGGATTCAGTAGCACCAGATTCTTGAATACGAGCTCTTAAATCAAGAGTCCATTTATTATAATGTACTGCACCTTGATACTCTATATATTTGATTTCAACGGGAGAATCGGTTACATGCGGACGAATAAGGGTCTCGTCTGAACGAAGTATTCCTTCTTCATTAATGGCTGCAAAGTAGGTGTAATTATCTATGCGATCAAAACCAGCCATTAAGCTCCCCCACCGATCTGTTTCTATTTGAGCATATAAACGGTTGAACTTAACTAAGGGTTGAGTATTTCTACGATTCCAATGAAAGGGCTGGTAGTTGCTCGCATATCTAACCCTATTCAAAGAAGGTAATCGTTCAGATCGATTTAATCCGGCCTTCAAAGTCACGGTTGAATCTAACGCAACTTTTACGACTGCATCTATATATAATCCTTGAGTCTCTTGTTTAAGAGGAACGCCAACTTCTGATCTAAGGTCAACGGAGCCCCACTTACTATATAGTATCCCTTCGGCACGTAGATCGTTATATATAGTAGAACGATCTTGGGATAATTCCTCGCTAAGGATCGTATCCTTCAAATACTGTCCAGTTCTAAGATAGCGTAATCGCGCACTAAGGATGCCTAAACTATTGTTTCTAAACTCTAACCCTCCAATTAGGTCGGTACCATTAACAGCATGCTTATCGTCAGTGGCTCCAGAGGTTAAGGTCTCCCCAAAATCGGGAGTAGCGCTTGCCTGATTCATTTGAAAGTACCGGGAATCATAATGGAATTCTTGCAGCGCATATAGCTGCTCTGTAATCTTATAACGCTGATTGAAATAATAAGCTCGTTGTACGATTCGATGGGTCATATCTGAAAGCCGCGTATCGATCAGTTTACGATCTCCAAATTGTGGATCTCCCGACTCAAATTGAGAAGCGGAGAAAAGAAGCCCTCCATTTTCTTGTTGCTGACTATCATGATAGGTGTAAAACCCCAAAAGCTGATAACGTTTACCCTTAGAGGTATAATTGAACGAGGTTCTAAAGCTGCCAGACTCTACTTCTTCATAAGCGTAGTGGCCTTCTGAACGGTGACCTCGATAACCAATCATTAAATTAAACTCTGGAGATAGATTGGTAGCTAAGAAGGCATCCGCTTGTTGACCTCTGTTATGAGTAGTCAAAAACTTTAATTCGGTCAGCGGAGTAGGTGTTCGGTAAAAGGAAATGTCATCCTTCTCAGCAATCATATTCGAAAGCGATGAGTTACCTAGAAAGGTTTGCTGATTGGGAACCTCTTTGATTAGTTCTCCCATTGGCCTGCCAATATTTGAAAAAGGAATACGACCAAACAAATCACGACGAGCCGTGTTAAAGCGATGAGCAAGCTGCATTGTGAGGGTCGTATCTAGAGCGATCGTATCTCTTCGATTCGATATAATAAGGTAGTCGGTGATTGGAGCAAGTGGCATTCTTGCACGCTCCTTGAATCGTTCAGCGATAGAATCTGAAAAGTTTAGATTTCTTGGAGCCCCTTTTAGATTAACTGCTTTGAGCTGGGCATCTGACTGAGCCATAACTAGACCACTCCATAATATACCCAATAAAAGAACTACACGATTCATGTTGCAAATAAAGGCAAACAAAATTAGCAGAAGGAATCAATCTATTGTAAAAAATGTTAATAAGCCTTAATTTTATAAGCTATGCACGACAAAAACACTATGAAGAAGAACTTGTTGCTTGTCCTAGGGATATTACTATTTAATACTTCTCTTCAAGCTCAATACAAATCAAACGCTCCTCTCTCATCTTATTTACAAAATGAAAAGGCCGAAAGGGTAGATCCAGAAACGGGACAACCGCTATACACCCTTTCCCAAATCAGCAAGGCGGCCGAGAAGTATTTCGCTACTCACGACCCCAACAGAAAAGGGAGCGGATATAAGCCTTTTAAGCGTTGGGAAAACTACTGGCAGTATTTCACCGATAAGAATGGGTACATTCTTCCTTCTGAAACGCTGTATCAGGCCTACAAGGATAAAATCACACAGCCCAACGCAGTTAATACTGCTGCTGACTGGTCAAACATTGGACCGGTCAACGCGGGACTTATTCGTTACACACCAGGTACAGGAAGAATTAATCAGATGGCTATAGACCCGAACAACGATCAGATATGGTATGCTGGGGCTCCCTCGGGAGGTCTTTGGAAGAGTTTTGATGCCGGTGAAAGTTGGGACCCTATTTTCGATGAATATCCGCAAATTGGAGTTTCGGGAATTGCCATTGATGAAACAAACACAGACATTATATATATAGCTACTGGTGATGATGATGCACTAGATAGTTACTCAATTGGAGTCATGAAGTCCATCGATGCCGGAGTGACTTGGCAAGAAACCGGATTAACAGCAGCTAACATGGGGCGTAATAATGCGCTGAATGAAATTGTGATACATCCGTCCGATAACACTATTATATATGTAGCAGGCTCCAACGGATTCTATAAATCAGCAGATGCTGGAGCTACCTTCAATCGTTCACCCTTCGGTGGAGTATCGGTTAAGGATGTAACCGACTTCAGATTAAATCCTGGTAACCCTGAAATTATTTATGCGGTTACTAATGACGGATTTTATCGTTCAACCGACGGCGGCGAAAACTTTGTAGCCTCTACCTCAACCGTTCTTCCCGAAGACTTCGGTCGAGCTGTCTTAGCAGTTAGCCCTGCAAGTCCTAACTCTGTATATGTGCTATATGCCGACACCTCTGCTAACGATTATACGCTTCTAGGCCTTTATCGCTCAAATGATGACGGAGCTACTTTTACAAAAACCGCCCAAAGCGCAAATATCTTGGAATCTTCGCAGGCTTGGTTCGATTTGGCTATGGCCGTAGACCCAGAAGACATTAATACAATATACGTTGGATGTTTAAATATTTGGAAGTCGACTAACGGAGGTAATATCTTCGGTAAGCTGAACGAATGGAGCGTAAACAACGAAGCTTTTACCCATGCCGACATTCATACCTTAAAATTCTTCAACAATACTTTATATGCAGGAACCGACGGTGGACTGTATAGTTCTACAGACGGAGGCGACACCTTCACCGATTACAGTAATAACGGAATTATGACAAGCCAATTCTATCGCATGGGAATGGCTCGAGATGATGCTGGTAAGATGGTTGGAGGAACTCAAGACAACGCAGGCTTTGTCTACAATAACAATCAGTGGAACACCTGGACCGGCGGTGACGGTATGGATTATGAAATCGATCCAACTAACTCAAATATCGCCTACGGCTTTACGCAGTTCGGTTCTACCCTTTGGGTTACTTCACAAAACGGACAAAATTTAGGATTTGCTGACAGCCCAGAACAAGGAAATTGGATTACGCCACTTACAGTAGGTGCTTCAGGAAGAGTATACTCTGGTTTTAATGCGGTGTACGAGCTAGTTGGTGGGGATTGGACTAAACTTTCTGACAACCTATCAGGCAGTAGTATCGATGATCTCGAGGCCTCTCCCAATGATCCTAATATTCTTTACGCTGCCGAGTCAGACCGACTGTTTATTAGTGAAGATGGCGGTGAAAATTTCAGAGGAATTATACAGTTCGATAACCCCATATCCGATATTGCCATTAACAGTAATGATAACCGGGTAGTTTATGTGACCACATCAAATCGCGTAGGTTCTGCAGAATACCAGCAGCCAGCGAATCCGAAAGTTATGAAGGTCATCGTACCCGAAACTGGAAATGCTGAAAAGATCGACATCACTGGAGACCTACCCGACAATCAAGCATTTTTTGCTATTGTTCACCAACCCCGAGATGTGAAAAACAGTATCTACCTGGGAACCAGTTTGGGAGTATATCGTACAGACGATGAATTAATCGCCGAAGGCTTATGGGAAGATTTCAGTACGAACCTTCCCAATACAGCTGTAAGCGACCTGGAAATCAGCGTGAAAGATGCAACTATTGCTGCTTCGACATACGGTAGAGGGATATTTACCTCTCCTATCATCGTCGAAATCGCTGATTACGACATTTCTTTAAAGGCATTACGACCAGGAGTCAATCGACTATTCAGTGCAGGAATTACTCCGCAAGTCGATATTCAAAATGCAGGGTTAAATACCATTGAAGAGGTCACTGTTAATTACAGCATCAACGAGATAGAACAAGAACCTGTGATTTATGAAGTTTCTATACCTGCAGAGGGAGAGATGACCTTAGACTTGCCCGCCCTAGAAGAGAGCATTGTTGGACAAGTCGACCTATCCGTGAGTATAACAACTACCGACGATGCTTGGGCTGACAATAACACTAAAGAAAAATCTTTATTAATAAATGCGAACGGAGCCATAGGAACTTTATACGATGGGGAAACTTCTGAAGCAGAGCTCTTAACTTATAATGATACGTTTACCACTTCAGTTTGGGAATTGGGAACACCTACAGGTGCACTCCTCGGTGAAACAGCTTCAGGAGAAAAAGCTTGGGCAACCAATCTCGACGGAGAGCATCCGAATATGACTAGAGGATATTTGCTCTCCCCTTACTACAACTTAAACGAGATACTAGCTCCAAAACTAAGTTTCAGTATGGCCTTCAACCTAGAAACCAATTGGGATTTGACCTACGTTCAATACACTACTGATCAGGGTCAAAATTGGAGAGTGCTTGGAACTATTAATTCAGGACCCCAATGGTATAATTCAGACAGAACCCCACAAACTTCTGGTGATGACTGCTATAATTGCGTTGGTGCTCAATGGACAGGCACAGATACAGCCTATGCTACAATGACCGAGTACAGTTATGATTTTGAAGCTAATAAATCAATTGATGGCGTTGATCTAACAACGGAAACACAAATTGCATTCAGAATCGTTTTCGAATCCGATGAGGCAGTTACCGAAGAGGGTGTGGTAATCGATGACTTCATAGTTAGCGGTTATGTTGATGATGAGGATGACGACGATGACGGTATTTTAGATGTCGATGACAACTGTCCTCTTACTCCAAATGCTGATCAATCTGATATAGATGGAGATGGTATTGGCGATGTTTGTGATGATGACGATGATGGTGACGGCATTCCTGATAGTGAAGATAATTGTCCGACCATTCCTAACGCTGACCAAGCGGATGTCGACGGTGATGGTATTGGAGATGTCTGTGATAACGATAACGATAACGACGGTGTACTCAATGAAAACGATCAATGTCCAAATACCACACCTGGAGCATCTGTAAATGTGAATGGTTGCGAGATTGTTAGCTTACCGGCCAACGCCTTTACCGTACAATCTACAGCGGTGACTTGCCCAGGAACGAGTAATGGCAGCATCACTGTAACGCTAGCATCAGGACTTCCAGAAGGCATCTATAACGCGGTACTTACAGAAAACGGTCAACAAATAGCTAGTTTGAATTTTAGCGAAGGCGCTGTGTCATTTACTAATCTAGATGGCGGAAACTACGAGCTTTGCTTTACAGCCGACACACTAGGCGGATTCCAACGCTGTGCGGGGGTCGTACTATACGAACCCGTACCACTTGCAGTACAATCGATAGTAAATACCTCAGGTTCTGAAGTTGCCTTAGAATTGACTGGTGGTGAATCTTTCGAAATCACCCTCAACGGTAAAACCTTTGTAACCAATGAATCCTCTATTAATCTTCCGCTCGACCGCATTGAAAATAAGATTGAAGTTCGCGGCGCTCAAGATTGTCAAGGGGTTTATACGGAGACTATCATCTTATCTAATCAGGTGTTTATTTATCCGAACCCTGTGCTCAATGGTAAGGTATCCATCTATCTTGGAGATTCTTCGATAGAAGTAGCTAATGCCGAGCTCTATGATTTTAGCGGAAATAAGATCTACGGTAAAGAGCAACAAGCAACAGCGGGTGTCATTGAATTGAATGTCAATGGTCTTCGCCCAGGCATCTATGTGGTTCAGATAAGAACCGAAAATAAATTGATCACGCACAAATTGGTAATCCGATGAAAAAGCAATTACTCTATATAATACTCACCAGTTTATTTTTTACAGCCTGTTCAGGTGGGGATCCTGGTGAAACTCCAACTCCACAACCCCAAGTGAAGATACCTACAGCAGCCTCATTGGTATCACCTGCGAACAACACCGAGTGCAATCAAGGGAATATTATATCGGCAGATTTAAGCAGCGTTTTATTTCAATGGAACCCCTCTGAAAACACCAACACATATACGCTGAAAGTGACTAACTTAAACACGAATACTGTTCAAGAACAGAGTACCTCGAATACTTCCCAAAGTATGGCACTTACCAGAGGTACTCCATTTAGCTGGACCGTAATTTCAAAATCGAGCAGTACTACACAAACTGCAGAGTCTAGTGCTTTTAGATTTTTCAACGCGGGAGCTCCGGTTGAAAATCATACGCCCTTCCCTGCCGAAGCGGTTAGTCCAAGCCGAGGAGCAACCCTTACCGGTGTCACTTCGATTACTTTAGAATGGGAAAGCAGCGATATCGACAACGACCTAGCGGCGCATACGGTTCAATTACTAGGAAGTAGCGAGGCTCTAGACCAAGTAGATTTTGAAAACGATGCAGCTCAAACCTATCAAACTACCTCAGAACAATCGGTTAGCGAAGTGACTGTAGAGGCAGGTAAAATCTATTACTGGCAAGTGAAAAGTCAAGATGAAGTAGGCAATACGGCAACATCAGAAGTTTTCGAATTTAGAGTCAACTAATTTGGCCTTAGAACCCTACGCAATTAAAGGGCAGTTGGAGGCTGGCTTAGATGAAGCGGGCCGAGGATGCTTAGCAGGACCTGTTACTGCCGCTGCTGTAATTTTGCCTGAAGATTTTTATCATCCGCTACTTAATGACTCCAAACAACTGACTGAGAAAGAGCGCAAAATCTTGAGGCCGGTCATCGAAAAAGGAGCTATTGCCTTCGCCATAACGCACGTGGATCCACAGAAAATTGACGAAATCAATATTCTACAGGCATCGATCTATGCGATGCATATTTGTGTTTCCGCATTAGAAAGAAAACCCGAGTTCTTACTCGTAGACGGCAATCGCTTTAATCCTTACTTAGGAATACCCCATGCATGTATCATAAAAGGAGATGGTAAATATGCCTCTATTGCCGCTGCCTCGGTACTTGCCAAAACCGCAAGAGACGAATACATGAAGTATTTAGATCGGCAATTCCCAAGTTATGGATGGGAGACAAACAAGGGCTATCCGACCGAGGCACACAAAAATGCGATTCAACTTCAAGGGATCACAAAACACCATCGAAAATCTTTTGCACTAGGTCTGTAGCTCTTTGTACCTTTAGGTCGAGAAACTACCTTTTCGTATGAAATACCTGTTGGGATTTGTGTTACTTTTTCTAGTAGCCTGTCAGCCTATAACCCTTGAAGAAACTTCTGATTTACAATACTTCCCGAGTGATTACAGTTTGGTCGTCAAAACCCATTCTGAAACCTTAGCTCTTTTTCTAGAGAGTAAGGTAGCCAGCTCCTATCCGTTTGTCCCGATAGGACCTGTGAAACAATTGAGTGAACTAGCACTTTCTTTTCTAACTACTCCTAGAATGGTCAATCTAGGGCTTTACGAAGAAGGTAAGGGGACTCTAACCTTTTTAGCCCTCGCTGAGGCCTCTGTTCAAAAAGCGGCATCAGAACAATTCATATACGAGGGAGTCACCGTATTTAAGGGGTTTGATAAAGACAATGAGGGTCTGTTTTGGGCAACCTTGGGTGAAAAAACCATTTGGAGTAACTCTCAATTACTCCTCGAAGAGGCGATTAGAGGTCAAGGAAGTTTTGTGACACCTGAGCGAATTAGTCGGCTTTATGCAAAAAGCCTCAAAGAAAATGAAATCAAGCTTATAGGTCAGCCCGAATTTCTAGAACTATTAAGTTCAGAACCCCTAAACAAATCTTATGCGAAGCATCTGTTCTTCGACTTAAGTTTTGAAAATGGGCAATTCTTCGCGAACGGAATTACTGAAATTAATGACTCCAAAGGTCTTGCTCAATTCAAAGAATCGTCACTGATTGAGCCTCAAGTATTGAAAATTGCTCCAAGAAGCACCAAATCATTAAAAACAACCACAAAGCCTCAAGGGCTCGAAAATCCTTACCTAGAGGGGGCCGAAGAGTTTGCGCAAATACATCTTGAGAACACTTCTTTACTCTATTTAAGAACCATTGCCTCTGAGACCGTGATGAAGCGTCTCGAAGAAAATCGGATTTCTGAATCAGAGTATCTCGGAAATCGCATTTTAAAAATCGAACCTTTCGAACTTAATAATCGGCTTCCTGAGTTTTCCTTTACCCAACCATTTACTCATGTTGCAGTTTTTGAAGATGCCTTTGTATTTTCTGACGGAGAAGGTGATCTTCGAGAGCTTTTAAAGTTCGTAAGTACCGGAGATGTCTTATCTAACAGTACTCTCTACCAGAGTGCCGAACCTTTTCTATCGAGCGAAATATCCACTTTATATCTCAAAGAAAGCGACGGGTTCATTCAAATCTTTCAACAAGTAAAAGAGGAAGACTATTTTTTCACCGCAGCGGGATCTGTTCAAAAAGTCGCAGTAAAAAAGTTGGCGAACAGCACTCCAATCCTCAATCTTACCCTTGAATCTGAAGCCCTTACGCGACCTCAGTTTGTTAAGAATCATTATACTGGCGACCAAGAAATTGTGGTGCAGGATTCGAAAAACATCCTCTACCGCTTCTCGAATGACGGTAAACTTCTCTGGAAAAAACAATTAGAAGCCAAGATCAATGGAGGCATTCACGAGGTCGATGTTTACCGCAACCGAAAATTACAACTCGCATTTACTACGGAGACAGCCTTTCATATTCTTGACCGAAACGGCAATCACGTGGATGGATTCCCAAAACGATTTAACGATGGTAATATCGGAGCTCTTGCGGTATTTGATTACGACAATAGTCGAAACTATCGTTTCTTATTTAGCCAAGGCAGAGACCTTTATATGTATAATAATCGCGGAGAGAAGGTTGATGGCTTTACCTACAAGCGAGCAGAGGCTCCTGTTATTACCACCCCAAAACACTTTAGAATAAACAGTAAAGATTATATCGTTCTAGGTCTTCAAAATGGAAGTCTTAAAATTTTGCAGCGCAATGGAAAGGATCGATTAGTTATCAATCAAAAGTTTGATTTTTCAAAGAACGATATTTTCAACTATCGAAATCAATTTGCATTTACAACAACCCAAGGAAATCTAATCCAGATAAGTACTTCAGGTAAAGTAAATAGTACCAATCTATCACTAACCTCAGCTCATGAGATTACTGGATCCTCGCGAAGCCTGGTGATTATTGACGGCCAAATGCTTCAGATACGCGAGAAACGCATGAGTCTTGACTATGGAATCTACACCAATCCTCAATTCTTTTTGGTAAACGATAAAATTTATATCAGTGTCCTTGAGGCTTCCTCGAAAAAACTATATCTGTTCGACAGCAATGCAAAACTGATTCCTGGCTTCCCTGTTCTAGGAGCTTCGGGGATAGATTTAGCCGATATAGACGGAGATAAAAAGGTAGAGCTCGTCACCAAGGACGAGGGAAACTTTCTTACGGTTTATCGATTAGAGTAGATGCATCGATAAGGGATGCTTCAAAAATCTCTGCAAATTTTTGAGTCCATATTACTTGAACCTCTTCAAGGCTCGGGCATTTAGTACCCAACTCTGATTTCATTGAAGTAACCGCTTTACCCTTAATTCCGCAGGGAATCATTAAATCGAAATATCCAAGATCAGTGGTGACATTTAAAGCGATACCATGCATGGTAACCCATCGACTTGCTCTGATCCCCATAGCACAAATTTTACGAGCCATTGGAGTTCCAACATCTAACCAAACTCCCGTTTCGCCAGCAGATCGCTCTGAATGAATACCGTAATAGGCGAGCGTCGCGATAACCGACTCTTCGAGTAGACGCAAGTATTTATGAATATCAGTAAAGAAATGATCTAGATCGAGTATAGGGTAGCCGACGAGTTGACCGGGGCCGTGAAAGGTAATGTCACCTCCGCGATTAATCTTGTAAAACTGAGCTCCACGCTGAGCAAGTACCTCTTCACTGACCAATAGATTATTTAAATCTCCGTTTTTTCCGAGCGTATAGACCGGTGGATGTTCAACCAGCAATAGATGGTTCTCGGTAGCTACTTCAGTCTCCTCTCTTCGATTTTGTATCTTACGATCTACGGTAGATTTAAAGAGGGTTTCTTGAAAATCCCAAGCCTTTTTGTAGTCTAAAAACCCTAACCGATGTAGCCACACCTTTTTACTCATAATGCAAAAGTAGTTAGAACCCCGAGAATCGAACGATTTATTAACCAACACTTCTTATTTTTGCGATCATTATTATAAAGTCTATGGCCCTTTCAGAACAAGAACTCATTCGAAGAGAAAAACTAGGCAAGCTACGAGCATTAGGAATTAACCCTTACCCAGCTGCCGAATTCAAAGTCACACACAAGACTTCGGAAGTAAAAAAACAGTTCGAAGAGGGCAAAGCCGTTGTGATGGCTGGTCGTCTCATGTCTCGAAGAATTCAAGGAAAAGCCTCTTTTGCAGAGCTTCAAGATTCTGAAGGCCGACTTCAGGTTTATTTCAATAGAGACGAGATCTGCACCACAGATGACGCAACTTTATACAACGAGGTATACAAGAAGCTATTAGATATCGGAGACCTTATTGGGGTTGAAGGTACCCTATTCAAGACACAGGTTGGAGAAATGACACTACTTGTGAAAAAATTCAGCCTACTTAGTAAATCTCTAAGACCGCTTCCGCTACCAAAAGAAGATGCCGAAGGAAATGTTTACGACGGTTTTACTGATCCAGAGCTTCGCTATCGTCAGCGATACGTAGACCTTGTGGTGAATCCACAGGTTAAAGAAACCTTCATTAAAAGAACGAAGATCACCAATACCATTCGCTCTTTTTTCAATGAGAGAGAATACCTTGAAGTAGAAACACCGATTCTACAAGCGATTCCAGGAGGAGCAGCAGCGCGTCCGTTTATTACACATCACAACGCACTAAACATTCCTTTGTACTTACGAATTGCCAATGAACTTTATTTAAAGCGACTGATTGTTGGTGGCTTTGATGGGGTTTATGAATTCGCGAAAGATTTCAGAAATGAAGGAATGGACCGCACCCATAACCCAGAATTTACGGTGATGGAGTTGTATGTAGCCTATAAGGATTACTTCTGGATGATGAATATGACCGAGCAACTTCTTGAAAGAGTAGCAATCGAGTCTAATGGCACTACCGTCTTACAGGTGGGTGAAAAAACCATCGACTTCAAAGCTCCCTATCCAAGAGTTCCTATCCTTGAGGCGATTAAAACACACACTGGGCATGATGTAAGCGAGATGAACGAAGAAGAACTAAGAGCCACAGCCAAGTCTCTAGGAATTGAGGTAGATGAAACCATGGGTGTCGGAAAACTCATTGACGAAATCTTCGGTGAGTGCTGCGAACACCATTATGTACAACCGACCTTCATCACTGATTATCCAAAGGAGATGAGCCCTCTTACCAAAGAGCATAGAAGTAATGAGCGCCTTACAGAGCGTTTTGAATTGATGGTTAACGGTAAAGAACTTGCCAATGCATACAGCGAGCTAAACGACCCAATCGATCAGAGAGAACGTTTTGAAGATCAATTAAAACTTTCTGAAAAGGGAGATGATGAAGCCATGTTTATCGACCAAGACTTCTTAAGAGCTCTTGAATACGGAATGCCTCCGACCTCTGGTATTGGTATCGGTATTGATCGATTGACGATGCTTATGACCAATAATAGCTCCATTCAAGAAGTACTTTTCTTCCCACAAATGCGTCCAGAAAAGCCTGCACTTGATTTAAATGAAGATGAAAAATTACTAGTTGAACTTATAGAGAAAGCGGGCGGTACTGCCGGTCTAGGGGAGTTAAAAGAGGCAAGCGGCCTCAGTGGTAAGAAATGGGATAAAACCACGAAAAACCTAAGCAAGGAAGGCCTAATCAAGGTAGAAAAAAATGAAAGTGGACTTTGGGTTCACTTAACCAATTAATTCGGCTACTACCCTACAAAACCAAAAAAAGCCTCGCATTTGACGGGGCTTTTTTGTTAACTAACTCAAAACTTAAACACCAAAATCCTTCGATTTCTTTTGCAAATATCCGACACACATGGGCATTTGTAAAGCCAAATTAGAAGGTTTTACATGAATTTAACTTTAGACTTACGATGTTAAAGGTTGCTTAACAATGGAGCATTTACGCTATATTAGAGCAACTAAAAATTTAACCTTATGAAATTCTCCATCCGTTTAAGTTTTGGGCTACTCCTTGCCCTTATGATGGTAAGCCCTGCAGAGGCCCAATTCAAATTCTTGAAGAAGAAAAAACCTGCACCAGTAGCTGCAAAACCTGTACCTCCAGCTAAGAAAAATGCAATTAAATCGTATGATAAGGTAATCACGAAAGATGCTAAAACCGATGAAGGTTTATTCAAGGTACACCAAATCGATGAAAACTATTTCTACGAAATTCCAGACTCGCTGTTTGGCCGTGAAATGCTTATGGTGAGTCGTATTTCTAAAACGGCAGATGGCGCTGGATTTGGAGGAGGAAAAATAAATACCCAAGTTCTGCGTTGGGAGAAAAAAGATAAAGACGTTCTTCTTCGTGTAGTTTCGTACAATAACGTAGCTGCAGATAGTCTGCCTGTTCACGAAGCCGTAGTAAATTCGAATTTTGAGCCAGTAATGTATAGCTTCAAAATCGAAGCTTTAAAGAAAGATTCGATCGCTCCAGCTACCGTTATTAAGGTGAATGACTTATACACTAAAGACGTTAACGCGCTAGGGCTACCTCAAGGGTATAGAACCCGCTATAAAGTGAGTCGTCTTGACGCTCAACGCTCTTACATTGAGCATATTAAATCGTATCCACTTAACATCGAAAATCGCCATGTAAAAACCTATTTCGCTAGGACTCCGCCAAGTAATGGAGATTTAGGATCAATCTCTATTGAGATTAACAATTCAATGATTCTTCTCCCTGAAGAGCCGATGAAAAGACGCTACTTTGACGAGCGTGTCGGATGGTTCGCCAGAGGGCAAGTGGATTACGGACTAGAAGCTCAAAAAAGTAAGACCGTAACCTACCTTGACCGTTGGAGATTAGAGGTAAAAGATGAAGACATCGAAAAATTTAAAAATGGTGAATTAGTAGAGCCTAAAAAGCAAATCGTTTATTACGTAGACCGTGCTACTCCAAAACAATGGATTCCTTACATCAAACAGGGTATCGAAGATTGGCAAGTAGCCTTTGAGGCAGCCGGGTTTAAAAATGCGATCATAGCAGCAGACCCACCTAGCTCTGAAGAAGATCCAGAATGGTCACCTGAAGATGTTCGTTATTCAGTAGTTCGCTATCTCGCCTCTCCTATTCCAAACGCAAACGGGCCTCACGTGAGTGATCCACGTTCTGGAGAAATCTTAGAGTCAGATATCAACTGGTATCACAACGTAATGTCACTACTTCGTAACTGGTACTTTGTTCAAACTGCTGCCATCAACCCCGAGGCGCGCGGTATTGAGTTCAAAGATGAGATTATGGGCCGTCTAATACGTTTTGTTTCTTCTCACGAAGTTGGACACACTCTTGGATTGCCTCATAACATGGGTTCTTCAGTAGCCTATCCTGTTGATTCACTCCGCTCACCATCATTTACTAAGAAGTATGGTACCGCACCATCGATTATGGACTACGCTCGATTCAACTACGTGGCGCAACCCGGTGATGGAGACGTAGCATTAATGCCGAACATCGGAGTGTATGATAAGTATGCGATTAGCTGGGGGTATCGTCCGATTTTAGATAAAACCGCAGAAGAAGAAAAGCCAATCCTTAACCAATGGATCACTAAACATGCCGGAGATCCTATGTACCGTTTTGGACATCAGCAATCAGGGGATGTGGTTGACCCAAGCTCACAAACCGAAGATCTCGGAGACGATGCCGTTAAAGCAAGTACTTATGGTATTACGAACCTAAAGAGAATCGTTCCTAACCTTCGTGAGTGGACTACCGAGCCAGGACAGAGCTACGAAGATCTTGGTGAATTATACGGACAAGTAGTCGGTCAATTTAGCCGTTACATGGGCCACGTTTCGAATCATATCGGAGGGGTATACGAATACTATAAAACTACCGAGCAAGAAGGAACCGTTTACACCCCTGTATCAAAGGCTAAACAAAGAGAGGCCTTGGCTTTCATGCAGAAGGAGCTATTCAGCACACCAAAATGGCTGATTGATACTGACATTATTTCTAACACAGAATACTCTGGAAATATCGAACGCCTTCGAAGCCTACAAGTTCGTTACCTCAACAACATGCTATCGCTTGGAAAACTAGCACGACTAGTTGAGTATGAAACACTAAATGGAAGCAAGGCATATTCACTTGTTGATTTTATGCGTGAACTCAGAAGAGGTCTTTGGAGTGAACTTAACTCAGGAAGAGCCATAGACACCTACAGACGTAACCTACAAAAAGCTCACGTAGAACGTTTGGAATATTTAATGACTGCAGGTTCACAGCGTAAACTACCTGATTTTGGAGGCTATAGAAAATCAACTGCAGTAAATACCAGTCAATCTGATATTCGTTCAGTAGCACGCGCAGAGCTGATTAATTTGAGAGCAAGTATCAATGCAAATCTTGCAAATATGTCTAACCGAATGAGTCGTTACCATCTACAAGATGTGGTAGCAAGAATCGGTGAGATCCTTGATAAAGACTAATAGTAAAACCCGCTTCGGCGGGTTTTTTATAATCATATGTTAAACCCAAAGCATTAAACAAAATTTAACAAGCTCTTAGGAATACTTACAACAGGTCTTGTCGTACTTTGGCGAGAAATATTAAAACAAACTATGAAAGCACTTCTACCCATTGTTCTCCTAAGCCTGACCACCTCAGCATTCGCTCAAGAGAATGATACCGAAAAAAAAGAATTCAAAGCCATTTTCATAAAATCAGATGAAATGGAGATGCCTGTGATGCAAGGCGATCACATCCTTTTTGAAAAAGGAATGAAGTGGCACGCCAAAAATGAGGAGAAACTGACTTCTGAACAAAAGGCGGTCTTAATGACTAAGCAGATGACCCTACATCTTAGCCTTGATGAAGGTCAAGAGCGTAAAATAGGTAAAATCAATGCCAAGCATCATGAACAAATGGAAAGCCTCAAAGATCTCAAAGGTTTTGAAAAAAGATCAGCACATTTAGATGCACAAATTGAGCACCAACGAGAGCTTCAAAAAATACTTTCAGAGGAGCAATTCGCTCAATTCAAAAAAATGCATCAAAACAGAAGGAGACAAAGGCATGTAATGCCATTAGGCGCATCAATCGAAAAACTCCATGAACTACCAGGAGTGCCAGGTCTATCAGGTTTACCAGGAATGCCGGGCTTACATCAAGGCGAGGGTGAATTCATGTTCTTTGGAGATGATTCAGATAAAAGCTTCGAGGTAATTATTGATGGCGAAGGCCTTGAAACCGATGCTACCAAAAATGTTTTCGTATTTAAGACAGATGAGCTTCACAATGACGATACTGATGCATCAGAGCATAAAAACGTTCGAATCAGAATGCGTAAAGATGGTGCAGGACCAATGCATCAGCGAATGATGAGAGGCAAATCGAACATCACTGTAATGGGCGCTCGTCTTGACGATCAACCACTAATCATCATTGATGGTAAAGAAGCAGGAGAAGCTATTAATATAGATTCACTAGATCCTAATACGATTGAGAGTATCAATGTATTAAAAGGCCCATCAGCAGAAAAAGCTTATGGAGAAAAGGGTAAAAATGGAGTGGTTGAAATCACCCTAAAAAAGAAGTAATCCCAAGCCTATAAAAAATTAAAGCCCGCGATGCGGGCTTTTTTTATTTCTAATAATTACGGGTTCCAGCTTTTTAGTGCTCCAATCGTAAAATCAATATCTGACGCTGAAAGCGCATCGTTTAAGAAATAGGCCTCAAATGCCGAAGGAGGCAGATATACTCCTCTTGAAAGCATATGATGAAAATAGCTGTTAAATCGAGGGCCACTAGCAGCAGCAGCCGTAGCAAAATTTATCACCGGATCTTCTGAGAAGTGTACCGAAATCATACTACCGTAGCGATTAATCGTATGAGCAATTCCCTTTTCAGAAAGAACGTTCTGAATGCCAGATTCAAGTAACCTAGCCTTATGCTCCAATCTTGAAAATACTTCATTATCAGCCTCTATCGCTGAGAGCATAGCGTGTCCCGCTGCCATAGCTAGAGGGTTTCCGCTAAGTGTACCCGCTTGATAAACCGGGCCCTCTGGAGCTAAGTGTTGCATAATTTCAGCTCGAGCAGCAAAAGCACCTACAGGGAGGCCTCCTCCAATCACCTTTCCGTACATCACAATATCGGCAGCAACTTTAGTGGTCTCCTGAGCACCACCAGCGGCTAAACGAAAACCAGTCATTACCTCATCAAAGAGTAATAGAATTCCATTTGCGTCGCAGAGTTCTCTTAGACCTTCTAAGAATCCTTCGGCAGGGATGATACAGCCCATATTACCCGCTATTGGCTCTACGATAATCGCCGCAATCTGCTCAGGATTGGCATCGATTAGTGTCTTAACCGATTCTAGATTATTGTACTCTGCGAGTAAAGTATCTTTTGCGGTACCTGCAGTCACTCCGGGGCTATTTGGGCTACCAAAGGTTACTGCTCCACTACCTGCTTGAATTAAAAAGGCATCAGAGTGTCCATGATAACAGCCAGCGAACTTAATTAACTTCTCACGCCCAGTGAATCCACGCGCAAGACGCACTCCACTCATACAGGCTTCAGTACCAGAATTTACAAAACGTACTTTATCAACGTTAGGCACCATTGAAACCACCTTCTGAGCTAATTGGGTTTCAAGCTCAGTAGGCATGCCAAACGAGGTTCCCTTTTTGGCTCGCTCAGTTACTGCTGCTAATACGGGTTCATAGGCGTGTCCGAATAAGAGCGGACCCCATGAAGAAATATAATCGATGAGTCGATTACCATCTTCAGTGTGTAGATAGGCTCCCTTGGCCTCCTTAACGAACACAGGGGTTCCTCCTACCGATTTAAAGGCCCGTACAGGTGAATTTACTCCTCCAGGGATTACTTTATTAGCCTCCTGAAAAAGGGCACTACTTCTTTGGTATACTGTCATTTTACTCTCTTGGGAATTTCAAGAATTTGACCGATTGACAAGTCGTCGGTGTCGAGCAAATTCATTTTCTTAATTGATTCTACGGTAACCTCGTATTTCTTTGCAATACTATAAAGCGTATCTCCTTTGGTCACTCTATGTGCTAGGCCTCTATAAGCATTGGCGATATCGTCTTGTGCCTGATCAGCCATCTCACGTGTTCGTTTTCCGATACCGGTAATGGCGGTCTTAGCCTGTGTAAGAACATCTCCTACTTTTTCTTTACGCGTTTCTTTTTTCAACTGACGTCTACGCTTACCAAGAGTCATATCATCGTATTTATCGAGATCATTGCGCTCGATGATGGCGATTAACTTATCTGAGTAACTTTTATCGGTGGCGTATCCGGCTGCGCGTAATCCTTTCGCCCAACTCTTATAATCGGTAGGTCTCAATTCAAAAAGGCTTGAATAGCGAGGTCTCGAAGTAAGAAATTTAGAATGATCTCGATAAGAGGTAATCGGGCTTCTATATTTTCTAAAACATTCCCCCTTAGCATCGTCATCGTAAGAAACTGAATCGCCGGTCCAGCTGTCGTGACATTTAATCCCAAAGTGATTATTCGAGGACTTAACGAGTTCGCTCTTACCAGCATTGGTTTCGAGAATCCCTTGTGCCAATGTGATACTCGCAGGAACTCCGTACAACTTCATTTCTTTCATGGCTACCTCCGCAAAACTTTCGATATAGGCTTTCTCTGAAGTGAATTTCTCATAGTCTTTCTCAGACCAAGATTTAAAACCTAAATCATCGATAGCATCTTTGGTCCGCTCTCCGATTGATTTTCCTAGATTCTGTTCGGTTGTTTTTGAACGCGCAATACGATATACTTCAGGGTTGGGCGTACAACTTTGGAGGACTAACCCCAGAAATAATACTACAGCGGCGTAACCTGAAAAATTCTTAATGTGCATCAAATATTGATCTTAAGTTGACCCTTGCGTTCTAATCGATCGTTCATACCCTCGATTCCTTGTAAACCTCCGGTATGGATAGCCAAAATTACGCTTCCTTTCTCAAATGCGCCACGTTTGATGTCCTCTAATAATCCGAAAATCATTTTACCGGTGTAGACAGGGTCGAGCAGAATTTTAGTCTGTTTATAGAACCAGTTCATTCGAGAGATGAGTTCAGGAGTGGTTTTGGCATATCCTCCAAAAGTGTAGTTATCAATAATCTCAAAACTGTCTTTAGTAGTGAAACGTTTGACCTCATCATTTAAGCGCTCATGACTTAACGAGGCATAACCTCTAACTTTTTGAGTCGGATGCGCCCCCTCAATAATACCAGCTAAGGTTGCTCCCGTACCTACAGGGCTGCAGATATAATCTGCACGAATATCTTCATCGATAAATAATTCTGAAACACCCTTAACGGCTAACGAATTACTCCCACCTTCAGGAATCAAGTACTGACCGCCCTTCTCTGAAAGCGAGCGAGCCTTTTCAGGATCAGCGGTTAATTCTCGATACCGATCGCGCGAAACAAAGACAAACTTCATCCCGAGTTTCTGTGCTTTAGATAGGGTTGGATTAGTGGGGATTGAACTTGCCAATTCTTCTCCGCGTATGATTCCTATGCTTTTAAATCCGTGCTCAGCAGCCGCAGCAGCAGTAGCTAGAATATGATTGCTAAACGCTCCTCCAAAAGTGAGTAAAGTGTGAGCGCGTTGCTGGCGGGCCTCCTCAATATTGTACTTTAGCTTACGAAACTTGTTTCCCGAAATCAGGGGATGCAATTCATCTTCCCGCTTCACCCAAAGTTCTACCCCCGCCGATTGCACCATAGGTAATCGAATGAGTTGATTGCGAGAGGTTTCAGTCAATGGCATAGGATAAAGTTATCGGGAATGTGACGGTAAAGCAACCTGAAGTTTTCACAACTTGTCTACAGTCTTATCTTTGTGACGTGAAAAAGCATATTCCCGTCGAAGAAGGCGATTACTACACTGAAAATGGGTATCGGGTATTTACCGAAAAATACCATTTAAAAAGAGGCTACTGCTGTGAAAGCGGCTGCCGTCATTGCCCTTATGGCTATGATCCTAAACAAAACCGAAGAGCCTAAAGCTATTGACTCATATCAGCTCTGCGTTGTAACTTCATAGTGAGTTAGTTAATCTAATATGCTATGAAAAAATCAATGTACTTATTTGGGGCTTTTTTAAGCCTGTTGCTGCTTGTCTCCTGCAGTTCAATTAGAGTCTTTACCGACTACGATACCGAAGTCAATTTTTCGAATTACTCGAGTTTCGCTTTCTACAAACCAACGATTGATCAGGCTGAGATCTCTGATCTCGATAAGAGACGCATTCTAAAGTCGATTGAGTCTCAAATGACTGCGAAAGGATATGTACTTGCTGAAAATGCCGATCTACTTATCAGCATTGCTACCGACGAAGAATCCAGGGTAGACATCAACAACCAAGCTTGGGGTATTGGCTGGGGCTGGGGGTTTAACCCTTGGATGTGGGGCCCCATGAGTAATCAGACGGTAAGTACCTATAACCGAGGCGTACTCCTCATTGATATCTTAGATGCCGAAGAAAAGCAACTGATTTGGCAAGGTAAAGGTAGCGGCATACTGACCAATGTGACAAACCCAGAGGGTCGTCAAAAATTGATTGATCGGTACGTTTCGGCGATTTTAGCTAAATATCCGATTCGCTAATTAAAAAGTGCTTTGGCTGCTTCTAGGGCCTGTGGTATACCCGAAGGGTTCTTTCCTCCTGCAGTAGCGAAGAAGTCTTGTCCTCCTCCACCTCCTTGGATGTGTGACCCTAATTCACGAATCATCTTCGATGCGCTAAGACCTTTAGTAGCTACGATTTCTTTATCGATATAAATCGACAACAGTGCCTTCTCTCCCACCTGCGCACCAAGTACAAGACATAGTCCCTTGTGTTGAGCGGCTAAATCAAAGGATATCTGCTTCATGGCAGCAGCATCAAGATCAACTGGAACGGCTGCAAACTGAATACCGTCTATCTCCGTGATTCGCATGCCAATCGCTGCTTTAATATGCTTGATTTTTTCTGCAACAAGGGCATCTCTTTCTTGTTTTATGGCGGTAAGTTCATTAAGGGCGTCATCAACCGCTTTTACCAAGTCTTGGGCTTTTGGAAAACGTTCAGTGAGCTGCTGTATAAGAGCTTCTCTTTCGCTGTAATATTCTCGAACCCCTTTTGCCGTGATGGCTTCAATGCGTCGGATACCCGCTGCAACTCCACCCTCACTTACGATCTTAAATTGCCAGATTTCTGAGGTATTGCTAACGTGTGTGCCCCCACAAAGCTCGATGGATTCTCCGAAACGAATCGTTCTTACCGTATCTCCGTACTTCTCTCCGAAGAGAGCCATCGCACCCTCAGCAATTGCCGTTTCCATGGCAACCGATCGGGCCTCGATAAGAGCAAGACCTTCATGAATTCTGTGATTCACTAATCGTTCTACCTCAACAAGTTCTTCATTGGTCATCTTTGCAAAGTGCGAAAAATCAAATCGCAGGCTACCCGGTTGAACCGAAGAACCACGTTGCTCTACATGGGTACCTAAAACTTCTCTAAGCGCTTGATGTAACAGGTGAGTAGCCGTATGGTTAGCGGTGGTATTTCTGCGAGCTTCCTGATCCACAATCGCTGTAAATTTTCCTTCTAATGCATTAGGTAACTTCTTTGTAAAATGAAGAATCTCGTTATTCTCTTTTTTGGTGGTGTAGATAGATATATCGCCCGCTTCTGAGCATAAAACTCCACGGTCACCTATTTGCCCTCCCCCTTCAGGATAGAACGGTGTGGTGTTTAAAACGAGTTGAAAAATCTGCTCATTCTTTTGTTTTATCTCTCGGTATTTCAAAATTTGAACACCGCTTACCTCAAGATGATCGTAACCGACAAATCCATCTACAGAACCTTGATTGACGGTGATCCAATCACTCTTTTCTGAGGTGGCATCTGCCTTCGAACGCTGCTTTTGAGCGGCTAAGGCTTCTTTAAAACCATTTTCATCGTAAGTGTAACCCTTCTCTGATAGTATCAGTGCAGTCAGGTCGATTGGGAAACCGAAGGTGTCGTATAATTCGAAAGCCTTCTCTCCTGAGAGTTGCTTATTGCTCGTTTCGACAAGTAAACTATCTAGACGCTTTAATCCCGCTTCCAAAGTGGCCAAAAACGATTGCTCTTCTTCTTTGATTACTGAAGTAATCAGAGTCTTCTGAGCGGATAATTCAGGGAATGCCTCACCCATCTGAGCTTCAAGCGTATCCACAAGGCGGTATACGAAAGGTTCAGATTGACCTAAGAAGGTGAATCCGTAACGAATCGCTCGACGTAAAATTCTTCGAATAACATAACCTGCCCCGTTGTTTGAAGGAAGCTGTCCGTCAGCAATAGCGAAAGCGACCGCACGAACGTGATCGACAATTACACGAATAGCGATATCGATAGATTCCTCTTTTCCATAGGTTTGACCGGTAATCTTTTCTAAAGTAGCAATGAGCGGTGTAAATACATCGGTATCGTAGTTCGACTGCTTACCCTGAAGAGCCATACACAATCTTTCAAAGCCCATTCCGGTATCAACGTGCTTAGCGGGTAGCGGTTCTAGACTTCCGTTGGCCTTGCGATTGAATTGCATGAAAACAAGGTTCCAAATTTCGACGACTTGGGGATGATCGGCATTAACTAGTTGATCTCCTGGAATACTTTGACGCTTAGCATCAGAACGAAGATCGATGTGAATTTCAGAACAAGGGCCACAAGGACCTTGCTCTCCCATTTCCCAAAAATTGTCTTTTTTATTTCCGAGAAGAATGCGCTCCTCTACGACAAACTCTTTCCAGAGTTCATACGCCTCGGTGTCTTTTGAAAGCTGATCAGCATCATCACTACCTTCGAAAATGGTAACATAGATACGATCTTTGTCTAGCTTGTACACTTCGGTTAAAAGCTCCCAAGCCCAAGAAATAGCTTCTTTTTTGAAGTAATCTCCAAAGCTCCAGTTGCCGAGCATTTCAAAAAGGGTATGGTGATACGTGTCCTTTCCTACCTCTTCAAGGTCATTGTGCTTTCCGCTCACTCGAAGACATTTCTGGGTATCTGCAACGCGTTTATCTACGGCCTCAGTATTTCCCAAAAAGTATTCTTTGAACGGATTCATACCCGCATTAGTGAATAACAGTGTAGGGTCGTTCTTCATCACTAGGGGCGCTGAAGGAACGATTTGATGTCCTTTCGATTTAAAGAAATCTAAGAAGGTCTTGCGGACGAGATTCGCGTTCATATCAAAAACGTATCTTTGAGTGGTAATTTTGCCCCAAAAATAGGACAATTTGAAAGACCAAAAGCGCAAGCAGAAGTATTACTACGACCCAGATACGCTATCGTATCGAAAGGTTGCCTCGAGGCCTCTTCGCAAACTATGGCAGTTTGGGCTATTTTTTATGGCCTCGGCGCTATCAGGTGCAGCCATCTTTTATTCGTTCAACCAATTAGGATGGGTACGTAATTCAAATGAGATCGTTCTACAACGCGAGTTAGATAATTACAAGCAAGACTATCAGAATTTTATCAAGCGACTTAACCGTACAGCAGAGGCGCTTGAGAATTTAAGACAGCGAGATAACGAAGTTTATCGTCTCTACTTTGAGATGGACCCTATTCCTGAAGAACAATATTATTCTGGTTTTGGTGGGGTGAATCGTTACCGCAAATACGAAGGGCAAAATAATTCAGAACTTATCAAAGACGCAGCACAAAGTCTAGATGTTATTGAAAAAGCTATCGTAAATCAATCTCGATCGCTTGACGATATCTCAGATATGCTACCCAAAAGAAAAGAATACCTCGCGGCTATACCCACCATTCAACCTGTAAAGAACGAAGACCTAAGAAGAATGGCTTCAGGTTATGGATGGCGCTCTGATCCTTTTACTAAGATGCGTAAGTTTCACTATGGAATGGACTTTTCTGCTCCAGTAGGGACCCCTATTTTTGCCACAGGGGATGGGGTGGTTAAAAGAGCTGACCAGCGTGCCTCTGGTCTCGGTAAGCATATCAGAATCGATCATGGCTTCGGCTATGTAACCATTTACGGTCACCTTTCGAGGTACAATGTTAGACCCGGACAAAAAGTAAAACGCGGCGATATTATCGGTTATGTAGGTAACACGGGTCGTTCGTTAGGATCTCATCTCCACTATGAGGTGCATAAAGACCGCAAGCAGGTTAATCCGATCGATTTCTACGCGGGAACTTTATCGGCAGCCGACTATGAAATTCTCAGCCAGCGCGCCGCCCTATCAAACCAATCTCTCGATTAATGGAACTCCATCTTCGCGATAAACGGTACTATTCAATCGGTGAGGTAGCCGAAGCCTTTGGGGTTAACACTTCGCTTATTCGATTCTGGGAAAAAGAATTCGATGGTATTAAGCCTAAGAAAAACGCAAAAGGAGATCGAAGGTTTACCCCTGAAGATGTTCAGCAATTAAAGCGAATCTATGAGCTTGTCAAAGAGCGCGGATTTACTCTTGAAGGCGCCAAGACTGAACTGAAAAACAATAAGAAAACTTATAAGAAAAACGAAGAAATCGTTCGTAAATTAGAATCAATCAAACAACAACTCATCCATCTAAAAGACAGCTTAAAATGAAAAAAAGTTATTTCGTAATCGCAGCATTCGTTGGTGTCATCGTACTCGCTCTATTTTGGTACGTCGGCACGAACAACCGATTCGTAGAAATGAAAGGAAACGCCACTAAGCAGTGGGCTAATGTAGAAAGCTCTTACCAAAGAAGATCCGACCTTATCGGCAACCTGGTAAATACCGTGAAAGGGGCTGCAGACTTTGAGAGAAACACACTTACCGCAGTTGTCGAGGCTCGTGCGAAAGCTACCAGCACAACTATCGATGCAAGCCAACTTGACGCTACACAATTAGAGGCCTTTCAAGCGGCCCAAGGACAGCTTTCTTCAGCGCTATCACGTTTACTGGTTACGGTAGAACGCTACCCTGACCTGAAGGCGAATCAAAACTTCTTAGAATTACAGTCTCAGCTTGAAGGCACAGAAAATCGTATCAATGTTGAGCGTAACCGATATAATAACCTAGCAGGAGATTATAATATTGCCATTAAGAAGATTCCGGCTAGTATTATCGCTAATATGGGTGGGTTCACAGAAATCGCCCTATTCAAAGCAGAAACCGGTGCCGAAAGTGCTCCTGAAGTAAACTTCAATTTCTAAATGAAAGCTGAAGAACTTTTTAGTAAAACAGAAGAAGAACAAATCGTCTCAGCCATCAAAGCCGCTGAGAAAAATACCTCAGGAGAAATAAGGGTACATATTGAGGCGAATAGAAAAGGTAAGGACACTTTAGAAAGAGCTGTCGAGGTGTTTCAAGAATTAGAAATGCATCAAACAGAAGCCCGCAACGGCGTTCTATTTTATCTAGCCTACGAGGATCATGCTTTCAGCATTTTCGGTGATCAAGGGATCAACGAAAAAGTACCCGTAGGTTTCTGGGATTCTACCCGAGACAGAATGCAAACCGCTTTTAAAAAATCTGCCTTTGCCGAAGGTCTAGTTTCAGGTATCACTGAAGCTGGACAAGTACTTAAAACTTATTTCCCCTATCAATCTGACGACCAAAACGAACTCGATGACTCAATCTCTAAAGGCTAAACTTTTTTTACTCTTAGCGATAGGAGCCATAGTTGGTGCCTGGGCGCAAATGCAAATCCCCAACAAACCTGCTAAGCAAACTGCGCTATACGACTATGCGGATGTTTTAAGCAATAATGAGGAGCGTGCACTGACCCAAAAACTAGTACAGTACGCAGATGCCACCTCAACACAAATTGTTGTGGTTAGTATCCCTTCTACAGAAGGTGAAGATATTCAGTTCCTCGGTGCGAATTGGTTAAGTGCTTGGGGTATTGGCCAAGCGGGTAAAGACAACGGGATTTTAATCTTATTGGCTAGAGATGATCGTCGGATCGGAATAAACACAGGTTATGGTGTTGAGGATCGACTCACTGATGCCCTTTCAAAACGAATTATAGAAACCCGAATCATTCCTGAATTTAAGAATGGGAACTATTACGGCGGACTAGATGTGGGTACAGACGCAATCTTTGAAGTACTTACTGGTGCATTCACAGAAGATCGAAACCTTAGAGCCTCAAAGAAGGATAAATTCGGAGCCTTCGTATTTCTTATGATCATCGTTCTTATTGTGGTCAGCATGATCTCTCGCAAAGGCGGTGGTGGCTCAAACGGTGGTGGTATGCGAGGCCCAGACCTAATGGACGTTCTTATCCTAAGCTCCCTTGGAAGACGTAGCGGTGGTGGTAGCTTCGGAGGAGGTGGCAGCTTCGGAGGAGGTAGTTTTGGCGGTGGCTTCGGCGGAGGTTTTGGAGGCGGAGGCGGTGCCTCGGGCGGATGGTAAACCCTATTTCTTACGCATAAAGATCGTGATAGGAACTCCTTCAAAATTAAAGTTCTTACGAAGCTGATTTTCTAGGTAACGCTTATACGGATCTTTCACATACTGTGGAAGGTTACAGAAAAACGCAAATTGGGGATAATGCCCAGGTAACTGCGTACAGAATTTGATCTTCACGTACTTCCCTTTCAACGATGGCGGGGGATAGTGCTCAATAAGTGGTAGCATTACATCATTCAACTTATGAGTAGGCACCCGCTTAGAACGGTTCTCATAGACCTCAACCGCGGTTTCAATGGCTTTATAAATACGCTGTTTTTCAAGAGCAGAAATAAAGATAATTGGCACATCTGTAAACGGTTCCATTGCCTCGCGAATCTTCTTGGTATAATCGCGAACACTATTGGTCTCCTTCTCTACTAGATCCCATTTATTAACAAGCACAACGATTCCTTTATTATTTCGGTGAGCTAGCCAGAAAATATTTTGTACTTGACCATCAAAGCCTCTAGTGGCATCTAGAATAACAATAGCCACATCACAGTGTTCGATTGCCCGAACAGAACGCATTACCGAATAAAATTCTAGGTCTTCTTTTACTTTAGCCTTTCTTCGGATACCGGCAGTATCGACAAGGTTAAATTCGAATCCGAATCGATTGTATTTGGTGTCGGTAGCATCACGGGTAGTACCCGCAATGTCAGTTACAATAAAGCGCTCTTCTCCTAACAGGGCATTGATAAAAGATGACTTACCTGCATTCGGGCGACCTACCACCGCAAAACGAGGTAATTCGTCTTCTACTTCAGGCTCGTCAGGCAATACCTCAACAACGGCGTCAAGTAGATCACCAGAGCCCCCACCATTGATCGATGAGATGGTGAAGTAATCACCCAAACCAAGTGCGTAAAATTCAACCGCATCGGCCTCACGCATGGCGTTATCCACCTTATTGATGGTTAGAAAAACGGGTTTATCGTGTCGACGAAGGAGTTTGGCAACGTCCTCGTCCATCCCAGTTACGCCTGATTCGACGTCAACCATGAAAATGATTGTATCAGCTTCATCTATGGCCAATTCTACTTGCTTATCGATTTCGAGTTCGAAGACGTCTTCAGAACCTTTGACGTATCCGCCCGTATCGATGACGGT
>ENA-OUOG01001485-OUOG01001485.1-marine-metagenome-genome-assembly--contig:-NODE-1485-length-27027-cov-6.040928_pt1 | contig 27027 bp, 17 predicted proteins | sample MGYA00248635_ERZ508505 | MGnify/ENA primary metagenome ERZ508505 (study PRJEB26176, sample SAMN06267871) | marine metagenome | isolation source: Saanich Inlet, British Columbia, Canada | place: Pacific...
CAGGTCGCCGTTCACAGTCACCATACCCGCCGTCGTCCCCAGGTCGATCATGTCCGGGTCACCGCTGATGCCGATCTGCGAGCCCGTGAACCGAACGGATTCCACGTCGACGGTCCCGTCGGATCGTATGCGCACTTGTTCGACCGCGGCGGTCGAGCCGCTCGTCGAGCCGCGCGTCCCGAAAACCAAGTCCCCTTTCGTCTCGCCGGCCGCGCTGGTCTGTTCGTACGCGATCACAGCGGGAGGTTTATGTTGCGCGGCGTTCCCGACGTACCCAAACCCGATGTCCTGAAACGAGTTCAACGCGTTGGCTCGCACGCCAATCTGTAAGTTCGCCTTGGCGTTCCCGAAAGTCGTCTCTGCGTGGTTCGAAAGCGCGCGAGGGATGAGCGTGAGCGTCGCGCGACGGGAAAGGAGACGCGAAACCTCTCGTTCGCGTCGCGCGCGGAGTGTCGCGCGTCTTCGTCTGATGGATGTTTTTTTACGTTCGTCGGGTCGAACACACATCGCGCCTCGATCGGGTAACAATCGACACGGGCACGCCGCGACCCCGCGAACCCGAGAGGAGCGGACCGCCGGGAGACGCGCGGGGCGTCGCGTCGCGTTTCGCGGGAGAAAGGAGGGCGACGTACCCGGTGACCACTCCTCGTTGGCTATCTGCACGTTGGTGTACTCCGTCGTGCCGCTCGGGACGGCGCCTGCGAGGAAGAGGATCGTCAGTCGGACGGCGGTCGGCACGTCGGAGATGGCGCGACGCGCGAGCGCGGTGGGGGACGCACCGCAAGGCTGACACGCCAGCGCGAGGACCGCCAGCGCTGCGACCGCCTTCCGGTGAGCGGCGGTCGACCGCGACTCCGTCATCGTCGCCTGTCCGGGGCGCGCGCTCGCGGTGCGCCCCTCGTACTGTCCCGTGATGTTTCGCGCCAACAATGGTCCTTCGCACCCGAAAAATCGCAAGCGCAGCTTCTGTCGCGAGCTCGTCGAAAACAGAAAAAACAGCTTCGACCCCGGTCGTCAGACACCGTCCCGACGCGTCCCTCGCTTCGCCGCGACCGAGCGTCGCCTCGCGCCGACCGCGCCGGACGACGCGGGCTCGTCCCCGCGCGCGCGCCGGCGGGCGCGCGGCGCGGGAGCCGCCGGCGTCGGCAAAAAAGCTGCCTCCACTGAGGATTGAACTCAGGACCTCTTGATTACAAGTCAAGCGCTCTACCACTGAGCTACAAAGGCGTACGCCTTTTCTTCTCATAGTCGAGTATGAGTAAATAGGGACGAGAGAGTTTCTCGCAAAAGGTTTGCTGGGCATTGTGCCCGCGCGCCGAGTTTGCGCGTACAAGTTCGCTTTGTTGTGTACCGGTACACTCTCTTCTTTTATCGTTTTTGTCGACTGGATGCTCATTGACGAAAACGCGTTTTTTGTCCACCGTGGCGGCTCCGCGACGAAGCCCACGTGTCGCGCGCGGACTTATCCGCAGACGCTGCGTCACGCGGGTCCGCGCGCGACACTCCGCGCGACGCAGGCGGTACCGCCCGCTCGCACGACACGCCCGCGGTTGGTTCGCGCGCCTCCCCGCTCTCGCGCGACGCCCTCGCCCGCGTCCGGACGCCCGCCCCCGCCCGCAGCCTCGCGCGCGCGACCGCAGCGTTTCGGCACTCGCGTCTCGAGCGCATCGAGGCGAGGCGGGGTGGGTCGAGCGCGCGTCGTGACGAGCGCCGTCTTCGCGCGGCTCTCTCGCGCTCGTGGAGCCGATGATGCACGGCACATCGACCGCGCGCGCGCTCGTGCGCGGCGCCCCCTCGGCGGCGTCGCGCGCCGCCTCGGCGCGGCCGATCCGAGCCGCGCGATGCGTCGCGATCGGCATCAAAACGCGCGTGTCGTCCGCTCGCGGACACGCGCCTCGTCGACGTCCGCGCGAGCTCATGTCGACGGTCATGGCCGCCGGTTCTGATCTCGGGCCCGAGAACGACGGGACGGACCCGATCGCCTCGATCGATGACCGCCCCATAAGCGTCAACGCCATGTCCTTCGACGAGTTCTCCACGGGCGACACTCAATTTATCGCCGAGACGAAGCTTCCCACCGATCGCGGGTTTTACCGCGTGCGCGGGTACCGCCATAGCGTGGACGGCGCGCCTTCCACGGAACCTGTGGCGATCGCGTACGGCGAGATCGAAGGTCGTTCTGGCGTGGCCGTGCGCGTGCACGACGCGTGCTTCACGTCCGAGGTGCTCGGCTCGCTGAAGTGCGACTGCAAGCAGCAGCTGCAGCTGGCGATGGATTACGTGCAGGAGCACGACGGGATGGTGATTTACCTGCACCAGGAAGGCCGCGGGATCGGTTTGGCGAACAAGTTAGCCGCGTACCGGCTGCAGGACGAAAAGGGTTTGGACACGGTGGACGCGAACCGCGCGCTGGGTCTGCCGGACGACACGCGCGAGTACACGGCGGTGGCGAACATCCTGGAGGACATGGGCATTAAGAGCATTCGGTTGATGACCAACAACCCGCGCAAAGTCGCGACGCTCGAGCGGCTGGGCGTGAAAATCGACGGCCGAATCCCGTGCATCGTCGAGGCCAACTTGTTCAACCAGGGGTACCTGGAGGCGAAGGAGGGGCGCATGAAGCACTACCTGGACGGGAGCTGGTGCTACTGGGACCACAGCGGGAGCACGTTCGACGAGGCGGACGAGCAGGAAAACCAAACCGGGGGGGGGGAAGGCGTGAACGACGTCGAGGAGGAGACGAACGTCGCCGAGGGCGGGGACGACGTCGTCGTCGACGCCAAGTGACGCCTATTACGACTTTTTAACTCAATCCACGCGAACGACGATGGACGCGCTCGTTCATAACTCACTAACTACTAATAACTCACCAGGAACGTCCTGAGCTCGCAGTTATCCCAGTCCTGCCGCATTTGCGCCTCGAACGCGTCGTCCCCCCCGTACGTCACCACGGGCGTGGACGCGTCGTTCTCGTCGAACGCGCCGCTCACAAAACGCAGCGTCTGCTCGGGCGCGGCGCGCACGCCCCCCAAATGTCCCCAGGAAAACGCGCATCTCAAAAACGCGCTGTGCGAAGACACGGCGACTTCGCGTTCGGTCTGGGTCTCCAGCCAGGCGAAGAACGCGCGCGCGCGGTCCGCGACGGAAACCAAATCGCAGCTCTCCCTGTGGTCGTCCCACGTATCCGCGTCCCCGACCACGTCGACGTACTTGCGCCACAGCGGGTCCGGGTCTGAGGAAGACGCGTCTGGGTCGGCGTCGACGACGAGCGAAAAGTCCACGCCGCTCGAGTTGAATTCGCTGCTAAGCGCGTCGACGCCTCGCCGCGCGTCGCACGCGAAGTTGACCGTCTCGCGCACGGACTCGTGCGCGACGAAGCGCGCGTCGTGCGCGACGCGCCCTTTGAAGCACAGCAACGCCGTCTGCACGCACCGCGTCAAGGGGGAGGTTACCACCAGCGCGACGCGCGCGACGCGAGCGTCGCCGCGCAACCGCGCCGACAGAGCCTCGCACTGCTGCTCCCCGAACGGGGTCAAGCGCGCGTCGTGGTTCGCGGGGTGGCGCAGGGTGACCCCGCTCTGGTCCACGTTGTGCGTGCCCTGCGCGTGGCGCACCATGTGCACCACGCGCACGTCCTTGCCCTGCGCCACGAGCGCGTCCCGCCGGGACACGGGGTGCACCGCGAACGCGCGGCGTTCGGGGCCCGCGGGCGCGTCGCGCGGACCGCCGGGCGCGACCGTCGGCATCGGACCGCGCGACGAAGCCGACGCGGCTCTCGAGGCGGAGCGAACGCCTCCGCGAGAGCGGATCCGGGCGCCGCGCGGCGACGCGGGGAGGGCGACGCGCGTGCGCGGCGCGACGATCGCCACCGCCGCGTCGGGCATGCGGAGCGCGCCTCGAGGTGACTTGACGACCGGGTGCGAGCGGTGCCGAAACTCCCGAAAGCGGACGCCCCCGAAATCCTTGCGGTTTTCGCGTAACGACGAGAAACGACGAATCTCGCGCGCACGCTATCCGACGCGTCACTGCTGAGCGCGCCCGCACTGCCCCCCGGATCGTGAACGCGCGGTCACCATGCGCGCGGTGGTGGCGCATCGCGCGTGGTGCCCCGTCGGGAGTGACCGCGGCGGCCCTGCCGGCTCGCGACGCGCCGCGCGGGACGTCTCCCATCCCGTTCGCGCGACGAGACGGCACCACGTGTCGTGTCCCGAGGCGGTGCGGACCCGCCGCGACCGCGCGCGTCGTGAGGTGACGCGCCGCGCGTCCGGGGACGCGTCGGATGTCACGACCTCGACCCCGAGCGTGGAAACCCTGAAACCCCCGAGCGCGCCCGGCGGCGGCGTGCCGGGCGCGCCGGTGATGGTGGAGGAGGTGAGCACGGGAGGCGCGCAGACCCGGCGATGGACGCGGTCGCGCGACGGCGGGTTCGAGTCTCTGCCGCCGGTTCGCGCGAAACCCGACCCCGGTGAACGAAAATCAGGTTCAGAGGTACCTTCCTCTTCCGAAACGAGCGCGGGCGCGCTCGCTGACTGGATCAACTGGGACCCGCGCACGTCCCCGCGGCTGCGGCGGATCTTCCTGCCCGCCGGGTACCCCGAGAGCGTCAGCCGCGATTACGCGCCGTTCATCCGGTGGCACCTCGGGAGCCTTGTTTTCCGCAACGTGCTCGAGGTGCTGACGTCGCAGTCGCTGCTCGTGGCGCTGGGCATGGGCAGCGCGCCGGGCGCGTTGCCTTTGACCGCGGCGACCAAGTGGGTGCTGAAGGACGGCGTCGGGTCGTTCGCCACGCTCGCCGCGGGGTCGCTCGGCGGGCAGAGGTACGACGAGGACCCGAAGAGGTGGTGGGCGTGCACAAACGCGCTGGAGGACGTGGCGAGGGCGATCGAGCTCGTCACGCCGGCGTTCCCGGCGTTGTTCCTGCCTTTAGCCGCGTCCGCGACGTTCGTGCGCTCCGCGGCGCTCACCGGCAGAGGAAGCCTGATGAACGGCACGTTCATGCAGCACCTCAGCCGCAACGAAAACTTAGGGGACGTCCGCGCGAAGCTTGAAGTGCAGGGGCGATGGCTGGCGTTAGTAGCGCTCCCGGTGGGGATTGGCATCTTCCGCTCCGTGTCGTCGGCGTTTGACGCCGACGCCGGCGACGGGGCGTATAGATACGCCGCGACGCTCGGAGCGTACGGCGCGGTCATCACGGGACACACTTTTTGTTGCTGGAAAGCAGCTTCCGTGCTGCGCTTCGACACGCTCAACAGAGCCAGGCTGTGCAGGATGACGCGCGCGTTCGTCGACGCGGAGACGTTACCGTCATCGCGCGACGGTTCGAAAAAAAATGACGACGCGCTCGTCTCCCTTCCCGGCGTGGACGCCGCCGGCGCGGAGGAGGGCGTGTACCGCGCGCGGTTCGCGGCGGACGCGCCGACGCTGGGCGCGAGTCTGCCCGAGTGCGCGCGGGACTGGGAAGACCTCGAGGTTTTGATGACGCTCTCTCGAGAGAGAGCGTGTCGCGGTACGGACGTCGGCGTTCGGAAATACGTCCTAGGGTGGGACAAAAACCGAAACGCGCCCTCCGCGTTGCTCGACGCCGACGCCAAGCCGGCGGACGTCCTCGCGGCGGCGCTCGCCGCGACCAAGGCGTCGGTGGATATCCACAGAGAGTCATCAACTACGAGTCCATCTCGGCTCTGTCCCGCCGTCGCGGAGGCGGCGTACGCGTACGCGGACGCGAGGTTCGTGAAGTTCGAGGAGTCCATGCGCGCCGCGGGATGGCGCGTGGACTTCGTGCAGATGGGCACGGCGCCCAAATACCGCCTCGACGCGCTCGCCGGCGGCGCGAACACAGGCTGAGTCAATAAGAGTCAAACGTCTATGGGCAGATGCGAAGGGCTCGTGGAGGTGGCCTGGGCGCGACGCGCGCGTGTGTCAGACACGAACGCCGAGAGGAACGTGTCTTCATGACTTTCTACTTTGAAAGGAGTTATAGTCGTCTACAAAGGAGTGTGTCATACCGCAGAGATCTTCATCGCTCTCCGCCGCGTCGTACGCTTCGTCGCGTCCTTGTTCGTCTCTGGGTCTACGCCTGGGTCTCGCTCGGCGCCGCCTCGGCGTGCATCAGGCACGTGGCGAGTTCCGTTTTGGCGATCTTCTGGCACCCGGGCGCGACGCACCTGCGCCCCCCCCCGTGCTCCGCGCAGAGCCTCTTGGTTTTGCTCACAGCCTTCTTCTCGCACGACGGCGCCGCGCACGTCGGCGCGCCGACCCCGACGAGCTCGCCGTGTTTCTGACAAAACCCGCGCCCGCGGTCGAGCTTCCCGCAGCCCGGCACCGTGCACTTCTTGCTCCCTCCGTGCTCGCCGCACAGGTTGCGCACCTTCGCGCCGCGCTCGCAGCCCTCCACGACGCACATCGAGCCGCCGCCGTGCCTCTGGCACAGCCCGCGCAGCTTAGCGGGCGTGTCGCAGCCGTCCACGCTGCACCGCTTTCCTCCGCCGTGCGCGCGGCAAAACCCGCTCCCCGCGTCGAACTTATCGCACCCCTCGCGCCCGCAGGGCTTACCGCCGCCGTGCGCGCGGCACAGCGCGCCGTTCTTGCCCACGCGCGAACACCCAGCCACGGAGCATCGCTTGCCTCCCCCGTGCGCCACGCAGTGCGTCCCCCCCACCGCGCCGCGAGGACACCCGGGCGACTGGCACCGCTTGCCGCCGCCGTGAGAAACGCACTTACCGCCGCCGGCGTCGCGCTTGTCGCAGCCCGTCGCGGCGCAGCGCCCTCCCCCCCCGTGGCGCACGCACTTGGTCCCCGAGACCACCGCGCCGTCGCAGTCGCGCTCCTCGCACCGCCTCTTTAAACGAGCGCCCCCGTGCTCGGCGCACAGGCCGCGCGTCGACGCCGGAGCGGCGCAGTCGTTTTCGGCGCAGCGGCGGCGCGGCGCGTGTTTGGCGCAGACCCCCTTTTTGGCGGAGACCGCGGCGTTGGCGCACCCGTCCGTGCGGCACAGCCTTTTCCCCCCGTGCGTTTTGCACCGCCCGTCTTCACCGATCGCCTTGCGGCGGCACGAGCGCTCCAAACACAGCGGCTTGACGTTGATGCCCGCGTGCACGCCGCACATCGAACCCTTTCTTCTCGGGCGGTCGCAATCCTCGGAGACGCACCGTCGTCCGCCGCCGTGCGACACGCACTTGGACGATCGCGCATCCGCCGCCGTTTTGCCGCAGCTTGGTTCGACGCACCGCGCGCCCCCCCCGTGCGAGATGCACCGCCCCCCCTTCCTCGCGCCCGAGTCGCACGCGGGCTCGGCGCACCTTTTGCCCCCGCCGTGGCTCGTGCACCGCCCGCCGCCCACGTCCGACTTGTCGCACGCCGCCTCGCGGCACCGCCGCGAAGGCGCCACCCGCAGCCGCACGGCCACGCCTGGCGGGGCGGTGAGCGCGCGGCCGAGGGCGGGCGCGGGGGCGGGGGCGGAGCTTCCGTTTCGCGTTGGGTCGCCCTCGAGGACGTTGGAAACCCGCTGGGTGTCCCCCCGGTTTAGGGCTCGAGCCCCCGAACCCACCTCCGGGCCGGCGATCTGGCGCAGAACGCGCAGCGTGGACGCCAAGCCTTCGTCCAGTTGGTTTTCCGTCGTCTCCGCGAACCTGGCGTCCGCGAAGGGCGCGGCGAGGGACTGCACGGTCGTGGGGTGCACGCCGTTGTCGTGCGCGCGCTCGCGCAGCTCGCGCACGATGGCAGCCACGGTCTGCGGGTGAGCGGGCGAGGGAAGGTCAGACGTGGGGGACCGCCGGCGTGGAACGAAATCTCGGAAGAACCGCGCGTCGTCTCGCGGAGTGTGCCGTTGTTTCGTGCCTCCTCGCGGGACGCGCGGGAGACGCACCGGCGTCGCGGAGGTGCTCGCGGTCGGTCCGCCGTCCAGTCTGCGGCGCTTGTCCGCGGGGTCAGCCGCGGGGGCCGGGCGCTTCGCCGGGGGCGCCATCGTCGGGGCGGCTGGACCCAACCGCGCGGCGCGCAATGGCCGCCAATTTGCCGGAGCGGCTGAGTCACGCGGTCGGCATTTCGGGACGCCAAACGAGCGGCGTCCGGCGGAAAAAGAACTCGCGGCGGCGGCTCTCGTCACACTCGGGCGCCCATCGCGTTTGCCGTGTCACCTCCGCGGCCATGCCCCGGCACAGCAAGAATGCGGGCGGCATGGGGTCCGAGGGCCTGCGGTACCACGAGAGGCAGGCGTTGGGGTTCGGGACGATGACCGAGCGCCTCGGGAAGGAGACCGTGAAGGATTTCGATCACTGCGCGCTGTCGTTGTCTCCCGCGCTCGATCCCGTGGTCACGCCCGAGGGGGTGCTGTACGACCGCGAGCACATCCTGCGCTGCCTGCTCCACCAGAAGAAGGAGATCGCGCGCCAGACCAAGGCGTGGGAGGCGCAGGTCTCCAAGGACCAAACCAAAGCCGAGCTCGAGGCGGAGGCGAGGCGCGCGGAGGCGGTCGAGCGATTCCACCGAGAGAATCAGATGGGCGGCGCCGGCGCGAGGCCCGCGGATGGCGCGGTGTTGCCGGATGTCGACCCCGCGTCGGACGACGCGCCCGTCCCGGACGCCGCCGAGCGGCTCAAGGCGGCGCAGCTGAACGCGCCCGAGACGAAGACCATGAACGCGTTCTGGCTCCCGAGCAAAACCCCCGGCGCCGATCGCGATGCGGCGGAAAAGCCGTCGACGGAGACGACGTGCCCGACGACTTCGAAGCGGCTGCGCATGAAGGATCTCGTCGACGTCAAGTGGACGCGCGCGCCGGAGAGCGATTCTGGGAAAACCCAGTACATGTGCCCCGTGACCCGCAAGACGTTCACGAACGCGACGCAGGTTGTGATTCTGCGTCCGAGCGGCGACGCGGTCTCCGAGGAGGCGTACAAGGTGGTCATCGCGAAGGAGGGCGCGCACGACGGGAAAAAAGTCAAGGGGGCGATTCGGCTGCAGAAGGGGGGCTCCGGATTTGCGGCGAGCGGCACGCAGGTGGAGTCGAAGAAGGCGTTCATGCTCGGCGCGGGGAGCGGGTTAGCGGACAGCAGAGGCCAGCACAGAGGAGGGGCGTCGAGGTTCGGCTTGAAGTTCAATTGATCACGACGTGGCGACGCACATCATCCGGGTGATGATACAATACCACGGTAGTCTAAAACCGCCTCACCTTCTCGTCCGGCTTTTGGAGCGTCCGCGGCTGCGTTCCCGGTCGCGGTCCCGGTCGTGTTCTCTTCCCCGCCGCTCGCCCAGCCTCCGCTGGAACGCGTCGCGCTGCGCCTCGACGTCGTCGTCCAGCGCTCCCCGCCGCCTGCGCTCGTCGCGCTGGTGGTCGTCGTATATGCTCGCCGCGGAGTCCGGCCGTTCGCCCTTCAGCATGCGCTCCTTGCTGTCGTGTTTGTCCCCCCTCCCCCTCTTCCCGTCGATGCCCATCTTCTTCTTGAGCTCCTTGGGGATGGGGATCTTCGAAAGCCGCGCCGCCATCTCGCTGATCATGCGCGACTCCAACGACCGGATGTTCTCCGAGACCTGGTGCTTCAGGTTGTCCTCGTTCTCCCGCCGCTCCTTCTTCTCGCGCTCCACCTCCTGCACCACCGACAGCCGCCGCTCCGCCTCGCCCTCCACCTTCGCCGCCACTAAACGCAACTTCTTCTCCTGCTCCTCCGCGAACCGTTTCTGTTTCTCGCGCCCCGTGATCACCTCCTCGAACAAACCGGTGAGCATCTCCGAGTCCTCTAACTCCTCCACCGCTTTCGGCCTTCTGAGCATCCAGATCACGCTTAACGTCGTGGTTACCAAAAACGGCGCCAGCGCGATGAGCGCGTTGAACATCGCCGCGTTGGGGTTGTTAGGCTTTAAAAACGTCAGCGAATCCGGAAACCCAGAACCGCCCTTCGGGTACCAACACGGCGTCTCCGCTCCGACAAAGTATCGCGTAACAAACGCCGCGCGCGACGCCTCCGACGTCGCCTCCAGCCCGTCCGTGCCGGGACTAGCCAAACGCGCCGTTCGCTGCGCCTCGGAGTACACGCACAGATTTGAACAGTCGTACACAACCTCGTTGCTCTGGTCGCATATGCTGTCGGACACGTACACGAAATCCACGCTGACGCATCCCGTGGTTTCGGACACCGCGCGCACGACGCAGAACTGCTGCGTGAACTTCGGCCTGTCGCGGTACGCCAGGTAGCTGGGCAGCGTCCACAAGAAGAACACCGCGAGCACCGAGCCGGCGCTCAGCAGCACCGCGACGTGGGGGTACTTCAAGTTGAACTGACCGAACGTGCGCTGCCACACCGTCTTGGGCTTGCGGCGACGCGAGGAAGGCTCCCCGGGACGCGACGACCGGCCTTTTTCCCCACGCGCGCGTCGCGGGTCATCCCGGGCGCCGAATCCGCGGTCGTCGCGCTTCCCCGCGCCCCGGTCGCCCCGGTCGCCCCTGTCCTTCGATTTGCCGCGCCTGTCGTCGCCGCGGCCGCGCTCGCGCGCGCGGCCGCGCTCGTCCGCACGGGCGGGCCGCATCGCGCCTGACAATGCTTGCGAATCACTCAACGGAACGAAGAAAAACGTCTCGAGCGCTCGGGGAAATCGGCGAGTCGGTCGCTCGGCACGAACGCAGACTATTGGACGGCACGCGTCATTCTTCGCCCCGCAGAGGTCATGCGTCGCCGGCTCGTCCTCGCGCTGGCGCTGCTCGTGTGCGTCGCCGCGCCCTCGTGCGCGGCCGCCCCGCCCACAGGCAAGGTGGTGGAGCTCACGGAATACAACTTCGACGCGGAGGTGGCGAAAGGACCCACGTTCGTCGTGGTCTCCGCGGACTGGTGCACGTGCGTGCCCACCGAAGACGTCGAATCCCTTTCCGTCGTTTTCCTCGGGCGCGCCGAGCCTCCTCCAGTATCCTCCGACCCTGACCCGACCCTACCCGTCGACGCGCAGGCACTGCAAGGCACTCGTCCCCACGTGGGAGTCTCTGGCGAAGGAGCTGGCCGGCGAGGTGGCGGTCGCGCGCGTGAACGGCCCGAAGCACAAGGCGCTTCTGAAGAGGTTACGGGTCACGGCGTACCCCACCATCTTGTACCTCCGCGACGGCACGATGCGGGAGTACGACGGCGGCAAGCGCACGACGGCGGCGTTGGCGGCGTTCGGCCGGAGCGGGTACAAAGACGCGGCGCCCGTGCCGTGGTACCGAGCGCCGAACAGCCTGGCGGGGAAGCTCACGGGCGCGTTCTTCCGCCTCCCCGTCGACGCGGAGGCGCTGTACACGCGCGCGAAGAAGCGCACGGGTTTCAGCGACGTCACCGTCCTGCTGATTTGTCTGTCCGTGCCGGTGGCGGTGGGCGTGCTGGCGGTCGCGGCCGCGGACGCGTACGTCACGCGCGCGGCGAAGCACGCGGGCGCGAGGCGCAGGCAGAGGGAGGCGGGGAACCACGCGCTCGAGCGCGACCACCCGCACCGAGACTGACTTTTTGACGCGCGGACGTCTCGGCACGAATTTTCCGCGCGCGTCGTGACCCGAAACGGTAACAGAAACAGTTGTGTTCCACCTCCGAACTGGAGTTCTATGCACAATAAGGTAGTGACTATCATCTCACGCGCGCTTGGTGAGCCTCGCGACGTACACCCACACCGAGCACACGAACGTGCACCCGTACGGCTCGACGTGCGTGGCGACGGCGAATTCGACATCTTTGCGGGTCGTCTCGGCGATTTTCGTGCGTTCGACGGCGGCGCGAACGGACGCCGCGTCCGTGAACGGAGAGTTCAGGGGGTAGCCCACGACGTCGTAGCCCGCCATGAGCTCGCCGAGCGCGCCAGCGTGCAGCTCCGCCAGGCTGACGCGCGCGGAGGGCGGCCCCCCGGGCACGGGCACGCCCGCGCTCGCCTCCTCCGGAGACATCAACGCGTGGCTCTCCATTTCCCGTAGCAAATCCTTCAGCGCGCGAGACGCGCGTCGGTTGAACGGCGTGTGCTGCCTCTGCCTGGTCTTCACGATGGCGTCCATCGCCTCGCGCTCCACCGCCGCGGCGAGCCGCTCGTAGAACGCGGGCTCGAAGGACTCGTACGTCACGCGCCGCTGCCGCGTCGGGAGCGCGCGAGGAGGCAGCGTGCTGGGCGAGAAGAACGGGCGCCACGCCGAGTAATCGCCCAGGTTCCAGGACATGTCGTGGGGCTTCGCCGCTAGCGAAACGTTGGCCCAGACGTTTTCGTGGTTGAACACCACCGCCACGTCGCCCATGAGCGCGCCCGCGGCGGCGTCGTACACCGAGAACATCGTGCCCGCCATGGGGTCCCAGATCAGCGCGTCGTCCAGCATCGGCGTGTAAATCGGGGGACTCCCCGCCGTCTGCCCCGGGCGGCGCCCTTGGCCCCCCGGCGTGAACACCATCGCCGCGTCGCTGTCCGCCGCCGAGACCCCCAGGATGACGTACGCCTCGACGCCCAGCGTCTGCAGGAAGCCCAGCAGAAGAAGCGCGTGTTCCTCCGAGTCCCCCGCGCACATGTCCAGGAACTCCGCGGTGGTGGTCCAGATGTCCACGCCCGCGGGGAGGTCGAACGCGTCCATGTCCGTGACGTGCGGCACCAGGTGCGCGAACCGAAGCAGCTGGCGCAGCGTCGTTTCATCCGCCGTCGCGCCCTCGAACCCGGGAGGCAGCGCGGTGGGTGAGCAGTACCTCGAGAGATGCACGCTCCGCCCCATCGCGTCCGTCGCCACCGCGCGGAACGGGCGGTGCTTGCAGTGCTTACCCGCCGCGCGCGCGTCCTTCTCCCAGTTCTTGGCGTGCCGCACAAGAGGCTCCTCCTCGCCGGGTCCGGCGTCCGCGGGCGCCGGCTCGGGCTTCGCCAAAGACGGGTTGAACTGGATGTACACCGACAGCGCCGGGCGCGCCGCGACGGACGCGCCGCGCCCGCCCGCGCCCGCCCGCGCCTCGTACCCGAGCATCACGCTGGGCTGGTCCACGGGGAGCATGCCCTCCAGCTTTCCGCCGTCCGCGCGGTACAGCGCCGCCACCGGGACGTCCACCGAGCCGAGGTAGTGACGCGACGTTGAGCTCAACCCCCCGCTAAAACCGTCGCCGCTTCCGGTGTCGTACGCGCGGGACCCAGCCTCGGGGTGCTCAGGCCTCTCGTCGAAGAGCGTGATGTGCAGGACGTCCGACGAGCTCTGCAGCGCCGCGGGCGAGAAGTCGCCGCCGGGCGGGCGGAAGGGGAGCGACAGAGACTCCTGCCAGCTCGGAGACGACCCCGTGGCCAGTCGCGTGCGCTGCGTGGTGCCCTGGAACGTCACCTCCACGTACACGGAGAGCTCCGGGGACTCCATCGGGGGTGGCGCACCCCCGTACGCGCCCCCGTACCCGCCGCGATCGCCGTAGCGCCCCCTGCCCCCGCCGGGCGGGCCCGCGCGCGCCGCGCGCTGCGGGAGGTTGAACGCCTTCTGCACGTTGAGCACGAGCTCGCAGCGGTCGGGATGCGACTCGGCGGCGGCGGCGCGTCGCCGCACCGGTCTGAGCTTGCGCACGGGCTGGAACCACTCGAAGACGCCCGTGAAGTCGAAGGTGATGTCCGGCAGGGGCGCGTCCTTGACGACGTCGTCCGTGTGCATGGGCCCTTGGCCCGCGCGCGCGCCGGCTTTGCTCGCGCGCTTGCCCTTGAGCACGTTGAGCTTCACCTTGGCGAGAAACTCGGCGATGCGGCTCGCGCGGTCATCCGCCTCGGCGAGCCCGGGGAGCTGCGAGGACAGAAGCGCCGTCTCGCGCTTGTTCTCCTCGTTCTGGTCCAGCAGGTGGTCGGGGATGTCCTGCTCGGAAAGCGGCACGCCGCCCTCGGGCAGCTCCACCGCGCGCTCGCCCTTCGCGCGCAGCTTCAGGAGCTGCTGGCGCTTCGTCGCCTTCAACGACGCGCCGAGCATCGTCTCGTCGTTCAGGTTCAGGCGGAAGCCACCCCCCCCCGCGGCGCGCACGGCGTCGCGCGTCGCGAGCGTCTCCAGCAGCGTCGCGTCGTCGGGGTTCAGGGGGTCAAGCGTCGCGCGCAGCGCGGCGATGCTCGTGCCGCGGAGCGCGGCGTCGGCGGCGTCGGGCGGCGGCGCCGGTCGTCCAAACCCGCCGGGCGCGTCCGCGTACCCAACCTTCGCGGCGGCGGCGGCGCGGCGCGCCGCCGAGGTGGGCGGCGGCGGCGGCGCGAGCGCGGCGCGCCCATTCCGCGCCTCCACGTCGGCGTGCGCGTCGCCGCGCCCGAACCCGCGGTCCTCCGCGGGCACCCACGCGCACTGCGCGAAGAGTGAGCCGCCGGCGAAGAGTCGCGCCGCGCCCGTCGCCATGGTGGCGCGGTCCGAGGCGCCCGCCTCGTCTCCGACTCTCACCTGCGCGATGAGGTGCATGCCGTCGCGCTCCCAGAGCGGCGTGAACGGCTCCTCCGCGCTGAACTGGTACTGCCTCGGCGCGGCGTCCGCCAGGGGCTCGCCCGGCGCGGCGCCGGGCACCACCACCGGCACGGCGGCGATGAACGTGTCCAGCACGGTGCCCTTCTCAAACACCAGCAGCCGCGTCGACCGCGGCCACTTCGTGACGGACAACACGAACGCGTGCGCCACCTCCAGCGAGAACGATCCGTGTCCGCGCAGGTGTTGCGGCTGCGACGTGCCGGGCACGACTCTTCCGTTCACCTCGAGCGCGACGCAGAAACGCGCCGCGCGCGCTTTTTGCCTGCGCTCCCGCTCCCACTTCGGGACGGACGGGCCGTCGCCGCCGCCGCTCGCGCCGTCGGCGGCGAGCACGGGCTCGACCGCGCCGTTCTCGTCCTGGAACACCGTGAGGCGCACGGCGGTGGCGCGCGCGCCCACCACCGCGCGCACGCGGTCGATCGCGGTCTGCAGATCCATCATGTGCCGCACAGACTGCGCGGCGCGCTCGGTCTCGTCCGCGGCGAGACGCATCGCCTCGTCGGCTTCGTCCCGTAACGCCGCGAGGCGCTCCGCGGGCGACGCGCCGCCCAGCCACAGCGCCTGTCCGGCGTTCATCTCCTCCTGCAGCGCGTTCGCGCGCGCCATCGCGGCGGCGCTCTTGGTCTCGTAAAGCCGCACTAAACCCGCGGCTTCCCTGCGCTTGTACGAGCGGAACGCCTCTTCCAGGCGCGCCGCCAGATGGTCCTCGCGGCCCATCAGCGGGTGCGCGGCGAACTCGAGGCGGCCGACGCGCACCTCCAGCCGGTGCACACTGTCGCCTCCGGCTCCGTCCGCCAGCGCCGCGAGCGCGTCCGCGTCCGCCTCGTACTCGCTCCCGGGCTTGAGCTGCAGGTAGGGCGCCTCGGGGTCGAACCAGCGCGCGGGGCGCGCGCGGTCCGACCCGGGGGGCACCGGGTCCGCCAAACACCGCAACCCGCCGTCGTCGGGATCGAACCAGTCCTCCGCGTTGGCCTCCTGCGCGGCGCGCTGCTTGCGGCGCGCGATGTTGTCCGCGCGCGCGCGCGGGCGCTGGCGGACGAGAAGCCCGTCGTCCTCGGGCGGGCGGGCGGTCGCCCTGGCGGCGATGTTCGCCAGCGCGGCCGCGTCGAGCGGGCCGAGCATCAGCGCCTCGACCGCCGTCTCGTCCGGCGCCTCCACGGGTTGCCACGTGCGCGTCACGAAGTCCCCCCGGGGCCCGAGCTGCAGCATCCCCGCGGGGTCGTTCTGCGACGCGGACGCCGGAGGCGCGGGCGCGGGATCCCGCGCGGGCGCGCCCGACCCGAACAGCACCGTGCGCTGCGGGGGCGGGGTGCCCGGCATGGGCACGGCAACGGCTCCACCGGGGGAGGCGGGATCGTCCCTCCCGGAGGGCACCGAGAACGCCAGCGGCGCGGTGCCACCGGGCGTCGCCGTGGGCGACCGCGGCGTCGCGCCAAACCCACCGCCGTAGCCGCTCATCGTGGCGACGTGCCGGTGGATGTGGCGAGGTGCGCGGGTGAGGCGCGCCTCGGCTCGAATCTCGCCAAGAACGCCTCGCGGACGAAAAACGGAAATGTCAGCGACTCAGCGTCGCGTTTGCAAAACGGCATCCGTTTCCCGCACACGCGGGAGCAAAAAAGCGCGCTTCGTGAACGGCTCGATTTTAGACCCGATTTTGCGACTAAATCCCCATACACGACCCACAACCTCGGAGAATAAATGAACCGTATGGAGTTTTACCCAGACGAAAAAAGTATCGCGACCGGCTTCGAATCGATATCGAATCGATTTCGTCCCAGTTAGACGCGGGCATTTTATCTTTGCCGTGGCGGCAAAACAGCAGATTTTTACGACGCGATCCTTGATTTTTTATCCGGGCGGATCACATTGGCGGGATTTTTACAGAGGGGATTCGAACGCGATAGAGTTATGCACCTCACATAAGCAGACAGGCGGGTCTGACGCGTTCGAGCGCGGAGCGGACACGAGGGCGAGGTTTATTGTTATTCTTTCTTTTGTTATTCTCACAATGCGGATGTGACGACAGTAAGTCAAACAATGGGGGGAGGGAGATCTCGCTCTCGCTCCCCGAGCGCGGTGGTACAGCGAACTAATCTAAGCGGGCATAATACAAAGCGACGCGCGCATACGTGCGCGCGCGTCGCGCAGCGGCAGCATACAAGCCGCGCCGCGTCGCGAGCCGAGGCGCGCGCGCGAACAAACTCGGGTCGTTCCTTCGCGCGACGCGCGCGACTCGCGCGGCGCGGGGCGTCGCCCCCCTCGCGTGAGGGAGGCGGCGGCGAGGCAGAGGGCAGAGGCAAGCAGGCGGCAGACGAGAAAACACAGTCACGCGGAAGCGCACGACTCAAAGCTCGGACCCTCGGACCCTCGGAAAGAATCGGAATCATAGCGAGTCGTTCACGCCGTGACCATCGCGGCTTTCTCCTCGGCGGAGCCCGCGTTCGGGGCGCTCGCCGGCGCGCCGGGCGCGGCGCGCGCCGCCGTCGGGCGGAACAGACCGCCCGGCGCGCTTCCCGGGAACGCGGGCACCGCGCCCGGCATGTGCATGCCCCCCATCATGGCCGGCGGGAACGTGACGCCCGGGCTGGCGCCCATGGGCATCGCCGCGAACGGGTTGCCCATCCCGCCCGCCATCCCCGCCCCCGGCTGCGCCGCAGCCGCCGTCATCTGCGACAGAAACTGGTGGTACGTCGCCATCCAGTTCGCGGGGGGCGGGAAGCTGCCCATCTGCCCCATGTGCCCCATCGCGCCCATCTGCGCCATCATCGCCGCGAAGCCGTTCACCTGCGCCGCCTGCGCCTGCGCCTGCGCCGCCTTGGCCGCCGCGTCCAGATCAGCCGCCGAAGAGCTCGCGCCGGGGAACGACCCGACGCGCGCGCCGGGCGCCGCCGCCGCCGCCGCCGCCGCCGCCGCGCGGTACCCGGCGGTCGCCGCGGGGCTCCCCGCCATGGAGAGCGCGGCGATGGTGGCCGCGGCCGCCTCGCCCGCGGTGCCGATGTCGGAGGTGCTGGCGCTCTTGTCGCCGCGGAGGCTGGCGGAGGCGGCGGCCAAAGTCCCGGGGGGGGTCGCGCCGTGCGCGCTGAACGACGTCGGCGGCGCAACCCCCGTGGGGTTGTACCCGCCGAGGTGCGAGGCGAACGCCATGGAGAGCCCGCCCGGGAGCGGGGCGCCGGTGGCGCCGCCCGCGACGCCGTCGATGCGGCCGGCGCCCTTCGCGGGCTCCTCCGGCGCCTCGTTGACGATGTCGAAGAGCGAGCTGCGGCGCTTCCGCTTGTTCATGTTGTTCTGGCGGATGAAGTACTTCTGCGCGTGCGACGCGACTTGCGTCGGCGTGCGCGACTGCACGAAGTGCCGCGAAATGCCGCGCCAGTCACCCTGAGGAGTATGACGTCACGAGCGGTGGGGCGAGACGCGGGTCAGCGGCCGGAGGGTGGGATGCGCCGCGGTCCCGTGACCTCGGCGCGCGATTCTCGAGACGTAAAAAAAAAAAAAAAGTTCCGGAACCGTATCCCGACCGACTTGCAGGCAGCGCCCGTCGCCTCGCTGTCAGCCCGAGGAACTGCGCGCGCAAACTATCTCGGCCGAACGAGACGCGCACGTGCGCCGGTCGATGCCACCTGGTGTGCCGCGACAACGAAGCGTCGGGCGTGTCTGCGCCCGCGCGATATCGACCGCGGGGCATCCCGGGAACGCGCCCGGGAACGATATCGGGTCGCGCGCGCGCCAGGGGACGCTCGCGCCGGGCGCGCCGCGCGCGCGTCGGTCGCGCGCGCGAGCGGGAAAACGGCACGGCTGCCGTCGTTCGAGAAAAAGGCCAGATGTGGGAAACGAAAACGCGCGCGCACCTTGCCGAGCTTCTGCAGGCCGAGCAGGAAGAGCCTGTGCTCGTCCTCGGTCCACGGGACGCCTGGGTGTGGGGAAGTGGAGTATCCGGTCAGCGCGCGCGTCTCGGGCGATACGGCGGTCGCGCTCGCGCGCTCGGTCGCATTCCGCGCGCGCGCCTCGCGCGGGAAATGGGTCGGTCTGTTCGGGCGCGAAAAAGCTCACGCACCCTTCTTCCTCTCGCGCGTGGGCGCGGCGGCGGAGTCGGACATGTGCCCGTCCTGCGCGGGCGCGGGCTTGGGCTCGGTGTTCTCCTCGGGCTGCATCTCCTCGGCGGACTGCGTCTTGCGCATGCCCTCGGTCGCGGCGCCGACGAGCGCGTCGAGGCCGGACGCCATGGCGAGTGCGGGATGCGTTTGCGTAGATTCGCGAGGAATCGAACGCGCCGGGAAGACGAGGCGACGCGCGCGCGAGCGACGCGACACGCGGGCGAGCGATGCGTTTGGGTAAACGACGGGTCTGAGCCGGTCGTTCGCGGTGCGGCGACGGTTCCGATACGGCGGAGCGCGCGCGCGGGTGTGGCGTCCGTACGTTGTCAACGTTTTTACTCCAACCGGTGCGCGGCTCGGTCCACATTATCTTACCCTATCGACAGGTCATCCCGCCAAAAGAAAAGTGCGCACCGTTGGCGAAAAGTATCTCGGCCCATCTTCGCCACCCCCGAATCGCGGTCTATTCTATGCGCGACAGTCTGGAAAAAATCACCCCGCCTTTAAAAAAAAGCCGCGTGGGGCGTCCGCCGACGGTCGTTTTGCCAATCGGCTCCACCCTGGAGCAGATTTTTTGGTAACGAATCGTCGGAAATCCGGGAAATTCCCGAAAAGGCCCCGATTTTGGCGCGGCGCGAGGGAGGCGAACGAGAATCGATTACGAATTTTTGGTAATTTTTTGGCCCCCGACTCAAACGTAAACGCAATTAGTCTCCCGTGACAGATAACGCGCCGATGTCGAACCCGCGCCGGCCGAATCTCGCGGTGGCTCTGCGCAAAAGTACCCTCCACGTGGCTCGGATATTTCCACAGAGGTAGATCCGCGACCGCCAACGACCCCGCATTTGGCCAGCGTGGGTTTGACCTTGGCGTTTCGTTTTCGGTTTGAAATTTTTCTCTTCACCGACACGTTCGCTCCGTGTCGGCTGTCGAGCGGTCCGAGAAACGCGGTGGGTTGGTTCGCCGGCTTTCGCGGCGTCGACGCGACCGGTCGGCTCACTCTCGCCGACGCGACAGCGTTTCATGGCCGCCGCGCTTCCGCTACGACAGGCGGCGTCGTCGGTTTTCCACTCCCCCCGCCGCGCGTCGTCCCGCGCCGCGTCGCCCCGCGCCGCGACTCGCGCGATGGCCGCGTCCTCGGCGGACGCGCCCGCGTTCACGCTCGCGTACTTCGACGTCCTCGCGCTGGGCCTGCCCACCGGGATGGTCGCCGCGCACTCGGGGCTCCCGTGGCGAGGGAAAGATCCCGAAACCTTCGACTGGCCGAAGGTGAAGGCGGAGGAGGCGCCGTTCAACCAGCTGCCTCTGCTGTTCCGGCCGGGCAGGAGGCCGGTCGCGCACTCCGCGGCCATCGCGCGCGCCATCGCCGCGATGGCGCACCGGTCGGGCGCGCGCCCGGGGTACGACGGCTCCGACGACGAGGACGACGCGGCGGTGTCTGACATGCTCATCGCCGAGGCGCTCGACGTGTACGCCGCGCTGCAGAAGGGTCAGCCCACGTGTTTCGTGAAGATGGGCGACGGGGGCAAGACGGAACAGGCGCACGACGAGCTGTGGAGTGACACGGGGAGGATCTCGCTGTTAAGGCACTTCGCGTGCCTGGAGAAACTCGTGCGTGACGACGACGAGGAAAAGTCCCCGGGTTTGTTCTCTAAACGCCGAACGGCGGGGGAGTTTTTTCTCTGGGGCGTGTTGCACCAGGTGTTTTTGCTCGACGCCGCGGCGTTCGACGCGACGCCGAAGCTCAAGGCGTTCTACGAGATCGTCGCGTCAATGCCTGAGACCAAGCCTCTGATCGAAGGGACCTCACCCATGGGCGCGATGAGGCAGTACTTCGTCGCGGGGCCGAGGCAGGGAGCGTAGAAAAGAAACCGCCCTCGAGACGCATTTCAGTGCGCGCGCGCGCGGAGAGAGCGTCCTTTTTCGGCGCTCTGGAAGCGAACGTAGTTATGTACTACGCACAACGTTCGCTACTCCGGAGAGGTCAGAACGCCGCCCGCTCACACGTGACAGGTCGGTCACGACCTCGTTCGCCCCGTTTTCCACGCGTCGTTGAGTTCCTGCGCTATGCCCCGCACGCGCCTCGCGACCGCCTCCGCGTGCGTCTCCCCGGGCTCGACAACGAAGGGCGCGGCGTTTTGGGAGGCGTTTGTTTGGTCGGCGTTTAACGAAGAGCCGTGCGCGGCGTGAAACTTGTCGGGGTGCCACCGCAGGGAGAGCGTTCGGAACGCGCGCCGCCGCGCCTTCGCGAGGGTCACGGAAGGCTCTTTCAGACGCTCGAGGCGTGCCACGGCGGCGATCGCGGCTTCGCCCGTCGAAGGCGGCCAAGGGATGTCGGAGACGCCCAACAGACGCGTCGAGCCGCGATGGACGAACGCGCGCCACGCGGCTTCGTGCGCGTCCCACGCCTCGCGCTCCCGCGCGGCGTCGTCCGCCGCGCACGCGGAGGACCCCGAATCATGACAAGACGCCTCGTACGCCTCGTGCAGCGTCTCGGCCGCGCGTTCCGCCGCGCGCTCCGCCGCGCGCGTCCCGACGTCCTCCGCCCACCTCTTCGTGTCTTCGCGCTCGAGCGCGACGCGAAACGCTCGCGTCTGCATCGACGCCGCCTCGCGTCGCTCGCGCGCGGCGCGTATCGCCGCCAGGGTCTCCATCTCGCGCGCGGCGCGCGTCGCGCGCTCGCGCTCGAGGCGCCACCGCGAAAGACGCGCGCGGTGCTCCTCGCCCGCGAAGTCGCACGCGCTGTCGTCGCTCTCGCTCTCCGACGACGACGACGCATCGGCGTCGGAGGAGAAACCCGCCATCTCGCGCGCCAGCGGGTTGTGGCGCCGCTCGTCGCGATCGCACATCGCGGTACGGTCGCACCGCGCGCGAGCCTCGTGACAAAGCACGCGCGTGCCTGTCGGGGAAGCGCGCGCGAGGTCCGCGCGGTGGCCGCGCGCGCGCGCGGAGTGGGCAGTAGCCTCGTGGTCGAACGCTCGACCACGGAAAACGCCTCGACGTCTCCCACCTCGTAGCGATGGCAGAGGCGACGCCGCAGCCGTAAAGACCGAGCGCGACCGGCCTGGTGACCGAACTCGAGTCGCCGCCGCCCGCGTTGACGACGACGGATGACACGAGCGATGACACGAACTTCGCGAAAGGAGGTCACCTCTATCATCTGACGTAACTTCTATTATTATGGATACAAAGCCAAGGTAAAAAGGCAAAGCTCACAACGTGGTCCCCCCGAAGGCGTGCTCCATCGGGCGCGGCGGCTTCATCCCGCTGACCCAATCGGAGGCGTGCGTGGGCAACAGACCCATGGCGTTGAGCTTGTAGAGCGCCATGGCGAGGCCCGCGACCTGGATCGCGCAGAACGCCAACCGAGGGCCGGTCACGTCGGTGTTCGCGTCCGCGAACCGCTCGAAGGTCTTGCCGCTGCGCATGATGGCCTTCATCGGGTTCCACACGCCGCCGAACACCATCATCACCGAGAAGATCTGCACGCCGTTGCCGCTCATGTACATCATGAACCCCATCATCCCGATCGAACTCACCTGGGACATGGCGAACGCGTAGGCTTTCTGCTGCCTGACCGCGGGAGTGAGCGCCGCCTTGTGCTTGTCCCGAGGCGGCGCCAGGCCCTGCTTGCCGTCGTCCTGCTTGTTTCCCCCCTTCTTGCCGCCCTTGGAGGAGGACGCGTCCGACTCGTCGGGGCCCTCGATCTCGCGCAGGGACGCGAACCCGGGGGGGTTCGCGACGGCGGAGCCGCCGCCGGCCTCCGCGAACTCCACGCGCCACTTGGGGTCCATCGGGTACACCGAGGAGCGCGCGCGGTAGTCGCGGCGATCGCGTGCGCGCGCGGCCGTACTGCCGAGCGCCCGACCGAGGATCTCCCTTGTCGTGTGCACGCGAAAAGAGGTTTTTCTTCACCTGGCGTTCGAGTCGCAGGCTCGCAGCGCGGAAACAATACGAGGAGGAAAGCAATTTTTTTTCGCGTGTGTCTACCGATGTCCGACGACTCCTCACCACTTCTCGAAGGGCGCGCCGGGGCTCTTGGGCGCCATCGCCGCGGCCTTCTCCAGCGCTCGCATCTCAGCCTCCGAGACGCGCCACCCGAGGCACCCCGCGACCGACAAAGCTTGGCTCGCGTTTTTGGCTCCCGGGATGGGCACGGTGCCCTTGGCCATGCACCAGTTCACCGCCACCTGCGCCGGGGTAACGCCGTGCACGTCCCCGACCTCTCTTAGCGTCTGGATGAGCCCGTCCGTGTCCGAGAGCCGGCTCTCGGTGAAGATGCCGCCGCGCGGGCCCGTAACGCTCTCTTTATCCGCCGCCTTAGAGGCGTACTTGCCGGTGAGCAAACCTTGCGCCATGGGCGAGTACGCCACCGGCGTCACGCCGTGCTCGAAGCACGCCTCGATGACTCCCGTGTCGAGCTCAGGCGCTCGGTACACGAGCGAGTACTGAATCTGGTTGGAGGCGAACGGCACGCCTCTCTGCTCGAACTTTTTTGCCGCCTGCTTGACGCGGTCGGCGTTGAAGTTGGAGACGCCCACCGCGTCGCACAAACCGCGCTCGTAGCACAGACACAGACCTTCCAGGAAGCGCTCGTTGCACCCGTCCGCGCCGAACCCGAACGCGGGCCAGTGCTGCATGTAGAGGCTCACCTTCTTTTTGCCGAGTCTTCGTAAAGAAGCCTCCAGCGCCTTCGGGACGTCCTCGGCGCTCCAGCGGAAGGGGATGGGCGCGAACTTCGTGGCGAGCAAAGGCGCCACCAGATCCGTCTCGCCGGCGGCATCGCTCGCGAACTCGGCGAGAAGCTCCTCCGACTTGCCGAAGCCGTACACCTCCGCGGTGTCGATGAAGTCCACCCCCGAGCGCAGAAGCGTCTTGTACGCCTCGAGGTTCTCCGAACGCGCGCCCTTCCAGTCGTCCGTCCAGTAGCCGGAGCGGTCGCCCCACGCCCACGCGCCCACGCCCGTGGCGGAGACGGAGAGCTTCGACGTGCCGAGCGTCACGCGGTCGGTGGCGGGGGACGCGGTGGAGGCGGTGGAGGCGGTGGAGGGATCCGCGGAGGCGCGGGCCGCGACGCGGCGCGCGCGCCGGGAAGGCGGCGCGCGCGCGACCGCGGCGGCCGGGGAGGCGGTGACGGCGAACATGTGGACGCGCGCGGGTCGGTGTGAAGACGCCGGTTCAGATGACGTCACCCATCTCGTCGCTTTTCTCGGAAGTTTGTGGCGTGCTTTTCCACGTGGCGCCACTGAAAAAGTTCGCTTTTCGGGGCGGACGTTATGCACATTCGACGCCGCACGCGGGATGGCGTCCGGGTTCGACACGCGCGTCTCCTCGAACAGCAGCCCGACGGGCATCTCCAAAGGCGCCGGCTCGCTCGGGAGAGGCGTCACGTTCACCGTGACGTACGCGGGGTGCTGAGACCCGCACGGTCCCGAGAGCAGGGACATGGCGATCGACCTGGTGCACGGCGTGTTGCCCGGGGCGGACGTGAAGTGGGAGAGGACGCCGAGGGTGAAGCCCGAGAAGCTCACCGTGTCCGCGACGAAAGGCGGGCTGCTAGTCTCCGTGCCGCAGCGCGACGTCTCGGACCACTACCGCGGCGCAGGCGTGGACCAACTCAGGAACGCCGTCGAGAAATACAGAGACCAGCACTGTTCTTGAAGGGCGCGTCAGCCCGCGGCCTGCCCGTTCGAATGACGGAACGCGACCGAAACTCCGCGCGCGTCTCGCGCGGAAGGCGCGTTCCCGACCGAAACAGACGAGCGAGACGTAGTATCGGCGAGAGCGCCGTGTTGACCGAAGTACCGAAGGTATTGCACTGCGTTCGACGACGACGTCGACGACGACGACGAATTCAACCAACTCCTCCTCGTATTTTCTATAACAACGCCGATTTTCCGAGAACCGCGCTTCGTCCAGTCGGGCACCCACTCACCGGCGCACGCGGGTCGTGGGCTCCCGCGGCCAAGGCGGAGAGGCGGGCCGCCACCATGTGGTCCGCGGCGCGGCGCGCCGGGGCCTCCGCGGCGAGGCGCGCGGCGTCGGCGTCGGCGTCGACGTCGTCGGTGCCCATCCGCTGGTGCCTTCTCTCGCCGGTTTCTGGGCTGCGCCGAACGACCCAGCGAGACGTCCCGGACGTCGCGCGCGGGTTCCGGATCCTCCCTGCCGCGCACGCCGCCCCCCTCGGCGCCGCCGCCGCGGCGGTGGGCGTGCGCGCCGCCGCCGGCGTCGCGGCGAACGCGATGAAGCTGCGCGCGGCGCGCGGCGCGTACGCGTCCATCTTCTCCGATCGCGCGCGGCTGCGGTTTCGCCGCCTCGTGTTCGGCGGCGACGCGACGGGCTCGGCGGCGCGCGTCGCGCTCGTCGCGTCCGCGGGCGGGACCGCGCTGTATTGCCTTGTCGAGCCCGTGCCCGTGTCCGGCCGCAGACGCTTGCTGCTGTTCGGGTTGGATGACGAGATGGCGATGGGCGACGTCGCGGCTGCGGAACTCTTCGCCGAGCGCGCCGGGGCGTTCCTGCCTCCCGGCGACGCGCGCGTGCGTCGCGTCGCGGCGGTCATGTGGCAGCTCGTGAACCGGCTCGAGCCGGGTGACGTGGAAACGAGGGAGAGCGCTGATGAGACGGAGGCGTCGCCGTCGGATGAGACGTTCGATCCGTCCGTTCGGCGGAGCTTAGGTTTCGCGAAACAACAAAAAAAAGCGCACCCGCTCGTCGACGGCGCGCGGCGGTGGACGGTGCACGTCGTGGACGACGCGTCCGTGGACGCGTACACCGTTCCCGGCGGACACGTGTTCGTGCACTCCGGGGTTCTGGATCTGATCGGTTCACACGACGACAGCGCTTTAGCGTTCGTGTTAGCGCACGAGATGGGGCACGCTTTGTGCAGACACGGCGCCGAGAAAGCCACGTTGAGTGTGTTGTCCTCCGTCGCCGACGCCGCGTCGTGGGCGGCGGCGGTGCTGGCGGGCGCCGACTACTTCGGCGGCGCCTTCACCGCCGCCGCGCTGGCGGGCGCCGAGAGCGCTGTCACGCTGGCCGTCACCCTGCCCCACTCGCGCGACATGGAGCGCGAGGCGGACCTCGTGGGTGTCAGGCTGATGGCGCGCGCGTGCTTCGACCCGAACGGCGCTGTAAGAGCGTTTCGGAAAATACAAGACGCGCGGTCCGTCGGGGATGAAAACGTTTCGCGCCTCGAGGCGTACCTCAGCACGCACCCGCTGGACGACGAGCGCGTGCGGAACGCGAGCGCTTACGCACGCGCGCTGGAAGGAAGAGACAAGTCTCAAAAAAATAAAACGTCCTCGAACGAACGACGAGAAGCGCTCTGCGCGTCGTTCCGCGACGCCGTCGCGAGGTCGGGTCTACCGACTTTTTTTTTACTCGGCGCGTCGAAAAGCGCGCTTCCTCCGAACGCCAACTCCGCCAACCGCGGCGCCGTCGCCGCGCCGTCCGATCGATGGCGCGCGCGGTTCATCCGCGACGTCGACGCCACGATCGCGGGGTCGCCGAGGGGCGTGACCGGCGCGCTCGGCGTGGCGTCCTCCCGCGGAAAGAACAAGAACAAGCGCGCCGAGCGGGGCGGAACGCGCGGCGCCGAATACTCCGACGGGCCGCGAGTCGTGGGGTCCGGCCCGGTGGGCCGGTTCGATCGCGGCGGGCTCGTCGCCGTCGTCTCCGGGACTCGATCGCGAGGCGCGAAAAGCGACGAAGATGAACCTCCGGCCGTGAAGACGGTCTCGCTCAGTCGCGCGTGGCGCGGGCCCGTGCGCCGCGCGCGCGAGATGGCGGACGGCGGACCGGGAGGCGGCGCTACGCGGGACGGCGGGGTCGGATCGGAGGCCCCGGCTCTTCGCGGCGCTCCCGGGAGCGGCGACGCCGAGGCGGGGGAGACGGTTCTCGGGGGCGGAGGGCGTCTGGATCGAGGCGCGAGGCGCGCCGTGCGTAGGGTGGTCTCGAGGACGACGAGGCGACGGGCGGCGCTTTGACGCTCGGGAGCGTTATTTTTTTATTTTATGATGACGAGGTGTTGCGGTATAAGAAATAGTCGAGCTCCCTCGAAGCACGCCCCCGGAGGCATCTCCCCGTGGCGGGATCCACCACGCCGGCGTCGCGAGCCTTCCGCTTATTCCCAGCGACAGGGCTCGCACGCTTCCGTCCAGGGGCGGCCCGGCCGCGAGTGGACAGGTCGTCACATCGCAGAAACGGGGCCTCGAGTCTTTGGCGTTTGCGTCGACGATGAAGAAGATAGGCTGTGACGATGGTCTGCGTGACGATGGTCTGCGTGTTCGCCGTCATCATGAGGACGGCGAGCAGGGCCTCTTCAGCAGTCATCTCGCCGACCATCCCGTCGATGGCCATGTCGTCGCGCGTCGTGCACGCCGCGCGGACCACTTGTGGCGGGACGCTCGATATCGTGAACGATAAGAAAGGGATTTCAAAAAAATTGGTTACATTGTTCGTCTGGGCGACAAGGGCAGACAACGATCTGCCTGTCACGGCCCG
>ENA-OUOG01001487-OUOG01001487.1-marine-metagenome-genome-assembly--contig:-NODE-1487-length-27020-cov-5.992020_pt1 | contig 27020 bp, 18 predicted proteins | sample MGYA00248635_ERZ508505 | MGnify/ENA primary metagenome ERZ508505 (study PRJEB26176, sample SAMN06267871) | marine metagenome | isolation source: Saanich Inlet, British Columbia, Canada | place: Pacific...
CAACCCTTTTTGCGCGGCGCTTCTGTACGCGCACGCGGACAGCCTGGAACGACGCGGTTTTGAGTTCGCCACACAAACAAAGGCTGTGTACGAGGAGGTGCTGGACGCGTACGAGCGCGAGTGCGCGGAAAAGGAAACCGCGTTTATTGCGAAAGAGGAGACGCGCTTTGGCGAAACGAAAGTCGACGGACCGAACGCGTCTTTGACGACGGAGGCGAAAGAACCGAAAGAAGCGCCTTCGTACGCGCACGCGCGCGCGTCGGACTTTATCACGTCCGCGTACGTGGAGTACATGCGGTGCTGCCGTCGCGTGGAGGGCGCCGCGGCGGCGCGCAAGGCGTTCATGCGCGCGCGCAAGGCGCCCGGGCTCGGCGACAGGCACGAGGTGTACGCGTGCTCGGCGCAGCTGGAGTGGCGGTACGACAAAAACGATAAGCCCGCTCGCAACGTCTTCGAGCTGGGTCTGAAGCGGTTCATCGGCGACCCGGCGTACGTCGCGTTGTACGCCGAGTTTCTGGTCGGGGTGAACGACGTCGCCAACGCGCGCGTCCTGTACGAGCGCGCGACGGGCGCGGCGGTCGAGGCGGCGTCGGGGAACGTGACAAACACCGTCGTCGGCGTCGCCGCGTTGGCTGTTAACCCCGCCGAGCGCGCGCGGCGTTTGAAAGTCGCCGAGACGCTGTTCGACGCGTTCGCGGCGTTCGAGCACCACCACGGGTCTCTGGACGCGATGGCGTCCGTCGAGGCGCGAAGGCACGCCGCGCTTGGTGAGGAGGGAGGCGGCCTGGACGCCGCGCCGGCGATGCTCACGGCGCTCATGCGAAGACACGCGTTCCTGACGCTGACGCCCGCCACGCACGCGCAGGCGAGGCACTACAGACGGCTGGGCGCCTCCTTCGGAGGCGCCGCCGAACAACGGAGCGCCGCGCCGAGCGCGCCGCCGCCGGTGCCTCCGCCCATCCCGCCGCCCAGGCCGCCGCCGCTCAGGAAGGGCGAGGTGCCTCCCGGCGCGGCGGCGCCGGGCGCGGCGACGGGCGCGGCGGCGCCCCAGCTCCCGAAGGCGCCCCGGCCGGGGAACATCCCCAAGCTCATGCCTCCGCCGCCGCCGCCGGGCTCGGCGGCTGCGGCTGCGGCGGCGGCGGCGGCGTCGCTTCCCTCCGAGCTCGGCGCGTTCGTCTCGCGTCTCCCCGCGGCGGGCGCGTTCGGCGAGGCGCCCCCGCACGTGGTGGACGCGGTCATGGACGCGCTTCTGACCGCGGACCTCTCCCCCGAGGGCGGCGCGGCGGCTGTGGCGGCGCGAAACGACGCGGCGGGCGTCGGCGACGCGGCGCGCGGCGCCAAGCGCAAAGCGGCGGCGGATTCGGGCGCTTCTTCGGGACGCGCCGGACCGCTCACCGCGGCTTCGAACAAGCCGCCCGCGATGGACGTGTTCCGCATGCGCCAGGCGAAGCAGGCGAGGACGGACAACGCGGAGTTCCAGTAGGTGGGGCACGACGGAAGGTCCACGATAGTATACGTACCAATCGGTCGTCGTGTCGAGAGGAGTCGCGCGTAGAGCGTAAGTCGTTTTTATTATTCGCGCGATTCGCCGACGTTCGCGGAGCGTCTCACAACGGAGCGACGCTCGAGAAGCGCGTCTCCTCTCGTTCCCTTCTCAGCCTGGCTCGAGCGCCGCGATCTTCGCGCGCGCTCAGTGTCCGCCGACCTGCTCCATCATCGCGTCGATGGAGTCGCCGTCCTCCATGTCGAGCTGCGCGGGAGAGAGGGGGCGAGGTGAGATTTTCGCGAGGCGCAGACGCGATCGGACCGGACGGGAAAAAATGCTTTTCGGTTCGCGGGACGGTCGCTTCTGGGCACCCAGATTCGTGGCACCCTTCGCGATCTGATTCGCGCGCGGGAGCGCGCGGGGGGAGGCTCGCGGCGGGTCGGGTCGCGGAACGTACGTCCTTAGGGGTCTGGTTGGGGTTGATTCGCGAGCCGTCGAACAGGAAGCGCACGGCGTCGGGCTGCAGCGCCTTGCGCGAGCAGAAGGCGTTGAAGATCTGGCGGGAAGGAAGCGCGAGCGCGAAGCCGGCGGTCAGCGACGTGTTCGGCGGTGGTCTCGCTCGGACGGGGAGTCGAGGGGCAGAGGACGCGATCGCGGTCGGGAACACGCCGGGCACGCACCTTTTCGAACTTGGTGGTCAACTTCACCTTGAAGTGGACCTCGGAGTTGTCCTGCGGGTCGAGACGGACGCACGCGTCAGACGAAGCGGGATGGAGTTTTAAAAGGGACTCTCGGCGTGGAGGACGATCGGAAGCGTCGAGGCGAGAGGCGACCACGCACCTGATCCTTGACCTTGAGGTTGATCTGATCTTTCTGGTCGTCCTTCTTCTCTTCAGCGGACATGGTGACTGCGGTGGGTGACTGCGGTGGGTGGCCTGCGGTGCGCCGGGTGTTGTGTCTCGGGCCTGCCGACACTGGCGCAGGTAAAAAAAAATCATCGACTCGAGAAACTCAGTGACTTCGTCCGTTCGTCGGCGTCTCGCCACCGCCCCGGTTTTCCGGTGACGAAGCCTCATTCGTCACCGCGCCGTCGGAGACCTTCGCGAAGAGGACGCGCGGCGTGTCGGCCAGCACGTTTCGCGGACGACCCGCATTCGTCGCCGAACCGCGTTCGCGTCGGCTCGAGCGCGCACCTGAAGATCGGTCATCTTCTCGGGGGGTCCCGGGTTTAGAGGTGCGGGCGAGGCGATAGGCGTCGGGGGGATTCGATACGCGATGTCGGGTTCGTTGACGCGCGCGCAGAAAGTCGCGGCCGCGGCGGCTCGCATCTTCGGCAACCACATCAACCCCACCGGGTTACAGAGCGGACGCAAGGAGCTGCGTCGCGCGCTGGCGGGCCCGAAGGTGCTGGACTGGTACGTCCGCCCGATCGACAAAAAGCTCGACCCGCTGTTCGAGTCCCCGCTGGTGCAGCAGAAGAAACTCAAGCTCGAGCGGTTGGCGCGGCGGGGCAAGACGACGCCGAAAAAGGGCGAGGGCAAGAGGGCGAAGAAGAAATGATACACACTCCGCGAGAGCGGTCGCGATCACGCGGCGCGATCTGAGCGCCGGCGGTAGATGGAACGTGCGGAATAGAGATTGACATCGTACAACAAAACGCGGAAAAAATAATCATCCGCTACACGTCACAGTCGACTGGGCACGCCCTCCTTGGACGCGGCGATCAGGCCGACCGCGACGAGCCGCATTACTCCCGACGCGACGAGGAGCGTGATGTTGTCCCGGCCTTTGATCTCTCCGAACACCAACACCCCCCACAGCGCGCCGACCAACCCGGGCACGGAGGTGATGATGGGGAACGACACCGAGAACGAAAGCCTCTCGTTAGCGACGAACCAGCAAATCTGCGCGATCCCCCACATCAAGCCGCTGCCGAACGCGGGCAACACGCACGGCGGGAGCTGCGGTTTCCGCCCTCGGCTCTGCTTCACGGCGCAGTACACGATGAAGTACGTCAGCGTCGCGAAGAAGATGCCGCAGAAGTGCGAAAACACGTAATCCAGAGCGTGGATCGAGTGGCTTTTGTCGCCGCGCGTCGCCTCGTCGATGAGCCGCTGCGGGGGGTTGAAGTTGGTGCCGTAGAAGACGCCCGCCACGCACGCGAGCATAAACCCGAACGCGAACTTCCCGCCGGTCTGTTCCTGCGCCTTGCGGATCCATCGAGGCGTCCCGCCGTCCTCCGAGGAAATCGGGCTTCCCGACCGCGACGACGAGCCCCCGCTCCTTGGCGAGCTCGCCGCGTGCGGCGACTCGCCGCCCGCGAACAGAAGCGGCGCGCGCTCGCCGTTCCCCAGCGGCGAGAGCGCGCCGCTGGACCCGACCCGCGGGCTCCCTCCGTGGCTGGATCCCGACCGGAAACCCGGGGACCCTGACACGCCGCTCTCCGCCGGCCGCGTCGACGAGAACGGCGAGAACCCCGGCCTGGCGTTTGCGCGCGGCGATTCCCCGCCGAGCACCATCGACGGCGATCGCGGCGAGTTCCCGACGTAATCGATGTCCCTCTCGCTGTGCCCGGTCGCGCCGGGGACGCCACGCTCGCGGTCTTCCGCGCCGGAAACCTCCGAGGTGATGTTGGCGTAGACGCCCAGGCTGGCGGCGGCGAAGACGACGCCCAGGTAGTTGAGCCACGGCGCGGCGAGCGGCGGATCCGGCGCGACGCCGAGCACCCCGAAGTGTCCGGACGCCCACCCGACGAGCATGCCGACCAGACCCCAGATGAGCAAACCGAGCCCTAAACCGATGGACTTCACGATGGGCACCACGGTGAGGTTCCCGGTGGCCCTGTGGGTGGGAAGAGCGCGTTCGGTCGTCGCGAATCGTTTTCGCGCCAGTCGGAGACACGTCAGACGGTTTCGAAAAATTATTTACGCCGGGTTTCGTTCGGAAAAAAACCGACGCGCGCCACGGGTTCGCGCCCCGACAGGGCGTCCGTGGCCGGTGTCGGTCGACGGGGGGGAGGGTGCGCCGGAGGGCTCCGTGGGGCAGGAGTCCGGGGGGGGAGCCCCGGGTTCGCGCGAGGTTTCGACGTACCATATGACCCCTCCCAGCATGGCGAACGGCTCGAACTTGGGTGACCCGCGCCAGAGCTGCACGACGCATCCTTCAAGCAACACGGCGGATGTCATGATCAGCGAAAAGAACATCCCGTCCGCGGTGGCGACGCGCTTGACCGGCACGAAGTTGCTTCCGAAGAAGATGACCGCCACGAAGCACGCGACGTACCCGACGGCGTCATCGTGAAGCGTCATCCCGACTTTTCGACGCGCGCGCGCGTGTCGAACGCCCCGGGAAGTGAGGTGTAGAACAGAGGGTGTTGTCGGGGGTGTTCCCAGGCGTTTTCGCTTGAAATGGGCCTCGCAAAGTCTTGGGCCGGCCGTCTTTTCCGAGGCGTCGTACGTGTAGGGTTCCGCACTCCCCTCCGCGCCAGGCGCGATGGGGCAGAAACGCGAGCTGACCGTCGAGGTGGCCTTCACCGAGGCGGACAAGGAATGCCTCGCGCGTCTCGTGAAGGATCTCGTCAAGCTCGGCGCCAAGACCGATAAGGTGCGTGCCCGCGCGGGCCGAGGCACATCAACGGACCGTTTACCCTGATGCACTTTCCACGTCGGACGCACCGACGAGACCGCGTGCGGAGACGCGACCCCGGCGAACGCTGAGCTCGCGCCTCGACGCGCGCGCTGACCCCCGCTCCTTCTCTCTCGCGACGCGTGACGTGTCTCGACTCGCAGGGCGAGTTCAAGGAGTGGCTCAAGGCTACGCAGAAAGGCCCGCGGCGCACGTGGCACGATCCCGCGAGGCACGACTGGCAGACGCTCTCGGACTTTGCGCTCGCCGCCGTCGCGAAGGACGCGAAGCACGCCGAGCCGCTCGCGCGGCGTCACCTGGGATGGAGCCGGTGGGCCGCGCGGCGCGACGCGTGGCGCGCGTGGCAGAAGGACCAGCCTCGGGGCGAGGTGCCGACGAAAGGCGCGTGGGCGCTCGTCGCGCGCACCGAGCGCCACCCCGGCTTTTCCGAGTCGTACGGGTCTCTTCCGAGCCACCTGCCCGGATGGCGTCGGAGCGCCAAGCAGAGACCTCCGAGGTGGTGCCAGAGCCACGGTTTGGCGCCGGAGATGGTGGGCGTGGACTGCGAGATGTGCGAGACGGACGTCGACAAGCGCGCGCTGGTGGGCGTCTCGGTGGTTGACGCGCGGGGCGGGGTTTTGTTGAAGACGCTCGTGAAGCCCCCCGGGACGATCGTCGACCTCAAGACGGACATCACCGGCTTGCGCATGAAGGACTTCAAGGGCGTCAAGACGACGCTCGCGGACGTGCAGGAGAAGCTGCGCGAGATCGTCAAGCCCAACACCGTGTTGGTCGGCCACGGTCTCGTGCACGACCTGCGGGCGTTGCGTTTCGATCACGCGCCGGTGATCGACACGGCGATGCTCTTTTCGTATAAGAACCTGCCGCGGAGCACGCCGGGCCTGGCGGACCTGTGCAAGCGGCTGCTCTCCTCGGATATGCGCGCGGCGGGAACGCACGACTCCGTGGAGGACGCGCGCATGGCGCTGGAGCTGGCGCAGTGGGAGTGCGAGCAGGCCAAGCCCACCGCGCCGCTGGACCCGCCGGAGGACAAGGTGGACGCGCGCGACCTGTGCAAGCTCTTCGTGCACCGCGTGCCGCGGGGGACGCGCGTCGCCGACATCGAGGGTATGTTCGCGAAGGCGAACGGCACGATCGGCGTCGAGCACGCGTGCGACATACAGGCTGTGCACGGCAAGTTCCTCGGCCCCGAGACGCCGCTGGACGCGTCCCGGACCACCTCGTGCTACGTGGAGTTTGCGTCGGTGGAAAAATGCAACGCGGCGTTCAAGTCGCTGCGCGGCGCGGCGGGAACCGACGCGCTCGGGCGGCCGCAGAAGGCGGTGAAGATGGTGACGGACGACGCGGGCGCGAAGAAATCGGGCGGAGGTTCGGAGCCGAAGAAGCGCGGTCTCCGAGATGACATCTCCAAGATGACCGTCGCCGCGCTGCGCGAGGCGCTGAAGAAGCGCGGTCTGGCGACGGACGGGCTGAAGCCCGCGCTCGCCGCGCGCCTCGAGGCGGCGACGGAGGACGACTCCGGCTCCGACTCCGACTCCGGCTCCGGCTCCGACTCCGGCTCCGACTCCGACTCCGACTCCGACTCTGGCTCCTCCGGGTCCGAGGCCGAGGACTTCTCCAAGCTGACCGTGCCCAAGCTCCGGGAGGCGCTCGAGGCGCGCGGGCTGGACACGTCCGGGCTCAAGGCGGCGCTGGTGGCGCGCCTGGAGGGCGCCGCGAAGAAGAAGGCGGCGGCGAACGGAAAAGAGCCGACCGGCGCGAAGGGGACGGACGCGCGGCGAGACCCGACGTCCACGCGCCTGGTGATGGTGCGCAAGATGGCCGCGCACGGCGGCCGCGCGATCGGCACCGCGGACAAGACCGCCGTCGATCGTGACGTTTCCGCGGGTGTCTCCGGCGCGAAGCGCAAGGCGGGCGCGGCGGAGGAGAAGAAACCGCGCCGGAACCCGCGGCCGTCGCGGCGCGCGCGCTTAGCGGCGAAGGGCGTGTACGAATGACCGAATGGTTTTTACCTTCAGGTATTTATTTTTCGAACGCGTTCTCGTCGTCTTCGATCGTCGTCGTCGTCGTCTCACAGGAGAGAGGTTCGTGACCGCGTCGTGCCTCTCCCGGATCGTTTGTTTTCCTTTCGATGCGCGCTTGATGTCTCTCTTGAACGAACTTAGAGCGTCTCTGTTGAACGCGTCAGGCGGAACGCTCCGTTCGCGTCGCGGCTTCGCGCGCCTCGAGCGGCGCGAGAACCTTCGTGAGGACCACCTTGGTTCTGCAGTGCTCGAAGCCGTGCTTTTTTTTGGCGTCCGGGTCCAGCTCTAAACGCGCGGTGAAGCATCCCGGCCACGCGCGGACGTGCTTGTCGAACAGCGAGTACGCCGCGGAGGTCAAGTGGTGCTTGACGAGAAGGTCGTAGCCGTCCGGGGGAAAGAAGCTCTTGAGGGGGAAAAACGGCTCGTCTCGTTCCCGGGCGTCCGCCTGGAGCGCGCGGAGCTCGTCGAGCCGGTCGAGGCTCACGAGGTCCTGCATCCGATGCAGGTCCGCCTGCTCGAGCCGCAGGCCCACCTGACGACCGGCGAGCAGCTCGTCGAAGGCGGCCTTCGCGGCGTCGAGCTGGCCCTGCGCCTCGGACGACAGGCCGCCGCGCCTGCGAGCCGCCTTGCCGGTCTCCACCACGGGAGGCGCGTTCTCGTCGCGCGCCAGCGGCGGCGCGGTGTCCTCCGGGGGGATCTTCGAGATGAGGGCGTCGACGCACGCCAGGGCGTCGTCCATCTCCGACGTGTACTTGTCCATCGCGGCGTCGGGGGTCAGACTCGGCGCGACGCGGTCTGCGCGCGGACGCGAAAGCGACGCACAGCTGTGCGGCTGCGAAAACGAGAAAAAAAAGTGAAATTTTCATCTTCATTCGCGCGACGCTCACGCCCGGTCACCGTCCTACAATCACGTGTCCTACGACCGTCGTTTCCCACCGCGGACGTTCGAAGAGATTTTCGGCAACGAAAGAGGCGCGCTCAGCGCCTCCGCAAGCGCCTCGCACGTCCCCACGCCCCGGTCCCCGCTCGGTCCCACCTCGTCGTCCAGCGTCAGCCGGAGACTCGCCGCCTCCGCGGCGCACGTCGCCGCCGTCGTCGCCGCCTCCTCGCTCACCGCGCGCGCCGTCGCCGCGGCGAGCGCGACGCGCGCGTCCAGCAGGCGCGCCACCGCCGCCGTCGTCGCCAGCCGCGCCGCGCACTCGTCCGCCTCGAGGCGCGCCGCGGCGTCCTCCGCGCGCCGCGCGGCGGCGTGCGCGGCGCGCACCGCGCGCAAGTCCTCCTCGAGCCACAACGCGCGCGACTCGTTTTCGTCTTCGTCTTCGTCTCTCGTCTCGTCCGCGCTCGCGTCGTCGTCGCCGTCCTCGCGCGCGAAGGCCGCCTCCGAGAGCCAAGCCTTTTCCTCGCGTTCGCGTTCGTCTCCCTCGTCTCCCTCTTCCGTGCCCGACGCGGAAGAGGGAGACGAGGGAGATCTTTCTCGGCGCGTCGCTTCGGAAGGCGCCGACGCGTTCGCCGGCGAGACGCGCGAGCGCGACGACAAAGTCGTCGGCGAGACGACAGACGTATGGGCGTTTAGTCTCGCGTTCGCCGCCATTGCCGCGACCGCGCCGCCTTTCTTCGGGCTCTCGTTCGTTCTCGCGACCAGTTTTCGGAGCCCGTCCTCCACCGCCGCCGCCGCCGCCTGCGAGAACGCCGCGCGCGCGCGGCGGCTGGACAAAGGGTCGCCGCCGCCAAACAAACCGCGCGCGCGCGAAGCCGCCGCCGCGGCGACGGCGTCGATTTCGATTTCGTCGCCGAGACGCGGCGAGAAGAAAGACGTCTTTCGCGACACACGCGTTTCGTCTCCGCGCGGTCGCTCCGGACCCGGCGTGCGCGCCATATCCCACAGCGCGGAGGTCATACCGGCGCTCGCGTTTTCGTCGTCGTCGTCGTCGTCGCCTCGGGGGTCTCTCCTCGAAGCCGCCGCCGAAATCGCCCGCGACGCCTTCGTCGCCGTCTCCGCGTCCGCCGGGGTGTCGAACGCGACGGGTCGCGTCCTGGGGGTCGACGCGCGGGGGAACAGAGAACTCCCCGCGCGCGCGGAGGACCGGCGCGCGGACGCGCGGCGCATCGCCGCGTCCACCGCGACGCGTTCGGCGGCGAGCACCTCCTCGGCGACGCGTCTGCTTACATCCGGGGTGGCTCCGACGCGCGACGCCGCGCGCGCCAGCTCCTGGACCTCGAGGTCGCTGATGAGGCCCCCGCCGCCGTCGCCGCGAGTGGACGCGCGCGCGCGCGTGGAGGGCGCAGCGTCGCGCACGCCGGCCAGGGTCGCGCGGGGGGTCGCGGAGCGCGCGCCGACGACGTTTCGCTTGGCGGAGTCGGCATCCGGGGCTGAGGACGTCGCGCGCGAGCGCCAGTACGCCTCCTCCAGCTCGCGTAGTCGCGCCTGCTCGAGGCGGCGGTGGACGTCATCCGCCGCGAGCCGCGTCTCGCGCTCCTCCTCGGTCTCGCCCTCGCGAGGCTCCCACGGAGCGCGCGCCATGCGCCCCGCGCGTTTCAAACAACCTCGGTATTCGCCTCGTGGAAAAAGCTTTTCGCCAATTTCGCTTGACGGCACGCGTCGCATCTCGCAAGCGCTGAACTGAACGCCCGCCTGGGCCGGCACCGGTCTTTTTTGCCAAGTGTTTGCGAAAAAAAAATCGGAAGAACGGTCCGCGTCAGCACGTTCGTGAGTAACACTCGACGTCGCGTCACGAGTCGCTTCATTCCCTCGCGCGCACCGCCCGCGACCAGAACACGCTCGGCGCCCTAACCGCGCGTCCCGGACCGCCTCGCCGTCACACGCGAGCCTCCCGCCACCAGCCTCTCGTCGTCGCAACAGCGTCGGCGCCGCGTTTGTCGGCGTCTCATTTACCAAAGCCACCGCCGTTTCGTCGGATCTCGGCAACCAACTTTCCCGTCACGATGCAAGCCGTGACTCTGCCACCGCACGTCCTGCTGGACGTCGCGCGACGACCGCGCCAGGCGAAGCGCCTCGGCGTGCAAGTCAGCGCCCCCCCCGCGGAGCCCGTCTCCGCGCCGCCTCAAGGTACGCGACGAGACACCGGCGCGAGCGCTCCCGATTCATGCGCTTTCTTTATTCTTCTTCGCAAAGAAGCGTAGACGCGCTTTTCCCGCGGCTCCGAAGAAGTCGCCCCGCGCCGCGCGCGACCTCGACCGAGCGCTGACTTTCCCTCCTCCCGACGCAGTCCTCGAGCGAGACTTGCGCGTCCGCCAGATGGAGGCGGAGCGCAGACCGGTGGCCGCCAGGAGGCTCGGGCTCAACCCCGCCCGCGGCTTCATCCGAGGTGCGTCACGCGAACCCGTAACCGTCGGCGGCGCGCTTTCGTGGTTCCGATGTTCGAATCGCGTGCCACGTCGGCGCGAAAATCTGAAAATTGGCAATTTCGTCATTTTTTAGATACCCGCGCGCGCGAAGTGGTTTTTTTCATCAGACGGAGGCTCGCCTCGCGCCTCTCGCCTGGCGCCTCGCCGGTTCGCGCGGACGCTGACCAAGTCCCTGACCTGACTCGACACCACCCGAAAAAAACACCCGCAGCCCCTCTCCACGCCACGCCCTCGGCTGAGACGGCGGCGTACGCGATGGAGATGGAGCGCCGCCCCGTCGCGGCGCGCCGCTTGGTCGACGCGCCGCGCGCGCCGCGCGCGACGCCCGTCCCCTCGTGCGACGGCGCGCTCGTCGCGCGCATGGAGCAGTCGAGACGCGTCAAAGCCGCGAAACGCCTCGGTCTGTTCGTTACAAGCGACGTTTTTGTCGACGCCGCGTTCGAGGCGGTCGCGCCGCCGTTCGCCGGCACCGCCGCCGCCGAGATGGAGCGCGCGCGCCGCCCCCGCGCGGCGGCGAGACTGGCGTCTCTCTCCGCCGTCGACGCGTCTCTCGAGATGTCGCCTGTGGTCTCCGTCGCCGGCGCCGCGCTCGCGGACACCGCGTGCGCGCGCATGGAGCAGGCGCGGCGCCCGCGGGCCGCCGCGCGCGCGGAGAAGCTCAGCCGCCTGAACGCGCCGCGCTCGATGCTGCACCCCGAGCACGTCGGCGCGTTTGCCATGGACGCGGACGAGACGATCGACGCCGAGCGCGCCTTCGCGGAGTGGCGCACGCACGGCGGCTGGACCGCGGATGAGACGCCCGAGGAGGACGAAAAGCTCGCGATGGACGAGCTGGAGTCCCTCAAGGCTTCCGCGTCGGCGAGCCGTCTGGCGCCGGAGACGGATCCGTTTGCCGCGCTCGAGCGCATGCTCGAGACGCACCTGCGCGGTCCGAGCGCGTCGTCGCCGCGCGCCGGCGGCTCCGGCACGACGAGCCGCGGCGGTTCGACGCGCGGCGCGGGCGCGTACGCGAGCGCGTACGCGAGCGCGTTCATGCACACCTCGCGCTCGCGCTCGAACCTGAACTCGTCGGCCAACCTCGAGCGCGAGGGGTCGACGCACCGCGGGAACGTGATTCCGCGACGCGTGCGGTGCTCCCTCGAGGACGCCGACGTGGTGTGCCGCGTGGACGACAGCGACGAGGTGGTGGAGCGCGTCGCGCGCGACGGCGTCGAGGCGAAGATGGCCGCGCTCGCGGAGACGCTCGAGCGCGAGCGGCTCTCCGCGCCGCCGCCCGTGTCCCGCTGAGACGAACGAGACGGCGTTTTCTTTTACGCCGCGTCGTCGACAAGAGACGGTTCGGCGCTCGCCGACGTCGAAGCAAGCCCCGGCGTCGTATCAGTCGCCGGGCCCCGTCGTCGTATCAGGCGTCGGGCGAACGTAGCGCGACGTGGTCGATCGTATTACGGCCGCGTCTTCTTCCCTGTTTGATTTCGTGTAATACGCGAAGAGAGATGATGAATACGCTCCACTACTCGACGCTCGGACGACGCCTCAAAACGACGAGTATCGACTACTCGATTCAGTAAACGAAATTTCGTGCGGATCTTCGAATTTGCGCAAATTCCATCCACGTCACGAAAAGCGAACACAGCTCGTCTCCCGCGGTAAAACGCTGCCGTTCTATTGGTCGCCGTCAAAAAGCGGTCGAGCTTTTCCGGCTTTTTCACCGGACGTTTGCCCTCAACGGGATTGGGCCGCGGCACTTGGGTTCGCGCGCGGGTGATCCGCGGCGCCCGGCGCGAGTCGCGACCGGCAGGTCGAGCGGAACACCCCAGGACGGGGTCCGAGCGGTCGAACCGCGCGTGTGGTCCAGCGGGCGCACCGACACGGCCCACACCCCGCGCCGCGCGGGAGGGTTGAAAAAGGGTTGCGAGCCTTTGCCCTCGCGATCAGCCGAGGAGAGGACGTCGCGATGTTGACGGCGACCGCGCCCACGGGGCTTCGCCCGGAGGTGTGCAGAGACTTCCTGAAGGTGCGTCGCGATCGAGATCGAGACTTGGCCGCCTAGCATCGGAACCCGGCCCGCGAGCCGCCCGACCGCGCGCCGCGCGCGCCGCGGTCAAGGGTTGGGGTTCTGAAATTCTCGCGCTCCGCCGTCGCACGCGCCGTCGGTCGCGCGGCCCGCGCGCGCGCGCTTCCCTCGCTGACCTCGCTCGCCTTCCACCTCCCCTCGACCGCAGGGCGCGTGCTTCCGAGATAGCTGCCGCTACGCGCACAGCGGCCACGAGTCGACCGGCGCCGTCGCGCAGGTACGCGCGCCTCCGCGCCCGCGGACGCCGCCCACGCCCTGTTTCCCGCACGTGTCTGTCTGTTGCCGGCGTGTTAGTTTGCGGAAGCGCGAAACCCACCTCCGCCGTCGATTCCGTTCGACAATCCCGGTCGACTCGGTCACGAAAGCGCGGCGTGCGGAAACCACGAAACTCACCCTCGTCTCCCAAAACACATCTCGAAAAAAACGCGTTCCGCAGGCGAACCAACCCGCGTGCCAGCCGGTGTGCCGCGACTTTCAGAACGGCCGGTGTTTCCGCGGCAGCTGTCGCTTCTACCACGGCGCCACGGACGACGTCGCGGTCGCGCAGATGGCTGGGCAGGTGCTCGGGTACCACGGCGGACACGCCGGGATGCATCCGGTGCACCCGGTGCACGCGCTGCAGCGCGTCATGAGCCTGCCCGCCGGCGGCCTGCCTCCGTTCGTGGCCGCGGGCGGCCGCGGGCGCTCCTTCGACGCCGGATCCGCGTTGGCGCAAGACCCGGGGATCGCCGCGTTCCTAGGCAGCGCGCAGGCCATACCAGGCTGGCCGGGGGACTCCGCCGCCGCCGCGGCGCTGGCGCTGGCGGCGACGCAGACGTCTGCGCACGGGGGCGTGCCCGGCGCCGACCTCGCGTCGCTCCTCGCGCTCCAGAGCGCGCAGCTCCAGAGGCAGCAACAGCAACAGCAACAACAGCAGCAGCAGCAGCATAGGATGGGCGCGGACCCCAACTTCGCGGCGGTGGCGATGAGCCAGGCGGACCAGTGGTCGGCGATCCAGGCGCAGCAGGCGGCGAGCGCCGACGCCGCCGGGGGCGCGGCGGCGCCTCCCCAGCCGCAGACGCCCATCCCGGTGACCTCCGGGCTGCTCTCGCAGTCGCTCGGCGTGGGCGCCGGCGCGCGCGTCGGCGCGCACGCGCACGGCCACGCGCACGCGCACGGCCACGCGCGCGCCGGCGCCGAGAAGCGCGACTCGGCGCCGAACGGCGCCGATGTGTTCCCGCGGGATTTTTTCGGCGGCGGCGGCGGCGGCGCTTCTGGGAGCGCGCCCTCCGCGACGGGCGTCGCCGCGAATGAGAACGGCGGCGGCGGCTTTTACGGCGCCGGGCACGGCCCTACCGGGAACCCCATCAGCGACGCGCTGAGCGACTTTGGGATGTGGGGCTCGAACGGGAGCCCCGCGGAGGCGTCGCGGCGCGCTTCCCTCTCCGGCGGCCAACGCTTGTCGCTGGACGGGTTCGGGGGCGGTTTGTGGGAGGACAAGAGCGGCGTCCTCGCCGCGGCGGCGGCGCGCACCGGCGGCTCGCCGCGCACGTCCATGTCTGACACGTCTTGGACGCGCACGAGCATGGACATCGGTAACAGCGCTCAGAGGCGGACGTCGACGGAGGTTTCCGTCGGCGGCGGCGGCGGGTTCCACGCGTCCTCGCCCCTGGGCGTCCCCGTGAACGCGGCGAAGCTCCCGGCGGACCTCCTGGAGCCCCCCTCGTCGCGCGCGCGCTCCAACTACAGCCTGTTCTGACACGTCTTGGACGGCCGCCGGACGACCGCCGGACGACCAAACGCTCTGTACGACCACGCCGCGTATACAACAATCACGCGCACGCTTCTTTGGAAGGCAAAGGCTTTGAAAGTATATTATTCTCGAGCGCTCCTCACGGCGAGGACACGAAATTGGATGAGGCTCGAAATCTTCGCGAAGCGCGACGACAAAACCAGGGAAATGCCCGCGCAGTCGCCCTTCGTCGGGCGCCGCGTCGAGTGAACACACCGACGCGTGCGCCCGGTGCCTCGGAGTACCATAATAATCACCACATAGGTAAGACGCCTCCTCTGGAGCGCGCGACACTTTTAATAACAGTATATTTTTACCTCTCGCGTGTTGTATCCCGGCTCGGAGCGTTTTGTATTCCCCGGCTCGGAGCGTCGCGCGCGAGTCGGAATCGAGCGTCGAGCGCGCGGTCGCGGTGAGGGACGACGCCGGTGCCGATGTTCGCTTTGAATGGTATGTATAAAAGCTGCTACGAGCCCGCGCTCGACGCCCCCGCGCTCCCCTTAAAGAATTACTCAACCTTCATCGCCTGCACCGCGGTGTGGTCAATCTGCACGGACGGCCCCATGGTGGAGGCGATGTACATGCTCTTCCAGTAGATGCCCTTGGCACCCGAGGGGCGGTTGGCGTCGATCGCGTCGACGATCGCCTTCATGTTCTCCATCAAATCCGCGGGGGAGAAGTTGAGCTTGCCGAAGGGCACGTGCACGATGCCCTGCTTGTCCGCCCTGAACTCAACCTTCCCGCCCTTGAACTCCGAAACCGCCTGCGCGACGTTGGGGGTCACGGTGCCAGCCTTGGGGTTGGGCATCAGACCCTTGGGGCCAAGCGCGCGCCCGAGCTTCGCCGCCTTGGGCATCATGTCGGGCGAGGCGATGAGCAGGTCAAAGTCCATCATGCCGCCCGCGATGTCCTCCACCAGGTCCTCGGCACCCGCAAAGTCGGCCCCCGCCTCCTTCGCCGCGGCGATGGCGTCACCCTGGCACAGCACCGCGACGCGCACCGTCTTGCCAGTGCCCTTGGGCAGCGCCACGGTCGCGCGGAGCTGCTGGTCGTTGTACTTGGGGTCGATGTTCAGGCGGATGTGCGCCTCCGCGGACTCGACGAACTTCGCCGTGGCGTTGTCCATCATGAGCTTGATGCCGGCGGCGGGCTCCTGCGGCGCCATGCGTCCGGGAACGGAAGCCTGCGCCTTGCGGAAGCGCTTGGACTGCTTCGCCTCCTTCGAGGACTTACCGTCCTTGCGGGTGGCGCGCTGTTCGTGAAGCACAGAGGGGGTGGACGGGTCAGTCGCGGAGACGCGAGGAGGCGCGCGGATTTTATCCACACTTTTGAGGTTCGAGGGCTTTGGTTCGCGGGAGATTTCCGAGAGACGCGCGCGGAAAGCGCCGGGCACGCACCACCGGGGGGGACCACTCCATCTCATCGTCCTCGACGGCGGATTCGAGCTCCGCGAAGTCGAGGCCGGCCGCGAAAACACCCAGGCTCTGTCTGCCGCCTGCGCTCGTGGGGGGAGAAGTACGGGCAAGGATGACGTCAGAGGATTGCGGGATGCGCGAGCGATGGAAGCCCTAGCCTTTGAGGTTTTCCCGAGACGCGCGCGCGCGACGAATGCGACCGCCGAGCGACGCTTTCGGCGCCGCTGGCGCGCCGAGCTCGATGCCGCGCGGCGCGGAACTGAGGAAAGATGCGGACGCGCGCGTGCGTTCGCACGTACCCTTGCGCATGGACATGGACACCGGCGCCTTGAGGCCACCGAGGCGCGCCACCGCGTGCTTGGCCGCGACGCGACGCACGCCCGCGACACGCTGCGCCTTCACCGCCACCACCATGTTCGCGGTCACGTTGAGAGCCGCCATCGTGCGTTCGAGACTGACGAAAGCCGACCTCGAGTGTTCGTCGAGCTGCGCGTGCTTCGCGTCAGCCGGGAATGACGCCGAGCCGGCGCGCGCGTCCGCGACACGGTGCGCGAAACGCGCGAGATGCGACGCGAAGCGCTATCCAACTTTTTTTTTGTGATTTGTGGGCCTGTGAATAGGTTAAGGTATGAGTTTTTAGTCTGCGCGAGTGCCCGGAAAAAGCGTCGCTCGGCGTGCGCGATGGACGATCGAGCCGAGCCGGGGCGAAAAGCGCGAGACGGAGCCGACGGACGGCCGAAAAGAAACGTGCTTCGTTCTTTTTCCTCGGGACATCGACGGCATTGCGCGGCGCACGACAGGCCGTGACACTCGAGGGTCGCGAGAGGACTCGTCCGCGGTGAACGCGCGCACACGGGCGGCGTGTTGTTCGGGGACGCGCGTGGAAGCGCGTTTGGTGGATGCCCGCGAGCCTTCCTGTGGCGTCTCTCGCCGCGGCTCCGTGCGATTTTATTTATCCTTTCCGCCACCGGCGCGGGCGGCGCGCGGGCCCGTCGTCGCGACCGCTCGCGAGGCGCGCGGACGCGTCGCACGGCTCGGCGAGGCGCGCGGGATCGGACCGCTCCGCGGGAAGGCGTGGAGTCGGCGACATGGGCGCGGTGTGCGGCACGCCGAACGCGGCGTCCGCGGATGCGGAGGTGAACGTGGCGGACGCGCGACCGGCGCTGAGTCCCATCCCTAAGAGCGACGCCGGCGACAAGACCGTCGTGGCGCTGGGCAAGTTCGACGCCATGCACCGCGGCCACCGCGAGCTCGCGCGCGCGGCGTCGAAGATGGGCGCGCCGCACCTCGTGTCCTTCGGGGGCATGGCGGAGGTTCTGGGCTGGGCCCCGAAACTCAACGTCGTGGCAGAGACCGATCGCGCGCGCGTGCGCGCGACGTGGGCCGAGGCGTGCGGCGGCAAGGTTCCCGGGGAGGTGGTGGTGCCGTTCGCGGACGTGCGGCGCATGCCCCCCGAGGCGTTCGTGGCGTTTCTGAAGGACACCCTGCACGTCTCCGGGATCGTCGCCGGCTCGGATTACCGGTTCGGGTTCAAAGCCGCGGGCACCGCCGAGGCGCTCGCGCAGATCGGCGAGGCGATGGGTTTAGACGTGACCATCGTGGACCTCGTGCCCAGCGGCGAGGACGACGCGAAAAGCGAAACGCGAGGGGAGACGAAAGCCTACACCGCGCAGGTCTCGAGCACGCGCGTGCGCGCGTGCCTGGCCGCGGGGGACGTCGAGCAAGCCGCGCGGCTGCTCGGGCGGCCGCACCGACTGGTGCTGGACGCGTCTCAGGCGTGCGCCTCTGGCGACGGCGCGGCGGGAGGAGAGACGGCGACGTATCCCACGCGCGCCGCTCTTAACCAGTACCCCGCGGTCGGGACGTACGAGGGCGTGCTTCCGGTTCCCGAAGAGACACCAGACGCGAAACCCGTCCGCGTCACCGTGCGGGTCACGGAGACGGAGGTGGCGGTGACGGCACTGAGCGCCGCGGACCTCGCGGCGTTCGCCGGCGGCGTCGACCTCACGGCGCGCGCGCGGTGAATCGGCGCTCATCGTCGCGAAAAAAAAACGCGACGTGGAAACCGGTACCGTCCCTCGCGCCGTCCCTCTCGCGAACGTCCAGCCGCGCGTGTTGAATGTTGCGTTTTTTTCGTGAAAGGATGAGGCGTAGGGTTGTGACAGAGACGCACGGGCGCGACACGTCCACGCGTCCGCGCGTACCGCGCGCCGCGCGCGCGCGAGGGGTTTGCGTGAAACAAGCTTGACGAAAAGCCCACATACATATTATTTCCGTCGTCTTCCGTCTTCCGCTTTTCACTCGCCGGACACTTTTAGGCTTCGTCTCCCTGTCTCCGACCTTGTACAAACTCGTACTCTCCCGCCGAGAACCCTTCTCGGCTGTTCCGAGAGGAGCCGGCGTATCGCGTGTCGGATTCGGCGCTGCCGGTTCGTTTCGTGCCATGTGGCAACGCCCCGCAACGTCGAAGGGCGCGCCGAGCCGCGGCACTCGGCGGCTCGCGCGCGAGCGCTCCGCTATGTCCAAGTCGAAGAGGACTCGAGGCACGACGAGCCGGCGCCGCGACGCGGACGCCGCGCTGGCCCCTCTCGAGGGACCCGATTTGGGGGTCCGCACGCGCAGCGGCGCGGTGGTGGCGCCTCCCGAGACCGCTCACGGTCGCGCGTCCGGGCGCACGCCCTCCCCCGCGCCCGGGGCCTCGCACCCCTCGCCGCCGTCCACCGTGGAGACGGACGAGAAGGGGACCCGGTCCCCGTCCTCCCCGGGCCCCGCGGCCGAGGCGGCGGTCGCGGCGAGGCCCCCGGAGACGCGCGCCGCGCCGTCGTCGTGCGATACGACCAAGCGCGTGGACCAACGGTCCGACCGCGTCGAGGACTCGCGGTCCCCGGAAACAGACGCGTCGCCCGCGTCCGCGCCGGTCTCGCCCACGCACCAGACGCTCGCGCGAGACGCGCCGGCGTTCGACGGCTCGTCCAAGACCCGCACCGTGCGGTTCTCGCGCCACGTGCACGGTACGCCGCGGCGCGCGCGACCCCACGCGCCTCTCCCCTTCCCGCGAAACGCCACGCGTGACGAGGACGTCGAACCCGAGGAAAGACCCGAGAAACCGAGCGCCCTAAAGTAAAGGAACCTGTTCTGAAAAATTCCTCCTCCGTTTCTTCCGCGCGCGCCGCGTCGCAACGAATGACGAAAAACGTCGCAGGGTTTCGGTTCACGAAGGCGGAGCGCGGTCTGCTCGTGAGCGTGTTCGAGCGCTTCGACGGCAAGACCCCGAGCCGCGGCGTGTGCGACGCCATCGCGCGCGCGTTCACGCGCTCGCCCGTGCGCGACCCGACAAGGCGGGCTCTCGCCGCCGTCGACGACGATCTCGCGGCGGCGGCGCCGCCGCCCGCGGCCGGCGTTCTTCTCCCCGGCGACGCGGCTACGACGGACAATCCGTGCGCGGTGAACGCCGGGTTTGGCCTTTTCGCGCCTTCTCCCTTCCGCGGCGCGGCGTGGCGCGCCGCGGCGGACGCGGCGGACGGCGGAGCGGCGACCGCGGCGAACGGACGCGGGGACGGCGGAGCGAACGCCTTCGAGTCCGACGACGCGACGCGCCTTCCGGCGCCGGAGACCAAATACCCATACGTCGTCGCGCCTGTTCCTGTCGTGGACGCTTCTCTGTCATCTCTACCGACGCACGCGAAGACACACCCCGACGAAAAAAACGCCTTTGAGGAATTTTTTGAGGAATCCGCGGAGGAGGCGCCCGAGGAGGCGTGGGCGGACGCCGTCGCGGACGCGCGAGACACGAGAGACCCGCGCGGCGCGGCGGCGGCGGCGCTTTCCTCGGAAAGCGGCGACGGCTCGTCGCGCGACGACGAGACCAAGAGTTTCCTCGGTACGCCTCACGCGGAGACGTCCGCGCAGACGCCGAGCCCCCTGGACGCGTTCGTCGGGAGGGCGTCGAGGCTCGAGCGGCTCGTGCGGCTCGAGAAAGGCGTCGCGGCGGCGAGGAACAGAGCGTTTCAGAGAGACGTCGCCGCGTGGCAGCCCGTCGGCACGTCCCTGTACATCGGCGAGCGCGCCGAGACGGCGACACCGACGCGCGCGCGACGGGTTTCTTCGCCGTCTCCGTCGCCGCCGCCGCCGGACCCCGCGCCCGCCGTGCCGTTTCTCCCCGAGACGCCCAACGTCCTGGCGTCGGAGGAGAACGGCGTCGACGCCGCGCCTCTCGCGGCGGGGGCTTCGTTTTTCCCGAGACCCGGCGCGGACGACGATTCGGTGTGGAGCGGGTCGGAACTCGCTGACGCGCGGGATGCGCGGGACGATGAGGGCCCGGAGAGCGACGGAGGTCTGGTGGACGCGTCGATCGCGACGATCGCGTCGCGCGGTGCGATCGGAGCTCTCGACGAGCGCGCGGTTCTCGGCGTCGCCGGGCTCTCCGCCGGGCTTTTCTCTTCGCGCGCGTACGCGCCGGGCGTCTCGCTGGAGGCGCTCGTGCGCGAGAAGGACGACAACCTGGCGGCCGCGCTTGCGCTCGGCGCGCGCACCGGCCGGTGGGTCCCACTCACCGGCGGCGACGGCGCGGAGCCGCGCGACGACGGCAGCGACGGGGCGGCGGCTTTTACCCACGTCGTGCCTTCGGCGGCGGCGCAGGCGGCGATGGTGGTGAGCGCCGCGGAGGAGCTGGGCGACGGCGAGGCGCACCCGGTGACGTGGAAGCAGATCAAGACCTGGTTCGAGAACAGGCGCATGACGCAGAAACGCATCAAGGAGGGCAGCGCGCGGCCGCCGCGCCGGAACAACAACGCCGGGACGCACTTAGTCGGCGCCGACGAAAGCGCCGACGCGCGCGCGGCGAAGAAGGCGAACGACCGCGGGAAGCCGCCGAGGCCTCCGTTTTCCGGGAAGACCCGTTCTTCCCCGCCGGCGGCGCGCCGATCACTCGACGAGACGCGCTTCGACGCGACGGCGCGACCCGGAGCGAAGCGCGCGCGAACGGACGCGAGCGGAAAGCCGCTCGGTCTCTCGGCCCGTCGTTCGCTGGAGCTGGACCGCTTGGAGATGGACCGCTTCGACGCGGCGGCGGCCGCCGCCGCCGCCGCGGAGGACCTGCGCGCGCGAGACACGTCGTGGGGCGAGCCGACCTCCGCGCTGACCCGCGAGATGTCGTGGGCGGACATACACGACGCCCTCGCCGGCGCCGAGCGCGCGCGCGCGCCCTGATGAAGAGACCTTTTTTCTTTTCGACGAATGAACTTTTTGGTGCGCGCCGGAGCGCTCCTCTCTCTTTTTGTACATAACGGTTCGTCGTTTTGTACATAACACCGACGCCACACACTTTTCGGCGTTTTTCGTCTACCCCGGTACTCCGTTCGCGTCTCGATCCGCCATTGGACGTCGCGTTATTAAATCTCGTCGCGCAGAATCGCTTCGCGCTTCTCGCGCATCACGCGTCCCATGTGGAACAGGTTGTGCGTCGTCGCCAGCGTCACGGCGTTGGGCTCGTTCGCCTTGAACAGGTGGTGCAGGTACGCCACCGAGTGCGACGCGCACAGCGGGCACGGGCACTCCTCGCACGGCGGCGCGAAGTTCCGCGCGTTCTCCGCGCGCAGCACGTTGAACGACGTCGTTTCTTTTCCTTTTCCTTTTCCCGAAAACGTCATGAGCCGCCCGTGCCTGGCGTTGCGCGTCGGGAAGGTGCTGTCGAAGGTGTCCACGCCCGTAGGCACGGCGCCGTCGATGGACGGCACGTCGCCGATGCCGAGCAGGTGATTGGGTCGGTCCTTCGGCATCAGAGGCATCAGGAACCGCAGCAGCTCGATGAGCTCTTCCGAGTCTCGTCCGAGGCTTCCCCCGATGGCGAACCCGTCGAACGGCAGGCTCGACAGGTACTCGACGCTCATCCGCCGTAACTCGCGGTCGACGCCGCCGTGCACGACGGCGTACATGGCTTGTTTTCTTTTATCCCGCAGATGCGCGCGCAGGCTCCGCGCTTCCCAGCGGTGGCTCATGTACACCGATTTCTTCAAGCTCTTTTGGTCTATGGCGTACGGGGGGAGCTCATCCAGGGGGATGATGATGTCCGCGCCGATTAACTTCTGCGCGGCGACGGAGGACTCCGGGGTGAGCGCGACGTCTCGCCCGTCGCGATAGCTCTTGAACAACACGCCGGCTTCGTTCGAGCGAATTAATAATCCGTCGTCGCCCTTCTGCTTGCTCGGTCGGCGCGACTTTAATTCGAGCACGTCCGCCTCGTTCGGGCGCGCGAGCGAGAACACCTGGAACCCGCCGCTGTCGGTGATCAAGGGCGCGTCGCGGCCGATGAACGCGTGTAACCCGCCCGCCTCCGCCACGAGCTCGGGGCCGGGCTGCAACATCAGGTGATACGTGTTTGCGAACATCAAATCCAGACCGGCGTCGCGCAGAACCGAGTGCGGGACGTGCTTCAGCGCGCCCATCGTGCCCACGGCGACAAAACCGGGCGTGTCGATCGTGCCGTGAGGGGTGTGGATGCGACCCACGCGCGCGGCGGACTTGGAGCTCCGGTGAACAACCTCGAACCGAAAGTGCTCGTTCCCGGCGTACGGAGGGAACTCGGACGCGTCGGGGGGAGGCGTGAACGGCCTGAACCGGCGGTCGCGGGGAGGCAACACGCCGGGAACGGGTTTCTCGGGGCCGGTCTGCCTGGGGGTACCCGCGCCGGAGGAGGCGCGCGGGGCGCGGGCGACGCGCGGGCGCCAACCCCGCGCGGGCGCCGACGCGACAGAGCCGCGCATCCCGCTCTGAAACGAACGCGCTTTTTGCGCTTTCGTGTTCGGGTTTTTGTTGAGCACAGGCGTACGAGCATTTAGTCAGAGGAAAGGACATCCTCGCCAGGATGCAAACCGCGAGCGACAGGTCCGAGAGAAACAACCTTCCGAGACGCCGAGCGTCGTGGTCCGCCGTCGCCGCACCTCGTCAGGAACCACACGCGACCGCGCGCGACAAAGTCGACGCGCGTCGTCGTTCCGAGAGCCGCTCGGAACGCAGCGCGCTCCGGCGGCGACACCGCGTGCGCTCGAACGCCCCCGCCGTCCCGCGTCCGCGCTCGTCGGTCGTCTCGACGGTCTCGGAACCCGCCGGTCGTCATCGCGGACGACCACCCGCGCGGAGGGGATGGACGGCGACGCCGCGACCGAGGGGGAGGCCCCGCGCGCCGTCGGCGACGCGCGCGACGCCGACGCGAAGGTACGACGCGTTCGGTCCCGTGTTTCGTCGTCCGCGGCGGACCGAGCGGCTCGCCGCGGAAACGCACGCGCGGGGGGGTACTACCGCGTGGAGGCGAATCTCCACGCCAATCTCCACTCGTCACGCTTCGCTTCGCCCGCCGCGCGTTCGCCTCCTGACCATTCGCAAACCCCTCGTCGTTTTCCCCGCAGACCGACTCGGCGCCGCCGCCGATCGACGCCAAGGCGAAGCGTCACCGACGTCGCGGCGGTCTTCTGCCTCCCCCGGCGCTCGACGAGCTCATCAAACAAAGCCCGAGCCCTTCCAAAGAAGACGCGCGCGCCGGGACGAGCGACGAAGCCGCCGCGACGGCGACGACGCCGTCCACGACGGCGTCTCGAGATGCTTTCGAGGACGCAAGAAAAAAGAACGCTGAGGAGGTTTCCGAGGCGGGTCCCGGCGGAGGGAGCCACAAGCCTTGTGGCGCGGCGGAGGGGGAGGGATCCCCCGCCCCCGCGACGAACACCGCGGCGCTTCGAACCTCGTCGCGCGCCGGCGACGTCTCCTCCGAGAGCGCTGAACTTCTTCGCTCCGACGTAGTCCTCCAGAGCTCGTCCTGTGTGTCCGAGGAGACTGTGAGCGACTTCGAGGCGCGCGTCGCCGAGGCGGTCGCGAAGGCGCTCGAGGCGAAGAAGCCATCCGCCGAGGCGAAGGGTGCCGAGGCGTCGGCGAGTCGGCGTCGCGAGACGGAGAAGGAAGCGGGTTCCGTTCGCGCGCAAAACTCCGCGGCGCGCGCGAACGCGAAGCCGAACGCCTCCGGTCGCGTCGCTTCCCGCGAGACGGACGGGTTCCGACGCGAGATCGAGGGTCTGAAGAAGGACCTGGAGAAGCAGAAGGAGCGGTGCGCGTCGTTCGAGGCCAAGTTCAAGGCGGCGGCGCGCGAGCGCGCGGCGGCGACGGCGGAGAAGGCGGACGTCGAGAAGGCGCTGCGCCGCGCCGAAGCCAAGGCGGATGCCGAGTCCAAGCTGAGCGAGCGCAGGGACAAGGCTTTGGAGCAGAAGCACGAAAGGCTCGCGACGCAACTCGAGGAACGGAAAAACGCGTGCGTCGCGTTGGAGAAGGAAACCAGAAGGCTCACCGCGGTGACGAGTCAAGCCGAGCGCGAACGCGACGAAGCCGTCGAGGCGCGCGTCGCCGCCGACGCCGCGCTCGAGCCGCTTAAAGTCGCGCTTAAAGAAGCGTCACTGGAAACGGAACGCGCGAGATCCGAGGCGTTAAACGCTTCCGAGATGGCGGAGGCTTCCGCGAAGGATGCCGCCTCGGCGCGCGCCGAGATGCGCACGCTCGACGCCGTCCGCGAAGAGCTCGAAGAGGCGCGCGCCGAGGCGGCGGCGGCGACGGCGGCGCGCGTCGAGCGAGACCGCGTGGTGGGCGCCGAGCTCAGAGACGCGCAGAGACGCCTCGCGGAGTGGTGCGCGACGAGCGCGGAGACGGAGGAAGAGCTCGAGCGCACGAAAAACGAGCTCGTTCTTTTGCAAACACGCGTGGAGACTCTGGAGACGTCGGAGGAGGATTCGCGAGTGAAGCGCGCGACCGCCGAGACGGAAGCCGCCGACGCGCGCGCGGCGCGAGACAAAGCCGAACGCGAGCGCGACGAGACGGCGGCGGCGCTGGAACGGAGCCGTCGCGAGTTCGATCCCGACCGGCTGGAGACGATTTCGCGCGCGCTGCGAGACGCGGAGGTCCATCTCGCGGCTTCGCGCGAGGAGAACGCCGCGCTCGCCGCGTCCTTCCGCGAGACGGAGGGCATCCTGGAGGAGGCGGTGGGCCGCGCCGAGGAGGAAACCGGAGCGCGTCACGCGTTGGAGCTGGCGCTCGCCGCGCGCGCGAGCGGCGAGAAGGAACGTCTGGCGGCGCTGAACGATGAGCTGGCGCGTGAGCGGCGTTCGGTGGAGGACCTGGAGCGCCGAGCCGTGCGTGCGGAGGACCGGCTGCACGAGACGGAGCGCCAGCTCGCCAAGGCGCGCGCGGAAGCCGCGGTGGGGGTGGCGCTCTCGGCTCCGCCCCCCGGGGCGGGGCCGTTCGCGCCCGCCGCGGAGACCACCCCGCGTTCGAACGCGACGACGATTTCGGCGTCTGCGACGCAACACGACGCGTCTTCCCTGCGTCTGGAGCTCAAGGCGCGCACGCGCCAGACGCACAAGCTGCAGGAGGTGTGCGCCGGGCTGAAACGGCGGTTCGTCGAGGGGGGGGGCTCGGCGAGCGCGTTTGAGCTGGGCAGAGACGTGTGCGAGGCGCGCTACGAGCTCAAGGCGTGCGAGCAGAAGCGTTTGGCCGAGCGCGAGCGCGCTGAGAGACTCCAGCGCGAGCTGGAGAAGACCAGACGTTTGTTAGCGTCGTCGGAGAGGAACCAAACGGTTTTGGGCTCGAGCCGGACGGGGGGCTTGGCGGCGCGAGCGGTCAACGTCGACGTCGACGGACGTCATCCTCGCGGCGAGGGGAAACAGACGAATGGCGCGTTTAGAGGAACGACGACGAGGGGGGCCGAGAACGCGGCGTAGGGGCTCGCGTGCGCGCGATTTCCGAGCCGCGACGTGTTCGAGAACGTCGCGATAGAACCTTAGACGTGTGACGATGCGAACGTAGCGCTCCGCGCGTCCCGCGACGATGGGTTCCCCTCGTTCGCGCGCCCGAGCGGATTTTGTCTCGTTCAAGTCGTGGAACGACAGCCGGCGCCCCGGTCCCGGCCGTTCGGCGGTGCGGCATCGCCGTCCGAGCGCGTTCGGCGCCGGTTTTCGGTCGAGTGGTTCTTCATGGGTGTGTGTTTTCCGTGAGAGGGCGCTCGGCTCCGTCCGATGCCGGCATCCTCGGTGGACATGGCCGGCGAAGGGGGCCCGGGGGACCGCGGATTTCGAATTCTTCATTTTCATTCCAGGCGAACGACAAAATCTCGATCCGAATCTCGCCGCATAGACCAAATGCATCGCGAGCGAATGAGGCGAAGGGCGACCACAGAGGCGCGCGCGGGGGGCGAAGAGTGGTGTCGTCGTGTGTTGTTTGCTTTTGTTCTTCTCGGGTGTGGTGGTGATTATTTATCACCATTGGTACGGGCGCCGTCGAGCGGTCACCTCTTGTTGTTTTTGGATGCTTCAGGAAGAGCGAGACATTTAAGCCTTGGACTTCTTGGGGAGGAGCACGGAGTGGATGTTGGGGAGGACACCACCGGAGGCGATGGTGACGGTGCCCAGCAGCTTGGAGAGCTCCTCATCGTTGCGGATGGCCAGCTGGATGTGGCGGGGCACGATGCGGGTCTTCTTGTTGTCGCGGGAGGCGTTGCCGGCGAGCTCAAGAACCTCGGCGGCGAGGTACTCGAGGACCGCGGCGAGGTACACGGGGGCACCGGCGCCGACGCGGGTGGCGTACTTGCCGGCCTTGAGGTAGCGCGCGATGCGGCCGACGGGGAACTGGAGGCCCGCCTTGGCGGAGCGGCTCACAGCCTTCTTGCCGGTCTTACCCTTACCACGTCCAGACATGTTGTATAAGTGTTTGAGTGTTGTGTACTCGAAAGTGACGAGGGAGGCGAGGCGGACGAGGCTTATGTCAAAATCTCGGAAATGTCCCGCAGTCACGAAATTTCGTATGGGGAATTAGTCTAAACGTGAAAAAAAGAGATTTCATTGGCCGGTGCAGGGTGCAAGGAAGCGTTTCGGCCAATCGAAACGATCCTCAAATGCCACAAAATCTGTGTTTCGCGTGTTTGCCTTGGAATTTAGGCTCTTCTTCAGCGCAGAGAGTAACCTTTGCGTTTTGAGGAATTCCCTCATCGCTGCCCCGGCCAATCACGTTCGAGCCCGAATTTCATCATTTTTTCTCTCGAGCGTAAAACGTCGCTCTCGCGCCTCTCGCTCGTCACTTTCGAGTACACACCAACTCTCAACATGGCCAAGACCCCCTCCTCCAAGAAGCCCGCCAAGAAGACCGTCGCCAAGGGCGGCAAGGGCGGCAAGAAGAAGTCCAAGACCGAGACCTACAAGATCTACATCTACAA
>ENA-OUOG01001488-OUOG01001488.1-marine-metagenome-genome-assembly--contig:-NODE-1488-length-27004-cov-6.247855_pt1 | contig 27004 bp, 17 predicted proteins | sample MGYA00248635_ERZ508505 | MGnify/ENA primary metagenome ERZ508505 (study PRJEB26176, sample SAMN06267871) | marine metagenome | isolation source: Saanich Inlet, British Columbia, Canada | place: Pacific...
GCCTTTTTTTTTTTTTTTAACTCTCCGCTCGGCTCGTGCGTCAGGACGCCCGCGGGCTTGGAGACCGCGAGTAAGTGCGCGTCCTCGTACAGCACGCGAATGTTCATGCCCAATTGGCTTTCGGTGGCGTGCGTGCCAGTGGGGGTTTTGTTTTTCGTTGAAGGAGACGCAAAAGCGCCGGCGTCGCGTCGCGCGGCGGCGAGAGCCGCGGCGGCGCCTTGGTCGTCGCCGCCGGCGACGCACGCTTTGGCGACGAGCGCGTGGCTGACGACGTCCGGCGCGACTCGCGCGCTCGGCATCTCGTCGAACAAAACACAGAGCGAGGCTGTGTGCGCGCCGCCGCGGAGATCCAGCGAGCTCAGCACCAAGTTAAACATGCTCGCGGCGCGACCGCGCGCCGCGGAGACGGCGCGGTCGATGGGGTCATTTTTTTTCGCGCGCGAGCCGGCAGGTGGCGCGTCGGCGGCTCGCCGTTCAGCCTCGTCGAGTCCGCTGGCGCGGAGGACGCACGCCGCGAGAAATCCCGGGTTCGTCGCTCGGGGGTCCTCCCACTTCGCGAGCGCGATGTCCACGCCGAACAGGGCGTCGATGTCGTCGCCGCCGAAGTGCTCGGGCGCCTCCACCGCGAGGTGCGCGAGCAGCATCTCCGAGTCAGACTGGCACGACTGCGGAGCGCGCCGACCCTTGTCAGGCTGCTCTGCCTGCGGCGCGCTCGTCGCCGCGACCGGCGCCGCGCGCGGACGTCCATCTCGTCTGAAACCAACCCCGCGTCTAGACGCGCACGGCCATCTGGTCGACGCCCGGAGCGTCGCCGCGCGCATCGGCTCTGGGGTTCCAGCCGTTTTCTCGGAAGGAGTCCGGCTTTTCCCCCGTGAAAAAAGGGAATGGGAGGTTTTTCTGTCCAGGGAAGGAAGCGCCGCCGCGCGCAGTGCTCCGGGCGATCTTCACGCCGTTCCCGTTCTTTCCAGCGTCACCTCCCGGTATGTACTCGCATGTATCACCGGAGTACCTATACTACCGTAGTCTATCACATTCGATTACCATGTTTTCGCGTGTCGCATCCACTCCTCTCATCCACTCGTGATGTCCTTCGCGGTGACGTTCTCGATGAACCCCGCGCGTTGCCGCAGCTTGTCGGCGTTTTTCGGCCCCCGGCTTCCGTACGCGTACAGCTCCGGGGAGAGCCCCCCCGCGTCTATGTATTTTAAAAGAGGCGTGAATATCTTCCACGCCGCGGCGAGCTCGTCGCGGCGCACGAAGTGCTGCTGGTCGCCGTTGATGCAGTCCAGGATCAATCTTTCGTACGCCTCGGGGATGGGCGTGTCTTCGTACTTCTCCGTGTACAGAAGCTCGAGCTCGCTCTGCGCGAGCTCCATGCCTAACCCGGGCTCTTTCACCGTCATCTTCATGTAGATGGCGGGATCGGGCTGTAAACGCACGACGAACTCGTTGCGGGCTTGGCGCCCGTTCACGCGCTGCGCCGCGAACAAATCACCGGGAACGTCTTTCAGCTGTAAACGAATCTCGCACTTGTGCTCGTTTAAAGCTTTGCCCGCTTCGACGATGAACGGAACGCCTTCCCATCGTTCGTTGTTCACCTGTAACACGGTGAGCGCAAACGTCGGCGCGCGGGATCCGGCCGGTACGGTGGGATCATCAAGGTACGCGGGCCCCTCTGGTCCGTTCGTGTACTGCCCGAGCGCGACGTTGTCCGTGCTCACGGGCTCGATGCATCGCAGCACCTTGAGCTTCTCGTCGCGGATGTCGTCCGGCGAGAGCGAGCACGGCTTCTCCATGGCGACGAGGCACAGCAACTGCAGGAGGTGGTTCTGGATGATGTCGCGGATGATGCCGTACTGGTCAAAGTACCCGCCCCTTCCCTGCGTGCCGAAGGGCTCCTTGAAGATGATCTGCACGTTCGAGATGTTGTCCCGGTTCCACAGCGGCGCCAAAAAGCGGTTCGCGAACCGCATCACCACCAGGTTCTGCGTCAGCTCCTTGCCGAGGTAGTGGTCGATGCGGTACAGTTGCGCCTCGGTGAACAGCGCGGCGATGCCGCCGCTGAGCGCCTCGGAGGATTTCAGGTCCCGGCCGAAGGGCTTCTCCACGATCACGCGCGTCCAGCCGCCGGAGGACATGCACGACTCGCGGATGTTCGCGCACACGGGCGGGTACACGGAGGGGGGAAGCGCCAGGTAGAAGATGCGGTGGCCGGCGACGGCGTCGCGCTCGCGCTCGAACCGCGACATCCGACGGCCCAGCCCCCCGAACACGTCCGCCCGGCTCGCGTCTTCGTACGCGCCGCGCTCGTAGAAGCACCGCGCGAGGAACGCCTCGACTTTCTCGGGCGGGCCCTTCAGGCGTTCGCGGAGCGTCTCGCGCAGACGCGCGTCGTCCAGGTCCGAGCGCGCGTACCCCACCACCACGGTGCCCTCGGGCATGTGGTCGTGCAGGAACAGCGCGAAGAGCGCGGGGTAGGTTTTCTTCTTCGCCAGGTCGCCGGTGCACCCGAGCACCGCGACCGTCAAGCACGTCCCCGGGTCGCTCCAGTCCGTCTTGTGCGCATCGCGCGCGGCGCTGGACTTCACCATCGCGGTCGCCGATCGACGCAGACCGAGCCAGAGCGCGACCCCCGCGAGAGCCCCACGGCTCGCCTCGAAGTGCGACAGGGACACATTGTTAAATCGTCGTGGTCTTCCGATATTCGCCGCTTTCAGTGTGCGTGTGTGAGTTGTGAGCGACTTCGTGAACATTACGAATCATTCAAGCGTGAAGCGCGCTCGCCCGCGCGGCGACCCTCCGAGCCCTCCCCCGAGCGCTTCGCGGATCAGCGTCGCGTCTCCCTCTCCCGCCACCTCCAGCGCCGCTCTGAGCGCCGCGTCCGGGTCGTCCGGGTTGCGCCGCGCCGCCGCCGCGCGAAGCATCGACACCGCCGCCGCGACGTCGGCGCGAGAGTGCCCGGGCCGAGCGATTTCGTCCCGGAACACGGAAGTCGACTTTTTCGCGCTCGCGTTCGCGCCGACGAGGGGATCCCGATCCCCCCGCGACGCTCGTTCGGACGAGACTCCGCCCGTGACGCGCGCGAACAGGGAGAGGAGACCCTCCTCCATCTTCGCCGCCGCCGCCGACGCGGGAACGGCCGACCGCGCGCGCGGCGTCTTCTCCGGCGACGGCGTCCTCGAACTCTTCCCGCCGCGCCGCTTGAAACGCCCGCGGCCGCCGCGCGCCTCCTGCACCATGTTGTGCAGGTCGGCCATCTCCAAGCGTTCCTCGGCCGCGCCACCCCGGCCGAAGGATGCGTTTCCGCCGGAGGTTCCGGACTCCACGTCGCCGACGCGCGCGGGGGCTTTCGCGTCGGACCGAGCGGCCCTCGGCTTTTCGTCGTCCCAGCCGTCGCCCCAGCCGTCGCCCCAGTCGTCATCCTCCTGCGTCAGTCTCCGGTGCGCCACCGCCGCGCCCGCCGCGCCGGAGGCGCCGCCCGCGGCGCCGTCCGCGGTGGCGCCCATGGAGGCGCTGCCGCCACGGAACAGGGGCTGCCCCCTCCTGTTCGCGCCCGGCCCGATCCAGCCGTATATCACCAGCAGCGCGGCGACGGTGGCGGCGAGCGAGACGGAGAGGAACACCACGCACAGCGCGCCGAGCGCGGCGGCGGCGCGCATGTGCTGCGTGGCAAACGCCGCCGCGTCCTCGGCGGCGACGTTGTCGCCCACGACGCCGGTCTGAATCACCTGCCAGTGGCTCGCGAGGTACCGCTTCGTGTCGTCCGAGTGCTCCATCAGCGTGTGCGCGGCGGCCACCGCGAAGGACCACGCGAACGCGCAGAAGAAGAAATGCGTCCAGAGGTGCGCCGTCACGCCGGTGGTGATCCCCACGAAGCCGGCGATGCTCGCGAGCATCACCAGCACGCCCGCGGCGGCCAATAGGTGCGCGGCCCACGCGCCGCCGTACGCGTGCGTGCCTCCGCGGCGCAGGTTCGAGACCACGACCTCGTCCTCGCCCACCGCCGTGCGCGCGACGCGTTCCTTCACCGCCGGCGGCAGCGTCGCGTTCAGGTCGACGTCCTCGGTGGCGTTCACGCCCGAGAACGACGCCGTGAAGTGCACCACCGTGCTCTCCAGCACGCCGTTGCGCGAGCGCTTGCGGCGATCCACGGCGTTGATCCACATGGCGCGCGCGGGAAAGGCCTCGTTCCAGGGGGGCGGGGAAGGAGGAGGAGGAGGCGCCGCCGGGGGGGACGGAAACGCCGGAGGCTCGGCGGGCGGCGACGCCGGAGGCTCGGCGGGCGGCGGCGCATCCGTCGCGTTGCCGTCCTCCAGAAGCCTTCGTGTCGGAGGCGCGGGGGGGCTCGTTTCGTTCGCGGGGGGAGGCAGCGGCGGCGGCGGCGACGCCACGGGGTCGACGCCGTGCGGCCTGCTCGAGCCCGCGCCCTCGTCGTCCCTGAAGATCTTCCAGGGCTCGTGCTTGAGCAGCGCCACGAAGGTGTCCACGGGCTCGCCCGCCTGGCCGTCGGCGTCCACGGGGAAGTCCACCGAGACGTCCAGGCTGAGCGCGTCCGGCACGACGTAGGTGGCCCTGGCGACCACCAAGCACAGCACGAGCAGGAAGAAACCGAAGAGGATGCCCATGAAGTTGGCGCCGGCGCCGACGCGCTTGAGCGTGTACTTGAGGCCCATGACGCTTCCCGAGGCGACGAGCGCGAATGAGAGGAACACCGCGACGGCGATGAGTATATTGTTCGCGTCCGTGAACCAGCGCTTGGCGACGTGCTTGGTTCTGTCCTCGGAGTAGTTCACGAGGTTATCGTCCCGAGCGCTCATGTCCTGCGGGTCGAGGCGGGACCAGTACGCGGCGACGGTGGCATCCGCCTCGTCGCGGTAAATGCGGGTCATCTCCGCGGCGTAAATCACGCCCGTCAAGAGAAACAGGCAGAATGTGTGGTACGCGAAGAGCGTGCGTTTGTGTCCGGTCATCGCGCCGACGATGCCCTGCAGCGAAGTGAGCGTGATGAACGCGCCCGCGACGGCCATGGCGTAGTCGGGCTCCTGGAACGCCGCGAACGTCACGCCGTGGTTCGCGTAGATGCTCTTGACCAATCCGGCGGTTCCCTCTTTGTTCGCCCCCATCACCGCCAGCGCGATGCCGAGCCCGAACAGCGCGACGTTCAGCACGAGGAGAGACAGACGCGCAAACAGCGCCTTAACGCCGCCCCCCTCGGTTTCCGCCATCTCGGCGACGTCTCAAGGATGCTCCAGCTCAGCGCGAAGCGAACTGAAAGGTCGAATTCGAACAGATCTCCGTTCGAGCGCCCGAAACTCACCACGAGTCGTAAAATCGTTTTCCGAGGGGTGTTTTTCTCGCGCGGCTCGCAGTCTCCCGAGCGCGACCATGGGAGCCGCGGTGTCCGCTCTGAATAATGTGGGGTACAGCACGCAGAAGAACGTGGTCATCAAGAGCTGGAGCCTCAGTGCGTGTTGCCCGCGTTTCCGCGTCCCTTCGCCACGCCGCCGCTGAGTCGCGAACGCGCAACACCCACGCGTTCTTCGCGCATTTCGTTCCTGCTCGGTCCCTCCGTTCCTCTCCCGTTCCCCGTCTCACCACCCCGACTCGCTCCCCGCCCCGTCACGCAGGCTTGCTGTACTACAGCATCCTCGCCGTGGTGTTCGCGTACGTCGTCGGGTTCACCCTGGTGGCGAAGAAAGGGTACCAGGCAACTGTTCCTGCCGTGGGGAGCATCGCGCTAAAAGTGAAAGGTATCGCGAGCCGCCCGAGCCCGCCGGGCTCGAACGCGCCTCCCGAGCTGTGGGACGCGTCGGACCTCACCGTGTACGACGCGACGAGCGTGTTCGTGGCGACCAACATCATGCGCACGGAGCAGGCCAGGGGCGTGTGCCCCGGGACGCACGAGGACGAAGCGTGCGCGCTCCCCTCGGGGCGTCACGAAGGTGAAGCCTCGACGGAATGCCGCGAAGGCGCCGTCTCGCGCTCGGGCGCGCAAACCGGTCGCTGCGTTCCGGCTTCGTTTTCGCTCGGCGACGAGGAGATGACGCGCGGCGCGTGCGAGGTGCGGGGCTGGTGCCCCGGCGAGCCCGACGCGGACGCGCTGGCGCCGCTGGAGAACGTGGGGAACTTCACCGTGTTCCTGCGCACGGACGTGCGTTTCCCCGGGATGCGTGACAAGTTCGGGCGCACGTTCGACGTGACCAACGCGAATGGCACCGAGCCGACACTTGGGTGGAACCTGTTCACGCTCGACGAGATTCTGACGATGGGCGGCGTTTCGTACGAGGACGTCAAGGCCACGGGCGCGGATTTGCAGATGAACATCTACTACGACTGCGATCTCGATAACGCCCTGGAGGCGTGCGTACCGCGGATGCCCTTCGAGGTGATGCGCATCGACACGGCGGACTCGAGCTTGTCGCACGGGTACAACGCGCGATGGCTGTCGGCGGTGAAGGGCGACGGACCGAAAGCGTCAAAAGGAACAAAATTCGACGAAAACGCAGACACGCGCGCTTTAGTGAAAGCCTCCGGCCCGCGCATACGCGTCTCCATCACGGGCGTCGGAAGAAGGTTTGACCTGGAACAGTTAACAACCGTGGTGGGCGCCGGCGTCGCGCTCATGGGCGTCGCCACCGCGGTGGTGGATGTCCTGCTCCTCTACGTGCTGCCGAAGCGCGCGAAATACTTTGGCCTAAAGTACCAGACGTACGGCGCGAACGACGAGGACCTGTCGTGCGGCGGCGGGGAGGCGTCTTTGGAAAGCCGCGAGGACGCCGAAGAACCGCTCTTGGCGGCGTAGACGCGTATTAGACGCGTATTTGCTCTAGCTGCAGTAGTTACGATAGACTCATCCTACTTCCTTACTTAATTCCACCGTGATGCCTCTATGATCCGTGCGCCGTCTCCGGTTCCGGCGAGCATCGTTTCCGCGTCGCGCGCGAGTTCCGGAAACGCCGCCGCGTACGATTCAAACACGCTCGTTCTCGCCGCCTCCGCTTCGGACGCAGAGACGAGCCCGACGACGCACCCCCTGAACCCCGCGCCGCTGAACCGCGCGCCGAAAACGCCGCGCGTCGCGCACACGATCTTTAGAAGCGCGTTCATCGGCGCGCACCCGCACTCGTAGTTCTCCACGGAGGAGACTCCGCTCGCGGTGACGAGCGCGCCGAACGCGTTCAAGTCGCCGCGTCGCCACAAAAAAGAACCGTCGGCGACGCGTTTGGCTTCTTGGAAAAAGTGCGCGGCGCGCCGTTTGAGGTGCGCGGGGAGGCGCTCTTTCTCGCGCGCGTGCGTTTCCGGAGAGACGTCGCCGAGCACGGCGTCTGACGCTTCGGAAACCCGCAGAAGCAGCCGCGCCGCCTCGCGGCACTCCTCGACGCGCGCGTTGTACCCCGTGGACGTCAACGCTTCCCGCAGCCCGGAAAACGCGAGCAGGATTCTGAACGGCGGCGGGTCGAGCTTTTTTTCGTTCGCGAGCGCTTCTTCGTCTTCGTCGCGCTCGGCGCCGAGTTTGACCCGCGCGTGCGTTTCCCGGGCGCAGTCGATGAGCGTCAGCGCGTCGCGTTCGGCCAGCACGATGGACGCCTGGTCCAGCACGCCGCAACGCACGCCGACGCGTTCGTTCTCCACGCGGCGCGCCAAGCGCGCGACGCGCCAGCGCGCCGCGTCGGCGTCGTTCGTCTCTTTTTCTCTCACGCGGCTTTCTTTTACGTCGCGTTCGTCGCGTTTTTTTTCGCGCGCCGCGCCTTCGTTCACGCGCTGGATGGCCATGACGCACGCGACGGTGATGGCGGCGGAGGAGCTGAGCCCGCCTCCATCCATGCGCGCGCCCGGCGGGAAGGAACGCGCGACGCCGACGACGCCGCGCGCAGGCGGCTCGAACCCGCGAACGCGCGCGTCGTCGGCGAGAACCCAGGCGGCGCCTTTGGCGAACGCGCCCCACGACGGGGCCTTGTTTTTGTTTTTTCGGTCCGCTCCTTCTCTCTCTTCTCCGGCTTTCGCCGCTTCTCTCTCGTCGTTCTTCACGCCCGTCTTTTTTTTCGCGCCGGTGTTCTCTACAGACATCTCGTCGCCGTAGGGGCGCGTGACGTCGAAGCGGACCTCGCCGGCGAACGCGTCCGAGCGCAGGAGCACCTCCGACTCGCCGACGGCGGTTTCGGTTTCGGTTTCGGTTCGGTCGGCACCCGACTCGCGCGCGGGCGCGGGGAGGAAACCGAGGAGCACGCCGCAGTCGAGCGCCATGCCCGCGACGCGTCCGCCCTGGTGGTCCACGTGCGCGCCGAGGGGACACACGCGGTAGGGCGCGACCGCGACGCGCACGTCCCGCGGGTCCGCGGGGACGCCGTGGCGCTCGGCGAACGCGGCGACATCTTCGCGGAGGGAGGCCAAGTCGCGATCGGAGGGCCACGCGTGTTGCGACGCGTCGGGAGACTGAGGCTGGTCCACAGCCGGGGAAGGCATGGCGCCCCCGCGCGAGGCACAGGCGCGTGCGCGGTCGGTGCCAACCGCGACGCCCACGCGCATCCACCGCGCGACCCGGTGTGTGCCCCGAGGGTCTCGGGCGCGCGAAAACTTCTCGTCAGTGACGAAACGGCGACGAGTTTCCTCGAGTGTCGGCGTGCAAGCTCGATCATCATCACGTCACGATCGCGATCTTCTTCCACTTCGGCCAGCGCTGCCCTCGGCCTTCTTCCAGCTACAGGCACACGGCCCGCGACGATGTCGACCGCGCCCACGCTCGAGGCGATCCGCTACGCGCGCGGTTCGCTGCAGCTGCTCGACCAGCTGAAGCTCCCCGGCGAGACCGTGTTCATGGATGTCGCCGATTGCGACGCGTGCTGGACCATGATCCGCGATATGAACGTGCGCGGCGCGCCCGCGATCGCGATCGCCGCCGCGCTCGCGCTCGCCGTGGACCTCGAAGCGTCTAAGGCGAGCCTGAGCACCTCCGCGGAGGTGTCTGCCTTCGTCGCCGGCAAGCTGGACCACCTGTTCACCAGCCGGCCCACCGCGGTGAACTTGGGCGAGGCTGTGCAGAGGCTGAAAGCCTCGGCGAGCGCGCTCGCCGCGGCGGGCGCCTCCGGCGCGGACGCTGCGGAGCAGATCATCAAAGAGTGCGAGGCCATGCTGGCGGATGACGTCGCGGCGAACCGCGCGATCGGCGCGTTCGGCGCGGACGCGCTGTGCGCCGCCGTCGGCAAGGCGCCCGGCGCGCCGTTGCGCGTCCTGACGCACTGCAACACCGGCTCGCTCGCCACCGCCGGCTACGGCACGGCGCTTGGCGTGGTGCGCGCGCTCCGCGAGAGCGACCGTCTGGAGCACATCTACTGCAACGAGACGCGTCCGTACAACCAGGGCGCGCGGCTCACCGCGTACGAGATTGCGTTCGAGAAGATGCCCGGGACGCTCATCTGCGACTCGGCGGCGGCGAGCCTGATGGCGCAGAAGAAGGTTGACGCCGTCGTGGTGGGCGCCGACCGCGTCGCCGACAACGGAGACACCGCGAACAAAATCGGCACCTACAACCTGGCGGTCTCCTGCGCGTACCACGGCGTGCCGTTCTTCGTCGCCGCGCCCGTGTCCACGCTGGACCCGAGCACGAAGAAGGGGGACGACATCGTCATCGAGGACCGCCCCGCCGAGGAGATCACGCACGTCCGGGGCGTGCGCGTCGCCGCCGACGGCATCGGCGTATGGAACCCCTCCTTCGACGTCACCCCCGGCTCCTTGATCGCCGGAATCATCACCGAGAAGGGCGTGGTGCAGAAAACTTCCAACGGGACGTTCGAGGTGGGCAAGTTCGTGGCGGCCGCCGCGGGCGCCGCGGGCGCCGCCGCGCCCGCCGCCGCGCCCGCCGTCGCCGTCCCCGCGGGCTTCTACGCGATGGACGTCGACTCCGTGCTGGAGTACTGCGCGTCCAAGCCCACGATCGCCGCCGCGCTCGGCGGGAAGGATAACAAGAGCCAATGGTCCGCGAAGGAGGTGGGCGACGGGAACATCAACTTCGTCTACATCGTGAGTTGCTCCGCCACAAAAAACGCCGTCGTCGTCAAGCAGGGCTTGCCTTTCGTGCGCGTCGTGGGCGAGTCCTGGCCTTTGACGCAGGAACGCGTGCGGTACGAGGCCGAGGCGCTGCAGACCGCGCACGGCTTTTGCCCCAAACACGTCCCCGAGGTGTTCCTGTACGACCCGAAAATGTCCGTGATCGCGATGCGGTTCCTTGAGCCGCCGCACATCATCTTAAGAGGCGGCATCGTGGCGGGCGAGACGTACCCGCTCCTCGCCGCGCACGCCGGCGAGTACCTGGCGACGACGCTCTTCGGGAGCAGCGCTTTGGCTGTCGGGTGCGAGCGTTTGCGTGAACAGAGGCAGTCTTTCGGTCAGAACGAGTCGATGTGCGCGCTCACCGAGCAGGTGATCTTCACCGAGCCGTACTGCGACGCGGAGAACAACAAGTGGACCTCGCCGCAGCTCGACGCGGCGGCGGCGTCGCTCAAAAACGACGTCGCGCTCAAGACCAAAATCGCGGCGCTGAAGCATTCGTTCGCGACGGACGCCTCCGCGTTGCTTCACGGCGACCTGCACACCGGGAGCATCATGTGCACGTCGTCCACGACGTTCGTGATCGACCACGAGTTCGCGTTCTACGGGCCCATGGGGTTCGACGTCGGCGCGTTCCTCGCCAACGTCCTGCTCGCGTACTTCTCGCAGGATGGGCACGAAAAGACGGGCGGCGGCGACCGCTCCGCCAGCCGCGCGTGGCTCCTGGAGACTTTCACGCAAACGTGGCACACGTTCGAGCGGCGATTCCTGGAGCTGTGGGACGAGAAGGGCGTCGCGGACGGCACGGCGGGCGTCACGCCCGCGTCGGTGTACGGCGAAAGCGCGGGGGAGGAGGCGCTCCGCGCCGCGCAAAAGGCGTACGTGAAGGGCGTGTTGCGCGACTCGCTGGCGTTTGCCGGCGCGAAGATGACGCGGCGCGTCGTGGGCATCGCGCACGTCGCGGACCTGGAGTCCATCGCGGACCCCGACGTGCGCGCGAAGTGCGAGCTCGCCGCGCTGGCGTGCGGCAGAAGGCTCATCCTGGAGGCGGATGAGCTGTCCATCGACGACGTCGCCGCCGCGGCGGAGAGCCTCCGGGCCAAGTTTTAATTCGTACGTGTAGACGAAACGATCACAGTGTTCGAGACCTGTTGCGCACGCAAGTGTCGCCCGCTCGGCGTCGCCCGCTCACCCCCTCATCAGTCACATTTTCTAGCTGGTCTGGGCGCGGCCGAGGCCTCGTTTCGGCGCTCGGCGGCGGGCGTCACAGCCTTCCGCGCGGGGCACGTCCGGCGCGATGAAGTCGAAAACGGGAGGCGGCGCCTCCGGGGGAGACGCGAAGAAGAAGCCCTCCGGCGGCGTGAAGAAGAAGGGCAAGCCTCGGCGCGAAGCCTTGGAGGATGACGAAGATTTCGGCGGCGGCGGTGCGGGCGGCGGCGACGCGCCGGAAGATGCGCCTATTCTGTCCGGTGTGTCGACGGACGCCGGCGAGGTGGACTTCGGGTTCGAGCGCACGGAGGCTCTGACCGGCCGCCGACGCAAGGCGGAGAAGGCCAAGGGCAAGGGCGGCGGTTTCGAGAGCATGGACCTGCTTCCCGAGGTGTTCCGCGCGGTGAAGAGGAAAGGCTACCGCATCCCGACGCCCATCCAGCGAAAAGCCATCCCGGTGGCGCTCGCCGGCGCCGACGTGGTGGCCATGGCGCGCACCGGCTCCGGCAAGACCGCGGCGTTCCTCATCCCCATGCTGCACAAGCTGCGGCAACACTCGCTCAAGGCGGGCGCGCGCGCGGTGGTGCTCTCGCCCACGCGCGAGCTGGCGCTGCAGACGTTCAAGTTTGCGCAGGAGCTGCTCAAGTTCACCGACTTGCGCGCGGCGTGCGTGGTGGGCGGCGACTCCATGGAGGCGCAGTTCTCGGACCTCGCCTCTAATCCCGACCTGATCGTCGCGACGCCCGGGCGCCTGCTGCACATGGTGGACGAGGTGGAGGGCTTCACCATCCGCAGCGTCACGATGGTGTGCCTGGACGAGGCGGATCGCTTACTGGAGATGGGCTTCAGCGACCAGCTCCGCGACATCTTGAGGCAGGTGGCGGAGATGCGCCAGACCCTGCTCTTCTCCGCCACCATGCCCACCGCGCTCGCGGAGTTCGTGCGCGTCGGCCTGCGCGAGCCGCAGGTGATCCGCCTGGACGCGGAGATGAAGGTGAGTTCAGATTTGAAACTGAGCTTCACCGTGGTTCGCGTCGACGAAAAAATCCCGGCGTTGCTGTACGTGCTAAGAGAGGTTGTTCCGCCGAAGCAGCAAACCGTGGTGTTCGCGGCGACGAGGCACCACGTGGAGCTGTTAGTGACGGTGCTCGAGTCCGAGGGCATTAAATGCTCCTCCGTGTACGGCACGATGGACTTCGCCGCGCGCAAGCTGAACATAGGCAAGTTCAGGGCGAGGAAAACGGAAGTGCTGGTGGTCACAGACGTCGCCGCGCGCGGCATCGACATTCCTTTGCTCGATAACGTCGTCAATTTCGATTTCCCGCCGCGGCCGAAGCTCTTCGTGCACCGCGTGGGCCGCGTCGCGCGCGCGGGGCGCTCGGGGGTGGCGCACTCCATCCTCGTCAAAGAAGAGATGGGATTCCTGGTGGACCTGCACCTGTTCCTGGGAAGACCGCTCGCGCCAGCCGCCACCACGCCGCCGGCGTCGCGCGAGGAGGCGCGGCGACTCGTCGACGACGCCGACGAGGCGGGGACGAGCGTGGTGGGCGCGCCTCCGCCGACGAGCCTGGACCTGGTGGCGGACCGCGTGCGCGACTTGTTCGAGGCGCGCACGGAGCTGGACGGCCTGCGTCGCGCGTGCGACAACGCGTACAAGCTGTACCAGCGCACGCGCGGCAGCGCGGGCAACGAGTCCGTGGCGCGCGGCGCGGAGATTGTCGCCGAGATGGGTCCGTCGCCGATGCTGTGCGCGTCGCTCCGCGACGAGAGCCAGATGGACGCGGTGGGCCTGGCGGACATCGCGCGGCAGATCCGCGCGTACCGGCCGGCGGCCACGGTGTTCGAGGCGGACATCGCGCACGCCGCGAAGGGCCAGGGCCTGCTGGCGGCGGCCGCCAGGAAAAGCTCCGCCATGCAGGCGAAGCGCGCCGCGCACGACAAGCACATCGACAAGGCGAAGGAAACCGGGCACGGCATCGTCGCGCGCCGCCGCCGACGGCCGGACGCCGTCGTCGGCGGCGAGTCAGACGGCGAATCGGACGACGAATCAGACGGCGAAGACGACGAGTACGACGAGGACTCGCACGACGACGAAGAAACAGAGAACAAACAGACACGGTCCTCCGTCGTCGCGCCTAACGCTTCGCACGACGCGTTTCGCGTGGGCGCGTTTCGCGACGACGACTTTTTCCTGGACGTGACGCCTCGCGGCGTGAACCACACCGAGCTCGGTCTGAGCACGATGGAGGATACCCTCGGGCGCCCGATGCAGGACCACCTTTCTTTGGAGGGCGCGCTCGCGGAGGCCACGATGGACATCGTGGAGGAGGACGGCAAGGGCATCAGCCAGCAGAGGCGCGTGCGCATCTGGGACAAGAAGAAGCGCAACTACGTGCAGGTCAACGCGAGCGAGGTGGACCGCGCGCGCGGCGGGAAGCGCGTCAAGACGGAGAGCGGCGCGGTGGTGAAGAAGGACGAGAAGGCGCAGGGCGAGACGTACAAGAAGTGGCAGCAGCGCACACACAGGAGCATCTCCGCGACAGGCTCGCAGGAGGACCCGCTGGCGAGCGGCGGGAGGGGGAAGACAGGCCTGGGGAGGTTCAAGTACAGGCACACGAAGGGCGGCGAGGACGACGGCGCGCGCGGCGGGCGCGGCGGGCGCGGGCGCGGCGGCGAGCGCGGCGGCTGGGGCGCCGACGACATGGGCGAGCTCAAGTCTCGCGACCAGATCATGAAGGAGCGCAAGGAGGCGAAGAAGAAGGCGGGACGCGGGCGCGGCGGCGGACGCGGAGGGAGGGGCGACGACGGCGGCGGAGGCAGAGGCGGCGGGAGAGGCGGCGGGAGAGGCGGAGGCAGAGGCGGCGGCAGAGGCGGAGGCAGAGGCGGAGGGAGAGGCGGTCGCGGCGGCGGGAGAGGCGGTCGCGGTCGCTAGCGGCCATTTCAACGTTTCCGTATCTTCGTTCGCATCGCGTCTCACGTCAACACCGCGCCGACGCCCGAGTTCGTCCTCGTGGGACCGCCCACCGCGACGGTCGTCCGAGCCTCTTCCAGCGCGCCTTCTTCGTCTTCCCGCTCGCCGTCCGTAAGCGCCGCGGTCGCCGGCGTTTCCGGACCTTCGGTTTCGGCGGCCACCGCGGCGTCGCGCTTCTCGCGCTTCTCGCCGAAGTACACCGCGTACGACGTCTCGAACCCCTTCAGGCCTTTCGTGGTGACGATCTCGCCTTCGCTCGCGGGTGTGTTCCACCCCACGGAGCTGGTCACGGCGAAGGACAGGCGGCGCGCGTGCGACGGCCGCTCCGAGGGAACGACGGGAGGCCGCGACGAGTGCAGCGCCTTTTCGAGGCAAGCGTAAGCGAAGACCACGAAGACCATCACCGAGAGCACGACGACGTCCGTGTAGTCTCGCGCGGTGCGCCGCGGTCGAGGCGCGTGCTCGGGCCAAGACGCGCGCGGATGGCTGAGTGGCGGCATGTCACGCGCGAGGGGAAGTGCGCGAACGCGCCGGCGCTCGAGACTTTTTCTCGGCGCCGAGAAAACAGAGCGCGTTTCGGGGAAAACGAAATTTCAGAAAGCGCGCTTTCGGGAGTTCCGAGTCCAGTCCAGCTTCGAAAAGTCCATCGCGCGTTCTTTTCGCGCGTTTCAGAAATGTCACGATGATCCGCGACGCGTACGCGCGCGTCCGTGGAAACTCCGCTACGCCCCCACCGCCTCTCCCCCGGCGCTCCCGTCCCCGCCGTCCACCGCCGCCGCGCGCTCGTCCACGATCCCCACGGCGTTTTCGTCGAGCCGCCACAGCATCGCGCCGCCGCACTCCCAGGCGCTCGTGGCGGTGCGCGTCGCCACCTCGGGCGTGGCGCCCTTGCACACGACCCAGTTCAGTGACACCTGCGCGGGCGACCTCTGCACGCCGCCGCCCACCATCGCGCCCAGGAACGCGAGGAGCTGCAGCATGCCGGCGTCATGGCTCTCGTGCTTCGCGTCCGTCACGCGCAGACCCTCCCCGAGCGGGTCCGCGGCCACGACGCCCACGCCGAGCGACGCGCACGCGGCGACGACGCCGCGCGTCTCGGCGCGGCGGTCGGCGACGGAAAACGCGACGCGGTTGAACGCCACTCTCGCCTTCGGGGCGAGCGTCTCGAGCGTCTTCACGAGCGTCTCGAGCGACGGCGCGTCGAAACCGTCCACCGCGACGATCTCGGGGCACGCGCCCAGCTCGACCGCGGTCGCGACGCTCGCCGCGAGCGCGGCGGCGTCGGCGCCGGGCGCGGCGCGCAGGCAGAAGATGTCGGGCTCGGCGCCGCCGGCGGCGATGCCGTGCGCCTGCAGGGCGTCCGCGACGGACGCGCCGCCGGGCGCGCCCACCTCCACGATGGCGTACACCTGCGGCGCGCGCACGCCGGGGAGCTGCGCGGCGTCCGACAAACGCCAGTACCGCTCGTACTCCTTGGCGAGCGCGAGCTCGGACGGCGCGTGCGCGCCGAGCAGCACGTACCCTCGGTCGATCGCCGCGACGTACGCGTTGGCGTCGTCGCTCCCCCCCTTCCAGCCGCGGAGGCTCAGCGCGAGCGCGGAGGTCTCCAGCGGGCCGAGCGTCACCACGTCGTAGTCGGGGAGCTCGGGGACGTCATCGTCCGCCGCCGCGGCCGCGCGCCCGCGCGGGCCCGGCGCCATCTCGCGGAGCCGAGGGGCGACGAAGACGCGCGAGGCGCGACCGTCGCTCCGCCGCTGCGCGGCGCCGGGAAACGCGCGGCGGGAAACGCGCGACACGGACGAGCCGAACGCGGTGGTGTGCGCCTGAACGAGACGCGAGGCCATCGCGCGCTCGAGAGTGCGGGAGGAGGACGGACGCGTCAACCAACCCTAAACCCCGAACGAAAGCGCCCGAAACCGGAAACTTTTGGCCGAAATATTTCGAGTCGGCACGGATGCCTCCAGTCACCGATGCGCGGGGCACGAGCGGCGCTCGCCACCTTGGCGCTGGCGGCGTGCTTATGCGGGGCGGCCGCGGGGATCCCGTGGACGGCGAGCGAGATCCTCGCGCTGTGCGACGGGACGGACGACGGTCTGCCGTGCGAGAAGCTCGTGGACCCGCGCGCGTACATCCCGTGCAACGACGCGAGGTGCCACAAACCTGGTGACCTTTTTCGATCCCCGAACGCGTGCGGCAGACCGAGGCCCGCGAAGAACGAGGTGCCAGCGCCGGAGTGGACGGAGGCGGCGCTGGAGCGGCTCAGGGCGAAGCAGGGAGGCAAGAAGGCCACGGGCGTGAGAAACAGGCCCGAGAAGCACGTAGAATTGTAGCGTACAGCGCAGGACACCGAACACAACGTCTCGCGACAACTCATCTGCTCGCTCGTCCAAGAGCAAAAAGTCGTCGTCCAAAAAAATGAGCCGCGGCAGGTTTAGCGTAGCCGTTTGAGTGAGGTTTGACCGACTCCGTCCACGCGCGTGCGCCGAGCACTTCGCGGTCACTGCGCGTGGCACGCGTGCATACGCTCGACGGCTGCGTTCGATCGCGAAGATCATGAGCGCCGTCGGGGGCGACGAGTCCGTCGAGGAGTACGAGGAGGTGGACGCGCTTGAGGATTCCGACGATGACTTCGCGTACGAAGAGGTCGACATCGAGGACATCGAGGACGATGACCTGCTCGCCGGGGACGACGAGGACCTCGAAACCGCGTTGCGGTCGCTGCAGGGCCTGGGCGTGCCTTTACTGGGGGCGAACACCACGATGAAACCCGAACCCAACGCCGGGGAGGTCACCAAGAGGCCGGAGGTGCGTGCGGGAGCCCGGGACGAACGTCACCACCCGCCTGTTTCCCAATTTGGACCGCGAGTGAGCTTTTCTCGCGCGGATGCCTTAACGCGCCCTCGAACGAGCTCTGACCGCGGTCACCGCGCTGAACGGCCGTGAAACGCGCGATTCGGGACATACGAGCGTGCGAACGCGCCGAACGCGCTCCATGTCACGCGTGCTGACCCCTCATCCTCCCCCGTGCCTTCCTGTCCGTGTGCGATTGCCTCGCCGTTCCCGACGAAATCAAAACAGGTGATGGATGACTTCGTGCGCAACTTCATGGTTCGTATGGGCTTGACCGGGACTCTCGAGAAGTTCGAGACGGAGTGGTACGAGATGGAGGCCACCGGCAAGCTGAACAAAGAGGACATGGGCGCTGTGCCCGACGTGTACAACTACAACCAGGAGCTGAACGACCAGTGCGTGGCTCTGCGGCGCGAGGTGAATGCGCAGAAGGCTGTTGTGGAGAAGGCGACGTCGACGTGGGAGAAGTTCCGCAAGGAGCGCGACGTGCACCGCATGCACCACAAGCGCATCGGCCAGGAGAAAAACAAGCTGCTCGGGGACATCAAGAAGCTGCGCAAGCACTACGCGCAGTACGAGCCCACGATCAAGGAGCTCAAGCGCAAGTACGAGCTCGCCATGAAAGAGAAGATGCTGGTGCGCATCGAGCGCGACCGGCTTCTCGCGAAGCTCGAGGCGATCGAGGTGGAGCAGGCGAAGAAGGCCAAGGAGGAGGCGAAGAAGGAGAAGGCCAGGAAGGCTGCCGCGGAAAAGGCAGCCGCGGCGGAGAAGGCGAGGGAAGAGGCGGCGCAGGCGGCGATGGAAGCCGCAAGGGCCGAGGCTGAGGCGGCGGCGCCCGCCGAGCGTTCGGCGAGGAGGAGCGTCTCGGAGGCGCGCGCGTCCTCGGCGCGCGCGCCGTCTCGCGGCGCGCCTTCCCCCCCGGCGTCGGACGCCGGACGCGACGCGAGCGCGCCCGAGGACGAGGAACCCCCCGAGCCCGTCCCCGTGGAGAACTTCAAGCTGAGCAAGACGTTCAAGGGCCACCTGATGTCCGTGTCGAACATCGCGCTGCACCCCAAGAAATCCATCCTGGCCACGGCGTCGGACGACGCTACGTGGAAGATGTGGGACTTGCCGAACGGCAACCTGATCATGTCCGGCGACGGGCACAAAGACTGGGTCGCGGGCGTCAACTTCCATCCCGCCGGTACGCACTTGGCGTCCGCGTCGGGGGATTGTACGGTGAAGATTTGGGATTTCGCGCAGAAACGGTGTACGATGACGCTGACGGAACACACCGCGGCGGTTTGGAACGCGGCGTTTCACGACACCGGCGATTACCTGGCGTCGTGCTCGTTGGACCACAGCGTGCGGTTGTGGGACCTGCACACCGCGCGGTGTCGGCTGGCGTTCAGAGGGCACGTCGACTCCGTCAACGAGGTGTGCTGGCAGCCGTTCACGAACAACTTCGCGACGGGTTCCAGCGACAAAACCGTGAGCCTGTGGGACATGCGCACCGGCTTGTGCGCGCAGACGCTGTACGGCCACCTGAACTCCGTGAACCACCTGACGTTCAACACGAACGGCGACGTCATCGCGTCGTGCGACGCGGACGGACTGGTGAAGCTGTGGGACGTGCGCATGGTCGCGGAGATGTTGTCCGTGGACTGCGGGCCGCACCCGGCGAACAAGGTTTCGTTCGACCGGGCGGGCGAGACGGTTGCGGTGGCGAGCGACGACGGGACGGTGAAGTGTTTCGGGTCCAACGACGGAGAGCTTCTCGCGGAGCTCAGGGGACACGAAGACGCGGTGCAGGGCGTGCTGTTCGACCCCAACGGTGAGTTTCTGGTGTCCTGCTCGTCGGACCACACGTTCAGGTTGTGGAGTTGAGAGGCGGAAATGCGTAGGCAGTACCCGAAGGTAGACTCCTTTACACGGCACGCGTTTGGAACGAAACATCCGTTGATCCATTCAGAAGACGACGTCGGCGTCGGCGTTTTCGAGGCGTAAACAATCACTTCTTCGCGCTCGGCTCGGTCTCTTCCTGGGCGCTCTCCGGCCCCTCCTTCCCCTCCTTCTTGGGCCTGGACGCCTCGAGCAGCTTGAGATCAGCCTCCTTCTCCCTCTCCTTGTTCGCCTGCTTGTTGGAGATGAGCGCGTGCAGCGCGACGACGGCGCGGATCAGGCTCGAGAGGTACATCACCAGCATCGCGTCGTTGGTCTTCACCGCGAAAGCTTTGACGTACGCCTCCAGGTTCAGGTTCGGCAGCAGGTTGAAGACGTCCTGCAGGTGCCCTAAGATCTCGTGGTTCACGGGCAACACGCCCTCCACGACGAGCTCCATGTACCGCTTCGTCTCCCGCAGACGCTTCTCCAGCCCGTCCAGCGCAGACATCTTCTCGCTCACGCGCGTGGCGAGCGTCGAGACGGTGTTGTCCTTGACGTCGCGGAGCAGGTGCTCGACGCCAATCTCCTCCGCCTCGAACGCCTCGATCGCGCTCGGGACGTGCACGAAGGTTTTCTCCTCCTTCTGCGTGCCGTCGTCGCGGATCTCGTTCTCGCACAAGTACGCGCTCACGGGGATGCCGACGCGGTCGGGGCGCACGTCGATGATGCAAAACACGGGAGACGCGCAGTACTCGGCAAACAGAGCGTGGATGTCCAGGTCGGCGGCGCGGATCTTCGGACCGGTGCTGTACCATCCCACGATCTTCTCCTTGGCTGTTATGCGCGCGTGAGAGGTTGTTGGGTGAGAAGCGCACGAAAAGCGGGTATCGCGAACGACGAGAAGAGGAGAAGAGGTCAGAGGGCTCGCCGAGTCTTCGCGCGCGCGCGAGAAGAAAAAGCGCGAAAAGGAAGCTTCCGAGGAGAACCGAAACGAGCGTTCGGGCAGCGCGAAGCGTCTCTGGGTCTGCGCGAGCGGGTTTCAAACGAGCCGGCCCGATCTGGAGAAGTGGGCGGGGGGGGACGCGCGCGCACCGTTGATCCTGCGGAACATGCCGCACATCTTCTCCAGGTAGCTGTGGTCCAGGAACCAGATGCTGGGGTCGTTCTCGTCCTCCTCGAAGGGCACTGCGTCGTAAGGGGGGGGTCGGGTCAGAGCGAACGGCGAAAAGGCTCCATCTCAGATCTGGCGAAACGGCGAGACACGCGCGGGGTGACGCGCGAAAGAAAGCGCGGGCTCGTGGCACGCGCGCGGTTTCGCGTCCTCAATTCGGAACGGTGACGTACCGGCGAAGGAGCTGGTAACGTCCAGGCGTCCCTTGCGGTGCTCGCCTAGGAGCACGCCGACCACGCGCTTGTCCTCGGAGTCATCCTGTTTTCGGCGAAGGAGAGAGGCGACGTCAGATGGATCTGGTGGACGTCCGGACGAAGGGTTCTCGCGTGACACGCAATCGATGCCCATCGATGTCGCGCGGCGCGGTGCGGGGGCTTCGCGCCGTTCGCGCGCGGGACACGCACCTCTTCCACGCGGCGGAAGTGGTCCACCACGGACAGCAGCACGAGCGGGTGGACCACCACCTCCTCGTACGGCGACTTGCCCACCGTCGCGGGCTTCGCCGTTTCCGCCATCGCGATCCGCTCGCCTCGACGATCGAAAGACGCGGTCCGTCACTCGCGCGCTCCGTTCGGTGGCTTCCCTGCCGTTCCCGGAGAAGTCGCGACACTAGAAGCGCGCGCTTCGCGTTGTGCCCCACGCGACGCGCGTCGTCTCCGTTTTCCTTTCGGGACGGATGCCGCTCTGACAACGGGCAGAACGAAACTCGTCGGATCGCGATTCTCGGTCGACCCCTGTCGCTTTGCAAAACAGGTCGGCGGCGCCCGAAAGACACAATGCGCAGCAAATCTGAGACGCAGGCACTCGCCGACGCGCGTGCCCACGCGCGGCGCCGAGGAACCCGTCTCCCCACCCTCGCGTAGACCCTCGCCGGAGGTGTCAGGGATCGGCGATGGGTGTTCCCGCGTTCTACCGGTGGCTGTCGGAGAAGTACCCGCTCATCATCAAGGACGTGATCGAAGATGAGCCCTTCGAGGCGGACGGCACGCCGTGCCCCGTGGACACGAGCGCGCCTAACCCGAACGGCCAGGAGTTCGACAACCTCTACCTGGACATGAACGGGATCATCCACCCGTGTTTCCACCCGGAGGACAGGGTACGCGCATCCGAAGATCCCCCGACCGCGTCCGACGCACGATCGCGAGGTGCCGCCTCGCCGCCGCCTTTCCGGTTTCCTCTTTCCGTTCGCGTCGGCGACGCCGTCGTCCCCCTCCGCTCTTCCCTGAACCCTCGCTGACGTCCTCCTCGCCTCGCTTCCGTCTTCGAAACAAACGACGACGCGTGTCGTGTCTCGCTCCTCGATTCTCGCGCCTCAGCCCGCGCCGACCACGGAGGAGGAGGTGTTCGAGTGCATCTTCGACTACATCGACCGGCTGTTCGCGATGGTGCGCCCGCGAAAGCTCCTGTACATGGCCATCGACGGCGTCGCGCCGCGCGCCAAGATGAACCAGCAGCGCTCGCGCCGGTTCCGCGCCGCGCAGGAGGCGAAGGAGAAGGAGGAAGAGGAGGATAAGCTGCGCGAGAAGCTCCGGAAGGAGGGCATCAAGGTGCCCGACAAGGTCAAGTCGGAGGCGTTTGACTCGAACGTCATCACGCCGGGCACGCCCTTCATGGGGCGGCTCTCGGCGGCGCTCCAGTACTACGTGCACCTGCGCCTGAACACCGACCCCGGCTGGCGAGGCGTCAAGGTGATCATGTCCGACGCTTCGGTGCCCGGCGAGGGCGAGCACAAGGCCATGCACTACATCAGGCAGCAGCGGGGCAAGAAGGGCTTCGACCCGAACACCAGGCACGTGGTGTACGGGTTGGACGCCGACTTGATCATGCTGGCGCTGGCGACGCACGAGCCCAACTTTTGGATTCTGCGCGAAGTCGTGTTTCAGAAGAACGCGCCCGAGCCCGACGTCCCGTCCGCGCGCGACCAGATTTTGGCCGGGCCGGACGCGCGACCGAAACCCGCGATCGCGCGGAAGCCGTACCAGCTCCTGTCCGTCGCGGTCCTGCGCGAGTACCTGGCGCTGGACCTGCAGCCGATGACGGCGGGCGGACACCGCGCGGAGTGCCCGTTTGTCTTTGACCCGGAGCGCGTGTACGACGACTTCGTGTTCATGTGCTTCTTCGTCGGAAACGACTTCCTGCCGCACTCGCCCACGCTGGAGATCCGCGAGGGCGCCATCGACCTGATCATGACCATCTACAGGCAGGAGCTGCCCGGCCTGGGCGGGTACATCTGCGAGAACGGCAAGCCGAACCTCGGCCGCGTCGAGCGCTTCGTGCGCGCGGTGAGCGCGCACGAGGAGGCGATTTTCCAGAAGCGCGCGCGCACCGAGAACAGGCAGCGGCAGCAGAGGCAGAGGCGCCTGCGCGACAAGGCCATGGGCAGGAGCATGGGCGATCAGCCGTGCCGCGACTTCTCGCGGGGGCGGTGCACGCGCGGAGAGCAGTGCAACTTCTCGCACGAGACCAACGCGGGGAAACGCATCCTGGGGTCCATCAACGCCTCGGACCGAGCGCCGGGCGCGGCGCCGGAGACGCTGGCGGGTCTGCAGCCCGTCGGGCGCGGGCGCGCGCCGCCTCCGCCGGCGCCGCCCACCTCGAAGCCGCCGGGCACGGCTCCCGCCGCGGACAAGGCGGCGAACCAGAGCGCGGCGGACATCCTGCGCGCGAAGCTGCTGGGCAAGACGGCGGGCGCGGGCGCGAAACGGCCGGCGCCGAGCGCCGGCGCCGCCGCGGAGGACGCGAAGCGACCGAAAACCGAGCCCGCCTCCTCGCCGGGGGACGCGAAGGCGTTTTGGAACCAGCTCGAGTCGATCCCCGCGCCGGCGGACGCGAAGGACTCGCCTTCCGCCGCGGCGGGTTCTACGCCCGCGACGACCCCGATTGACCCCGACGCGTTCAAGAAGCAGCTCGAGTCGGTGCTGAAGGAGAAGGGGGACAAAATCGACGAGATGGACGCGGACCCCGTGCGTCTGGGCGAGGCGGGGTGGAAGGGGCGGTACTACGCGTCGAAGATGGGCGCGACGAACGCGACGGGGGACAAAATCGTGCGTGGCATGGTGGAGGAGTACGTGCGCGGCTTGATCTGGGTGTGCCGGTACTACTACGAGGGCTGCGTGTCCTGGAACTGGTACTACCCGTACCACTACGCGCCGTTCGCGACGGACCTGGTGAACCTCGAGTCCATCGACCAGACGTTCGAGGAGGGCGAGCCGTTCCGGCCGTTCGAGCAGCTCATGGGCGTGTTGCCCGCGGCGTCCTCGCACGCGCTCCCGCCCGCGTTCCATCCGCTGATGACCGACCCGGACTCGCCCATCATCGACTTCTACCCCGAGAAGTTCGACCTGGACATGAACGGCAAGCGCTTCACCTGGCAGGCGGTGGCGCTGCTGCCGTGGATCGACGAGAAGCGGCTTTTGGCGGAGACGCGCGGGCTGGACGCGACGCTGACCAAGGAGGAGAAGCGGCGGAACAACATCAACCTGGAGACGCTCTTGTGCCACGTCAGCCACCCCCTGAGCCGCGAAATATACGCGCTGGAGGACGAGGTGGGCGCGGGCAACCGCCAGGCCAAGTCGAAGCACATGACCGCCGCGGCGAGCGGCGCCATGAACGGCGAGATGATCCTCGTTGACGGCGAGACGTGCCCGACGAAGATGCGCACGCCCATGAAGACCATGCCGGACATAGAGAACAACCAGGTACTCGCGGTGTGCTACAAGCTCCCGAAGCCGCTGGAGAGGTTCGTGCCGCCCGTGCTCATGCCGGGAGCGCGCCCGCCCGACCCGGTGGTGGGCGAGCGCGATCTGCCGCCTCTGCCGAAACTCTGGCACGTCGACCAGCCCCGGGGGCCGCACGGCGCCCGCGAGATGCCGCACCCGGGAAGGCCGCAGTCGTACCCGATGGGCGTCGGGCTTCCCCCGGGCGGCGCGCACTCGCTGCTGCAGGCGTCCGTGCAGGCGGGAGGCAGAGGAGGAGGCGTCATGCAGTACGGCCGCGGCCCTCCAGGCGGGCACTTCCCGCCGCCGCCGCCGCACGGGCACTACCCGCCGCACCCAGGCGCGCCGATGATGATGGGCGCGGGAGGTGCGCCCGTGCCCATGGGGGGGTACCCCCCCGGGCCACCGGGAGGCGGGAGGGGGCTGCCTGGCCCGCCTGGCGGGCGCGGCGGGCGCGGCGGGAACGGGAACAGCTTCGGGGCGCTGAACAATCTGCCGCCGGCGCCGCGACGCTAATAGCTTAAACGCTCGTTGGAAAAATTTGTAAAAGTACAACCGTTCCGTTTCCGTCGCGATCGCCGACGAACGCGCGCGCGCGCGCGCCGTCGCGATTACGGTCACGCGCGGTACGGGTCACCGTCTCCTGTTACTCCTGCTCGCGGTGACCAGCTCGGCCAGCAGCTTGACCCTCTCCGCGCGGCACACCGACACGATATCCACCAGGTCCAAGACGCGTTGATTGGCTTTTCGCCGCGCGTGTTCCACCGCGACGCCCGTGTTTTCCGCTCCGCGCGTCCCCACGTCGCGCTCTCCCGCGATCAAGATGCTGTCGATGAGCTCCCGCGTGTCCGTGTTGAACGCGGGAGCCATCTCCGAGAGCACCGGAAGGAGATGCTCCGCGCCGTCGCGCGCCACCTGGTCCGTCAGGCTCTCCAGGAGCTCGAAGTCCTCCCTCGCCTGCGCCTCGCTCGATTCCAGGATGTCCCGCACCATGCGCTTGCACTCGGCGAAGCTCACGGTCTCGCCCTTCGCCAGTTTCGCGGTGATCAGGTCCTTAATTTCCTGCGCGGCATGAGCCTCAGCGGGGCCGCGAGGCTGACGCGGGGTCAGGCTCCGCGATGCCGCGCTCGCAACCGCGTGCATTGCCGAAATGGGGGACGGGAAAGATTCTCACGCCTCTCGCTCGGACTCATTTTACTGCGTCGACGGGTTTTTCAAAGCGGGGCACGCAGAAGGTGGCGCGCGCCGGATCTCGGTTCGACCATGGCGGCGGTCGCGACTGCTCCCGCGGGCCTCGGCGCGGACGATGCGGCGAGGCTGCTCGCCCCGCCGCCCGTGGAGGACGTGCAGTTTTACAGCGCGCTCACCCCGCGCGAGTCACTGCCTCTCCTCGCGGTGAGCGGGGTCACCGGCAAGGCGTTCTGGATCGGCAGTCTTCCGCAGCCTCCGGATGAGGAGGAGGAGACGGACGACGAGAGTGACGGCGAAGAGTCCGAGGAGGAACACGAGCTGGACGCGGAAGGCGCGGCGGTCCAGGTGCGCACAACCTCCGTCTCCTTCGGGCTTTACGCCCACGACGCGCGAAAAACCCGCGCCGACGCAGATCTGGGCCGTGGCTTTTTTTCCATCCTCGCGCCGACGCCGTCGCCGCGAAAGAAAGAGTCTCCTCTCTCGACGACACGCGCTCGCGCTCACCTTTCACCATCCCCCAATCCCGAATCACGATTCGCCCACCTCCCCCGAATCGCGAATCGCGCCGGCAGGAGTTCAAGATCGCGAAGCTTCGCGAGGAGCGCCGCGAGGAGGCGGAGGCGATGTATCGCCTGTGGAAGGAGGCGCCGGATCGATGGCTGATCAAGTCGAAGATCGCGTGGTCCGTGCGCCACGAGTCGCGGCGCGCGCCGACGCGCACGGCGGCGCCTTCCGTGGCTCGACCGGGCGCCCCTCACTCGTCGGGTAAGTCCGGCGGCGGCGGGCGGACCACCAACACCAGCAAGCGCGCGAGCACGGGCACGCCGGGCAGCCGGATCGCCGCGCCCGGACGCAGCGCGGTTTCGCTCAAGATGCTCGTCGACGCGGGCTTGATGCGTCCCGGGCCGGAGGCGCTCTGGATCACGTACCTGGAGCAGACGTGGCACGGCGCGCTGGACGCCGCGGGCGCGATCACGTTCCAGGACCAGACGTTCTACTCGCCCAGCGCGTGGGCCATCCACTGCAAGCGCCTCGCGAACCCGGGCAAGAAGGCGGATGACGGCTGGAAGAGCGTGCGCTACGGCTCCGCCGAGGGTCCGATGCTGCACGACGTGAAACTTACGTTCCTCGCGAACGGCGGGTCGGACGCGCCTTCGAAAGCGCCTTCCGCGCCTTCGGACTCGCCGGCGAGCGACCGCAAGCGCAGGGCGGGGCTGGTGTCCGGCAGCCCGAGCTCTTTGGCGGCGCCGTCACCCTCGGGCGAGGGTGCCGAAATCGCGCCGGCGGAGAGGGAAACGATCGAACCGTCGCCTTTGGCGAAACGCGCGCGCGAGGGCGACGATTCGCTCGACGCGTCTCGGTCCGCGAAGAAGCCGCACGCGGCCTCGCCCGTTCCCGCGGCGCCGTCCGCGACGGACATGTCCTGGCTCGCGGCGTTCGCGGACCCGGCCGAGGCGGAGGGCGCGCCCGAGCGCGACGAGCGCTTCGCCGCCGTCGCGCCCGGAGCCAATCACGCGTCGCTGCTCGGGCGCACCGTGCAGGTGTTTTGGCCATCCGAAGAGACGTGGCACGCGGGGCGCGTGCTGCGGTTCGACCCCGGCTCGGGCGGCGCGAGCGTGCTGTACGCCACCGGGGACGTCGAGCAGGGCGTCGTCGTGGACGCGCTCGCGGAAAAGGGACACCTGTTTGTGCTGTAGGCGCGCGAAACGCGGCGCGGAGAGAACGAGCGGTTTCGTGTTGACATCGGAAACCCGACACCTGGAAAAAACTTCCTGCTTCGTCATCCCCCGGAGTTTTTTTACCAACTTCGATCAAAAGAAGTTCGTCTTCGGCGCTCGCGCAGGGTAATTGCCCGTACGACTTTTTCGCGAGCGTCAGCAGTTCGAACACGAGATGTAGAAACGCCGAGGGGAACGCCAATCGCCTGTCGTCAAATGTCGTCTAAGACGACACTTTTCTCGAATGTCATCGCGACATCCGTCCGCC
>ENA-OUOG01001491-OUOG01001491.1-marine-metagenome-genome-assembly--contig:-NODE-1491-length-26967-cov-8.160803_pt1 | contig 26967 bp, 25 predicted proteins | sample MGYA00248635_ERZ508505 | MGnify/ENA primary metagenome ERZ508505 (study PRJEB26176, sample SAMN06267871) | marine metagenome | isolation source: Saanich Inlet, British Columbia, Canada | place: Pacific...
CAAATACACCAAATAAAGAATTTGCACCTGAGGGCTGGCACGTACCAACAGATGCTGAATGGACCACTTTAGAAGAACATCTCATAGCCAATGCTTATAACTATGATGGGACTACAACAGGAAATAAAATAGCAAAATCAATAGCTTCCACCACAGGATGGAACAGTTCAACCTATACAGGAGCTATAGGCAACGACCAAAGCCTAAACAACAGCAGTGGGTTTAATGCCTTCCCTGAGGGTAGCCTTTACGACGGTGGTTCGTTCTTCTTTGATCACGACAATGCTTTCTTTTGGAGTTCCACTGAGGGCGATTCAAATAACGCATGGAGCCGCGTCCTGAGCACCAATACCAGTAACCTGTTCCGGAGCAATTACAACAAGGACTACGGCTTTTCAGTGCGTTTTATTCAAAACAGTAATACCTGCTCAGAAGTTTCAATAAACGCCTCAGCTACAGAGGTCTGTGTTGGTGAAGAAGTAACTCTAAATGTTAATAACCTAAGCACTGGAACTACTCCAAGTTGCTATGGATCTACAAATCAAATATTTGCTGATTGGACAGAATTAGCTCCAAATGCTGAGTATGTTAATATAATTAAGCACAATGATATTTATTATTTAAGATCAAATAATGATGTTCTTCAATCTGTTAACATAAATGGTTCATGGGTCTCGATGAATTTCCAAAATCAAATTGGTCATCAGTGTAGCCCCATAGCAACATTATTTGATTTTGATTGGGCCGATAGACTCCAAGTTGCAACACTGCACAATTCTTTATATGCTTATGAAAATGGTAATTGGATAAATAATGGGTTATCTGGATATGGTTGCAGTGGAAGAGCCTTGACGAGATTAGCAAATAATAGAATAATTGTTTCAAAATGGGGTTATTTGAGGGATTTATATATATCTGATGATAATGGAAGTAATTGGACTAATGTAACAAACGTTAATAATGATTACCGAGATATTATTGTTGCGGATAATGGAACTGTTTTTGCTTGTGGAGTAAGTAACACAGCCTCAATGACAGGATTAATAAAAAGTACAGATAATGGTAACTCGTTTTTCAATATAAGTTCCGAGTTAGGAATTAATCATGCGTCCACTTTATCTGATGATTGCGAAGGGAATTTATATGTATTAGCAGAAAACAATATCTATAAATCAACAGATGAAGGTGAAAATTGGACACTATTTTCTAACACCCCATTTAACAGCACAGTTACCTATTCTTTTTTGCTACCAATTAGTAGCGATGTATTATTTTTATTTGGTAGAAATGCTAATGAAATAGGGCTTTATGAAAGTAATAATGGAGGTGCGACATGGCATGAATTAACCAACCCACTTTCAGATTTAAATACAATTAGAGAATTAAAACTTATCGATAATGTTTTAGTTATTTTAAGTGATGAAGGTGTTTTTGGAAAGACAGTTGAATTTAGCACAACTACATATCTTTGGTCCACAGGCGACACTACTGAAACCGTCTCAGTCACTCCTACAGAAACTACAGAATATTGGGTAGATGTCACGACCAATGGTGTGACTTGTAGAGAATATGTTACCATTGATGTCACTACTCCATCTGCTCCAACAGGCAATCCTGTTCTGGGCGGTTGTAGTGGCTCTACAGTGTCAAGTAGTAATAGTGATGATTTTATAGGAGAGAACTTGCAGTGGTATGCAGCCCCAAGTGGTGGTACTGCTTTGCCTGAGAGTCATCCTCTAGTTGATGGCACCTATTATTACATTTCTCAAACTGTTGATGGATGTGAAAGTAGCGATCGTTTTGAATTCTTGTACTTAGCTCCTGAGCCCACAATTACAATTGAAAGCCCTACTATTTGCGAAGGCGATAGTACAACCGTTTCTGTCAGTTCTTCTCCTTCTTTAGGCACTGCAACTTTCTTGTGGAACACAGGAGAAACTTCAGACAGTGTAACCTTATCGCCAACTGAATCAACCACTTTCTGGGTGGATCAAATATACAACAGCGGAGCCCCCGAAAACATTCAGACCGTTTGTCGATACTTCTTTGGAATTACAGTGGATAGTGCTCCAGAAGCCCCAGATAGTGGAGGGGATATTTCAGAGTGTGAAACTATTGCAGCTCAAAGCTTGGTCGCTACAGCATCAGCTGAAGCGGGAGAAAGCATCACATGGTATGATGCTGCCACAGGAGGCAGTATAGTTGCTGATCCATCGCTTAGTGCAGCAGGAACGGTAACTTATTACGCAGAAGCAACAAATGATACTTCAGGTTGTGCTAGTTTAACTCGAACAGCAGTGACACTAACCATTACTTCAGTTGCAGCCCCTACAGGTGATGCAGTCCAATCGTTTTGTGATAATGTGACCGTTTCTGATTTGTCTGCATCAGGATCAAATATACAATGGTATGATGCTGCTACAGGAGGTAATGTTTTAGATCCAGGTTCAGCCCTTTCAGATGGTCAGTTACTTTATGCTTCTCAGACTGAAAATAGTTGCGAGAGCGTAACCAGACTAGAAGTAAGTGTAGAAATAGATATTATTCCAGATCCTATATTAATCACCACAGAATTAGAGTTCTGTTTGGCTAGAGAAGCGACCTTAGCGGATTTAGAGGTAGATGAGCAGGGCTTTGCGTTAGAATGGTACGATAGCTTTAGTGGAGGTAATATGCTGCCTATGGATACTTTATTAGAAGATGGGGTTTCGTATTATGCCACACTTTATGATGCTGCATCTGGCTGTGAGAGTCTTATGCGCTTGGAGGTAGTACCAACAGTTATTCCATGCGAGGTGGTTATTTACAATGCCATTTCCCTCAATGATAATGGCATCAATGATTATATGGTCATTGAAAATGCAGAATATTTCCCTGACAACAGTCTGGAGATTTACAACAGAGATGGTCATTTATTGTATTCACAAACCCAGTATGGGATTGGAGATAACCTCTTCAGAGGTATAGCCAATGTGAGTGGTATCTATGGCAGTACGCTCTCAGGAGATGGACCAAGACTCCCCACAGGATCTTATCTCTATGTGTTTAAGTATTTTAATCCTTACGAACAACAAGAATATACATTGAAAGGATTCCTAACCATTAACAGCAACTAAGATGAAACAGTTTATATACAGCATAATTTTTATAGGAACACTGTCATTAACTGTTAATGCACAGTCGGGTATAAAACTCACGGACTATTATCACAACCCCATTCAATACAACCCTGCCTATGTGGGGGTGAGTAATGGGTATTTTGTAAAAGGGACATACACCAGCCAGTGGTTGGGCTTTGATGATGGACCAGTCACACAAACCTTGGATGTGCAAAGGCGTTTTTCTAACAACCGCTATGCAGCAGGGCTTTCAATTCTTAATGATGACTTTGGAGCGGTTAAGAATTTTAATGTAGAGGCCAACTTTGGATTGCATTTAAGAGCGACCGAAGAAATTGGTTTTGTACTTGGACTCAAGGCTGGGCTTAATAACTTTTCCATCGACTATAACAGACTCAATATCTATGACCCGACAGAATTTGTATACAGCAATGGTAATTTAAGTGAAACTAAACCGATTATTGGCGCAGGGTTTTATTTTTATGGTAGAAAATGGTTTTTTGGAATGTCTGTACCTAACATAGTATCTCACAGATTAGAAGATGAACTGAATAGAGATATTTATAATAAGATTCCTCATTTTTATACCACCATTGGATTTGATACGAACATCGCTAAAGATGTACTATTAAAATCTCAGGCCTTAATACAAATGGTAGAGGGGGCACCCATCAGTGCACTTTTGACCACAAGAGCACAATATAGAGACAAAATAGGACTGGGACTACAATACCAGCCTGAGGCTCTTTATGGCGCTTTTGTAAATGTTAGATTTAAGTCAGAGTTCACCCTCACATATGGTTATGATATGGCGCTTTCTGACCTTAATCAATATGCCAATGGGAACCATTATTTTGGACTGTCCTATAAGTTTGGACAAGCTAAAAAATGTGATTGTGAGGACGATATCAATAATGAAGATCGGGTGTATATAACCAGATAAATTAAGCCTCAAAAACAAGTTACACTAAACAAAACCTCATGGCTGTAAGGCTGTGGGGTTTTCTTTGCAAAGCCCAAGAGGAGGAGCAACACAACCCACTAAGTACCTGGTATTCAGTGGGTTATTTATTTTTAGGGGGTTTCTTATCCCATATTTTATCCCAAAAAATCCCAGCTAAAGGCCAAATTACACCCCCCCCTGTTGATTTAAGATCGTTTTCTTTTTTGAGCGTTGGCTGTTAAAAGAATGTGGACCCTATTAATTTGGCATAATTATTTCTTTTTCTTTACATTTACTTCAGGGCTTTTTAATATACCAACAAACAGTAATTATCAGATAAGTAAATAGATGGTTTTAGAATTAAAAAACAACTATGGTCATCTTTTTGAAGATGCACTCATAAATGAAATACTAGAAGTAGGTACTTTCAAAGAAGTACCTGAGGGGTTTAAGCTAATGGAGATTGGCTCTTATATACGAAGTATGCCATTATTAGTTTCTGGCGCCATCAAAGTTCTGCGAGAAGATCATAATGGAGACGAGTTGCTTTTGTATTATTTAGAAAAAGGAGAAACCTGCTCTATGACAATGACCTGTTGTATGGGACAGACAAAGAGCGAGATTAGGGCAATAGCAGAAACAGATACTAAGCTCATTATGATACCTGTTCAAAAAATGGATTTATGGAGCTCCAAATATAAATCTTGGAGAAATTTTGTTTTTGAAAGCTACCACAATAGATTAAATGAAATGCTAAATACAGTGGATAACATAGCATTTCATAATATGGATGAGCGATTGATTAATTATCTTAAAGAAAAAGCTCGAATCAATAAAGACAATACCATCCATAATACTCATCAAGAAATAGCCTACGAATTGCATAGCTCTAGAGTCGTAATTTCTAGGTTGCTAAAGAAGCTAGAAAATCGAGGGAGTATTGAGTTATATAGAAATCACATAAAAATCATCAACTTAGATTAGCTATGTAACTTAGGTTACTTCTGTTTCAGTTTTGGCGGCCTAAATTTACCAAAATTAGAAACTCCCCTATGGAATTATTAGAAATATTAGGTTTTATTAGCGCTTTAATTATCGGAATCTCATTAGGTTTAATTGGAGGAGGTGGGTCTATTTTGGCGGTTCCTGTTCTAGCGTATCTGTTTTCTTTAAACGAAAAGATTGCAACGGCCTATTCTTTGTTTATCGTTGGGGCAAGTGCATTGTTAGGGGGTATAAAACAACATTTTAAAGGGTATGTAGATTGGAGAACGGCATTGGTATTTGGATTCCCTGCAATTATTGGTGTTACTACAGTCAGAAAATTTATTATCCCTACTTTACCAGATGTTTTATATAGCGCTGATCATTTTGACTTTACGCGCAGAATGGGAATGTTTGGGTTGTTTGCATTATTAATGATTCCAGCCGCATTTTCAATGTTAAAAAAACGTCCACAAAAACAAAAACAAATGAACGGAAAAGTAAAATATAACTATCCGTTAATACTAACAGAAGGTCTAATCGTTGGAGGTGTTACTGGCATGATTGGTGCAGGAGGAGGGTTTTTAATTATACCTGCCCTCGTAATTTTAGCCAATGTAGATATGAAAGTCGCAGTAGGGACCTCATTGGTTATTATTGCCTGTAAGTCATTATTGGGATTTTTCTTTGGAGATGCCATATCGATGCATATTGATTGGGGATTCTTGCTCATTATTACTAGCCTCTCTTTTATTGGAATATTTATAGGAAGTTATTTGAGTAATTTTATTGACGGAACTAAATTAAAAAAAGGATTCGGCTATTTTATTTTTGTAATGGCAGGATTCATTTTTTATATGGAATTTTTTGTCAAACAATAAAGGCTGATTAAACCAAACTAAAAGGATAAACATTTCTTATAGCTAATTTTTACAAAATCATTTCAATAAAATTATTCCCCTTTTTTAGTTAGAAACTTTTGTAACTTAAGTTACTGTGTATTTTTTAAAAACAAATTAATTTTACACTGTAATTTTAAAATAATTAATATGAACATTGAACAAATCTACACTGGTTGTCTTTCACAAGGGGCGTATTATATTGAGAGTAAAGGCGAGGTTGCCATTATCGATCCATTACGAGAAGTAAAACCCTATTTAAATAGAGCAAAACAAAATGACGCCATAATCAAATATATTTTTGAAACTCACTTCCATGCTGATTTTGTGAGTGGTCACCTAACACTGGCTAAAGAGACTAGGGCTCCAATAGTTTTTGGACCCAATGCAAAGCCTTCTTTCGATGCCATAATCGCAGTGGATAAACAGGAATTCAAATTAGGAGACGTCACCATTATTGCTTTACATACCCCTGGGCATACCATAGAAAGCACCACTTATCTTCTAAGAGATAATAATGGTAAGGATCATGCTATTTTTAGTGGCGATACTTTATTCTTAGGAGATGTAGGAAGGCCGGATTTAGCGCAAAAAATGGGAGTACTAACAGAACAAGATTTAGCCGGATTCTTGTATGACAGCTTGCGCGAAAAAATCATGCCATTAAATGATGATCTCTTAGTATATCCTGCACATGGCGCTGGCTCTGCTTGTGGAAAAAATATGATGAAGGAAACTGTGGACACATTAGGTAATCAAAAGCAAATGAACTATGCCCTTCGTGCAGACATGACAAAAGAGGAGTTTATTGCCGAAGTGACAGAGGGGCTGTTGCCACCTCCCCAATATTTTCCTGCCAATGTAAAACTGAATAAAGAAGGGTATGAAGATATAGATGAAGTACTAAACCGAGGAATCCATGAGTTGTCACCAGACGCTTTTGAGGTTGCAGCAAATGAAACAGGTGCAGTTGTTTTGGATGTTCGTCACCAAGAGGATTTTGCTAAAGGACATATTCCTAGGTCAATATTTATTGGTCTAGACGGTAGTTTTGCGCCTTGGGTGGGGGCTTTAATAGCAGATATAAAGCAACCTATCTTGTTAGTAACAGAACAAGGACGAGAGGAAGAAGCAATAACTCGACTTTCTAGAGTTGGTTTTGACAATACGCTGGGTTACCTTAAAGGCGGATTTGAGTCTTGGAAGGAAGCAGCAAAAGAATACGATACAGTATACTCAATAACTGCAGAACAATTCAAAAAAGAATTAGTAGAAAACAAACAACCAATTTTTGATGTTCGCAAAAAGAGTGAATATTTATCTGAACATGTTTTAGATGCAAATAATACACCGCTCGATTTCTTGAATGATTATCTTGCAGAATTTCCTGATTCACCCTTCTTTATTCACTGTGCAGGCGGCTATAGAAGTATGATAGCCTCTTCGATCCTGAAAAGTCGTGGTATCCATAATCTTATTGACGTTAAAGGGGGCTTCAAAGCTATTCGAGAAGCTGGAGTATTTGTTTCGGAATTTGTGTGTCCATCTACATTATAACAAAATATTTTATGAAAAGTATAAACCAAACGGAATGGCAAGAGTTAATTGCAAATGATAGTAATGCTGTAATTATTGATGTGAGAACCACGAGAGAATGCGCAGAGGGTATCATGGAAAAAGCTATTATGATTAATTTTTTAGACATTACCATGTTTGAAGAATGGACAAAAAAACTAGACCGAGATAAGAATTACTATGTCTATTGTAGAAGTGGTCAGCGAAGCGTTCAGGCCTGTCAAAAATTAGATCAATTAGGTGCCAATAATACTTTTAATCTTATTGGAGGTATGTTGGCCTGGAGCGGCACAACAGTAATACCAGAAATAAAATTGTAATAATGGGAAACGAGCCTAAAGTAAAATTAGATTCAGACTATTGGGAAAGCCGCTATCAGGATAATAGTACGGGTTGGGATTTAGGAACAATCTCTGAACCTCTAAAAATATATTTTAATCAACTTAAGGATAACAATATTAAGATATTAATACCTGGTAGCGGCAATTCCCATGAAGCAGAATATTTACATCACTTAGGCTATAAAAATGTATTTGTGGTTGATTTGTCCAAAACAGCTTTGATGAACACCAAACACCGTATGCCAAAATTTCCTTCAACACATTTAATCCACAGTGATTTTTTTGATTTAGAAATGAAATTTGACTTGATAATAGAGCAAACCTTTTTTTGTGCCATTCATCCATCATTAAGAACAAAATATGCAAAACAAGCCCATCGCTTGTTGAATAATAATGGTAAGTTGGTAGGTTTACTCTTTAATGTGCCTTTATACAAGGATCGTCCCCCATTTGGTGGCAGTAAAGAAGAATATCGTTCTACTTTTTCACCTTATTTCAATATAGAAATAATGACTACAAGTTATAATTCAGTTGAAAGTAGAGTTGGTAAAGAACTGTTTGTTAAGGCAGTAAAAAAAATAAACTAAGAGATTTATCAACCATTATCATTGATATATAGCTTTTAAAATATTAGATTTTGATATGTAACAAATGTTACTGATTAATATATGGTCAGTTATTTAAATTTATAAAAAATTAAACAATATGACTTGGATATATGAGCCTTGGCCTTGGTACATATCAGGCCCAATGATTGCATTAATTATGTTTTTATTATTAATGGCAGGTAAAAATTTTGGCATGTCTGCCAACTTAAGAACCATGTGTACTATTTGTGGAGCAGGAAATAAAGCAGATTTTTTTAAGTTCGATTGGAAAGCCCAAAAATGGAATTTAATTGTCATTTTAGGTGCAATAATTGGCGGGTTTATTGGTTCTCATTTTCTAACAACGGATATGGCTGTAGCCATTACCCCAAATACTATAAACGACTTAAATGAACTGGGGTTTAATAGCGCAGGACAATTCTATTTACCCAATGAACTTTTTGAAATAAATTCTATGCTTAACCTAAAATCAATTTTAATTCTAGCCATAGGCGGTCTTTTAGTTGGATTTGGAGCTAGATATGCAGGAGGTTGTACCTCGGGGCACGCCATCTCCGGGCTGAGCGATTTACAATTACCGTCTTTAATTGCAGTCATAGGCTTCTTTACAGGAGGCTTAGTTATGATTCATTTAATTTTTCCTTTAATATTTTAAAAAATGAGAACACTACTATATTTATTTATCGGAATCCTTTTTGGTATTACCATGTTTAAGTCAGAAGCGGCCTCCTGGTTTCGTATTTATGAGATGTTTAAATTTGAATCCTTTCACATGTATGGCATTATTGGTTCAGCTCTAATCATTGGAATCATTGTGGTGCAGACCATAAAGAGGTTTGAAATTAAGTCTATTTATGGCGAAACCATACACTTTCAGCCCAAAGAAAAAAGCGTTGCCCGGTATTTGTTAGGCGGAATTATTTTTGGTTTAGGGTGGGCTCTAGCAGGAGCCTGTCCAGGTCCAATGTTTACACTTGTAGGTATTGGTTATGTCCCTATTTTACTTGTTATTTTATTTTCAATTTTAGGGACTTTTCTTTATGGAATATTGAGGGATAGGCTACCCCACTAACAATGAATTGGGGTATTACAGCTCAATGTGGAGCACACTTAATAATAACAAAACACTTAAACGAGATATAAAACCGTATTTTTGCTTCATGAAAAAAAGAATTTTTTACCCCCTTTTTCTTTTACTAATTCCAATGTTTGGAATGATGTTTTCAAATCATTTCAATTGGTCTCTTTTCGACTTTATCACTATGGCCATTTTGCTTTTAGTTTTAGGTATTGGGATTAACTTTATTTTACATAACATTAAAAGAGGAAGTTTACGATCTGTGTTGATTATATTAGCGTTGTTACTCTTCTCATTAATTTATGTAGAATTATCAGTAGGAGTTTTTGAAAGCCCCTTTGCAGGTCAATGATTGACTTATTTCATCGACATATTACCGCAAAAATATTTTTATCAACATCAAGTTTAATCGCTTTAATTAATTACTCATTTACGTAAAGACTATTTGATAACTAATTACATTTGAAAAAATCATATTTAGAAGTGAAAATTTTAAGACTATTATTTTTATTAAATACTTTTTTTTTGGGAGCTCAAAATTCTACAACACCCTATGTTATAAATGGTCAACTCCTTGAAAATGAAACAAACTATCCCCTTGAGTATGCCACCGTATTGGTAACTCGGTCAGGCACTCAAAATATTATTGACGGTACGATTACTGATCAAAATGGAGTTTTTAAAATTGAACTTCCTCAGGGCGTTTACGACATAACTTTTGAATATTTATCCTTCAAAACTCTTAAAAAGCAGAATATTAATCTCGACAATGATATCAATTTAGGTGCCATTAAATTATTTATGGATTTTGAAGCCTTGGAAAATATCGAAATCATTGCAGAAAAAACAACGGTCGAAATTAAACTTGATAAAAAGATATATAATGTTGGAAAAGACCTTACACTTCGGGGTGGAAGTGTTAGTGATGTCTTAGATAATGTGCCCTCTGTTTCAGTCGATATTGAAGGTAATGTTGCTTTAAGAGGAAATCAAAGTGTTCGTATTCTTATAAATGGAAAACCTTCGGGTTTGGTGGGTCTAAATTCTACAGATGCGCTAAGGCAGCTTCCTGCAGAAGCCATAGAAAAAGTAGAAGTAATTACCTCTCCCTCTGCTCGATATGACGCTGAGGGAACGGCAGGAATTTTAAATATTATCTTAAGGCGCAGTAAGTTACTAGGACTTAATGGTGCTATAATAGCCAATATGGGCTATCCTGAACGCTTGGGAGGGTCTGCTAACCTCAATTACAGAACTGGAGACTTTAATTGGTTTACAAATGCTGGATACAACACCCAACGCTCGCTAGGTAATGCCTCAACGGAAACCGAGTATTTTAATACTACTTTTGAAGACAATGGTGTCCTCATTGAAGACCTTCCAAACTCCTTTAGAAATGAATATCGCGATTTTGAAAGACGACGCAGAGGACATAACATCAATGCAGGAGTAGAATGGTATATGACTCCAACAGCATCACTTACGGCTTCTATTGTTAATCGGTCTAGTAATAATAAAAACAACACCACAAACAATGCCTTCCGATTGGACAGCTCTGGCACTATTATTAATCAATCTGTACGAAAAGCCCCAGAATCAGAACAAGACAATAACACACAGTTTTCATTAAATTTTGATAAACAGTTCCATGGTAATTCAGAACACCGATTGACTTTCGATTTTCAAACAGAAGAAAGCTCCGAAGATGAACAGGCCATAATTTATAATAACGGCATAGTTTCAGAACGAGTTAAAACAATAGAACAACAAAAACGCACTCAAATTCAATCTGATTTTACACTTCCGCTCCAAAATGAGGGGGCTTTTGAGTTGGGCTACAATGGCCGATTTATAAGAAACAATACAGATTATAGTTTAGAATTTTTTGATGACAACACATTTGTTTTGGATACAAATGTTAGTAATACCCTCGAGTATAAAGAAGATGTAAATGCACTTTACGCTCAATATGGGGCTCAACTGAGATCAAAACTAACGTTTCTTCTTGGTTTAAGAATGGAATCTACCGCTATTGAGATTTATCAATACAATACAAATGATCGACAAAATAAGGATTATTTAGGGTTGTTCCCCACCATAAATATTGGGTATAAAATTTCTGAGGTCCAAAGTATTACTTTGGGCTATAATCGTAGGATTAGTCGACCTAGATCTCGATTTTTAAATCCCTTTCCATCAAGAACTAGTGCGACAAATTTATTTCAAGGGAACCCCGATATTGATCCTAGTTATTCACATGGTATCGACTTGGGCTATCTTAATAAAATGGACAAACTTACCCTGAATTCCTCAATCTATTTTAATCGCGCAACTGATGTGTTTACTTTTGTGAGTGAAGATACTGGAGATGAAGTAACTATTGATGGCGAAACAGTTCTTGTCATTCGAAGAGGTCCTATCAATTTGGCTGAACAAGATCGATTTGGATTTGAAATGACAACCACATATAGTTCCTCAAAACAATGGAATTTAAACCTAAATTTTAATCTTTTTCAAAATAATATCCGTGGCAACTACAAAGGACTAAGTTATGATTCTGAAAACCTTAGCTGGTTTATCCGTTTAAATAATAAATTGACTTTACCATGGAATATACAATGGCAAACTAGACTCTTTTACAGAGGACCAACGCAAGATGCTATTAATAAAAGAAGAGGGGTTTTTAGCAGCAGTATGGGATTAAGTAAAGATATATTTGATGAAAAACTTTCTATTGCCATTAATATTAATGACTTATTGAACTCTCAGCGTCGTTACTTGGAATCTACAACCCCTACTTTTTTCACAGATGCCTATTATAGACGACGTGTGCGTTCAATAACAGGCTCTTTTACGTATCGTTTCAATCAAAAGAAGCAAGAGAAGTCCAATCGAAACTCCTTTCAGTCTGAGAATGAAGGATTTTAAATCAAACCCTCAATTTTTTATCGATTTGGTATTACTCATTTGATGAATAAAATTGAATCTTTATTCAATACAACTTATCTTTGGTAAAACAACTCACTAAGCGCTTGATATTCAGCGGATTACTTATTTTTGGACATTTCTTAACCCATATTTTATTCCAAAAATTTTCAACGAAAGTTCTAATTATTACCCCCCCCCCTTATTGACATTAAGACCGTTTTCTTTTTTGAGGGTTGGTTATTGAATATAGAAATTTTAAGAGTTTGAATTTAGATATTATAATTCTAAAAATTAAATAAATAAGCTAGAGCTATTCGCTATTACTCTTAAAAAAAAATAACATTAATTTTTATATTTTTAATAGCAATACTATTAAATTTGCGTATTAAATTTTCAAAAATAAAAAACAATTCAAAAATTAAATTTTAAATGATAGATGATATTACCCCATGGAATCGTTTTCTAAATTTATTAGCATTAGAAAAAAAGGATATTGCACAAATATTTTACTATGCAATAATTTCTGGAATTTTAGCGTTATCTCTTCCGCTTGGAATTCAAGCAATTGTAAACCTCATCCAAGGTGCACAAATATCAACCTCATGGGTCGTTTTGGTGACCCTAGTAACTTTAGGAGTTATCTTAGCCGGTGTTCTAAACCTTATGCAACTTCGTATTATAGAAACCATACAACAGCGCATTTTTGTAAATTCTTCATTTGAATTGAGCTACCGATTTCCAAAGTTTACAATGGAGGCCTTGAGAAATCAGTACCCACCAGAGTTGGCCAATCGGTTTTTTGATACGCTGATTATACAAAAGGGATTATCAAAGGTGTTAATTGACGTGCCTGCTGCTCTACTGCAAGTTGTTTTTGCACTTATATTACTGTCGTTTTATAACCCTTTATTTATTATTTTTGGTTTAATCCTATTAGTAGCCGTGTATCTTGTTTTCCTTTATACAGCCAAAAAGGGTTTATTTACAAGTTTAGAGGAGTCTAAATTCAAGTACAAAGTTGCACACTGGATTCAAGAGATAGCACGATCTATTGTTAGTTTTAAATTGTCTGGAAAAACCAATCTTGCAATTCAAAAAAATGATGTTCTGGTCGAGAAGTACTTAAAGGCAAGAGAAAGCCATTTCAAAATTATAAAGTTCCAATATATAAAGTTGATCGTTTTTAAAGCGCTAGTCACATCTGGATTGTTGTTAATTGGCGGAATATTGGTATTAAATCAAAAATTAAATATCGGACAATTTGTTGCTGCTGAAATTATCATTCTTTTGGTCATTACTTCAATAGAAAAACTCATTTTGGGCCTAGAAACTTTATACGACATGTTGACCTCAATTGAAAAATTGGGATCTATTTTTGATATACCTTTGGAACCCCAAGATGGGGAAACACCTAATTTTGACAAGGGCATTTTTATTGAACTTGATACTATAAAATATGAAGTGGCAAGTAAGAGTAAACCTATATTAGAAAATGTTAGTTTGAATATTAACCCTAAGAGTAGAATAATTATTCAGGGGGAGAGTGGATCAGGAAAATCTAGCTTACTTAGGGTTCTTTCAGGAATCATAAAACCAACTTCTGGAGCAATGATTATAAACGGTTTTGCTGCAAAGGGTGTAAATGTTAATCACTACAGAGGACACCTAGGGCTGTCGCTTTCTGAAGAATTTCCTTTTGAGGGCACACTTAGAGAGAACTTAACTTACGGGGATCACTCAATTTCAGATGAGGAGATTTTAAACGTTTTAAACCATATTGGTTTGTCCAAATTTTTAAGAGATTTACCTAAAGGGTTAAACACTACATTGTACCCTGAAGGAAAACAAATGTCTTACACGATAAGTAAGAAAATTGTATTGGGTCGTGCCATTATAAAGAAGCCTAAAGTTTTGATTTTGGAGGATGCACTTGATCAGTTTAGTGAAGAAGAGACACAGCAAATTATAGACTACCTTAGTAAGTCCACTAACCCATGGGCGCTCATAGTTGTTAGTAATAACAACTATTGGAAAACCTATTGTAATGAAGTGATCAATTTACACGAAGGTGTCATAACATTTAAATAACTGCCGATGTTTAATAGTATAAATCAGCCGGAACAAAATAAGCTTGACTTGTCTAATTTTAGATCAGGAAAATATGTCCTAAATAAAACCTATTACAAGGAATTTAATAGGATTTTAGTCGGTTTCTTAATTTTGTTTGTCATAATACTGTTCTTACCTTGGACACAAAATATTAAGGGTCAGGGCAACGTCACTACTTTAAAACTAGATCAGCGGCCACAAAATATACAATCATCAATTTCAGGACGCATAGAGCAATGGTTTATTACAGAGGGGGATTTTGTAAAAAAGGGCGATACCATATTGAGGTTATCTGAAATAAAAACAGACTATTTTGATGACAGATTAGCAGATCGAACCAACGACCAAATTGGTTTAAAAACGCAATCCATTACAGCATATCAAACAAAAATAGAGGCGCTATCCGCCCAAATCGAAGCATTAAGAAAAGAACAACAACTAAAATTAGAACAAGCAGAACTCAATATAGAAAGTACGCGAATGGACTTTCAAGCAGCACAAATCAAAAAATCCATCGCAGAGACACAGTATAATCGAATCAAAGTTTTACAAAACGAGGGGCTTAAGGCAACTAAAGACTTAGAGGAAAAGCGAATGACATTACAGTCGTCAGAAGCTCAATTGATTACCAAACAAAATGCACTGACCAAAGCAGAAATTGAATTATCAAGGCTTAATGCTAGCTATGCTGATAAAATCGCAAAAGCACAAAGTGATTTGTATTCAGCAGAATCCTTAAAGTTTAATACTCAAGCGGAGGTATCAAAATTAGAAAATAGCTATTCAAACTACAGCAAACGGGATGCCTTAAAATTTATCACATCTCCACAAAGTGGGTATATCAACAAAGCTTTGAAAGGTGGTATTGGAGAAACCTTCAAAGAAGGCGAAAGCTTGGTTTCTATCATGCCAGCTAATTATGAGCTGGCTGTAGAAACTTATGTACTTCCAATTGATCTGCCTCTAATTCACATTGGAGAAAAAGTTCGGGTTCAATTTGACGGCTGGCCAGCTATTGTATTTAGTGGTTGGGAAAATGTCTCTTATGGAACTTATGGCGCCAAAGTAGTTGCAATTGAAAATTTTATCAGCAATAATGGGATGTATAGAGTTTTACTATCACCCGATCAAGAGGACCATCAATGGCCTAAAGGGATTAGGGTGGGGTCTGGAGCCAAAACAATTGCATTGTTAAACGACGTTCCTATTTGGTATGAAATATGGCGCCAGATTAATGGATTTCCCCCAGATTTTTATCAACCAAGGACCTTTGTAATTAAAAAGTAAATGAATTTAAATCAATTATATATCTTTTGTTTTTTGATCTTTTGTAATCAAACTGGTTCAGCACAAATTTTAGACACATTATCCTTTTCTGAATACCTTGGGTATGTAAAAAAATATCATCCAGTGGTTAAACAAGCCAATCTTGTCATAAGTGAAAGTGAAGCTCAACTTATGAAAGCAAGAGGAGGTTTTGATCCAAAAATAGAAGTTAATCAAGACACAAAAAAATTTGAGGGGACTGATTATTATGACAAATTAAATACAACATTTAAGATTCCAACATGGTATGGCATTGAGCTCAAAGGTAGTTTTGTGCAAAATTCAGGAACGTATCTAAGCCCAGAACTTCAAAATACAACTAATGGCGTATACAGTGCAGGGATTGTGTTCTCCCCAGCAAGTGGATTACTCATCAATAAAAGAATGGCAACACTCAAACAAGCCAAGCTTTATGTTAGACAAGCTGAAGCAGACAATCAACTCTTGGTCAACGAAATTTTGTATAAAGCTTCAAGGGCCTACTTTATTTGGGTTAAAGCTTTCAAAGAACAAAAACTTTACGAAGATGTTTTACAAAACGCTCAAGATCGTTTTGAGGGTGTACAGCTTGCCTTTGATTTAGGTGAACAGCCTGCAATAAACGTAACAGAAGCACAAATAGCGGTAAACAACAGAGCGTTAAGTTTAGAAAAAGTCCGATTAGATTTTATCAAAGCCACTTTAGAACTTTCTAATTTTTTATGGATAGAAATGGTTCCTGCAGAGATTAAAGAAGAGGTTGTTCCAGAAATTAATCTAAATCAGTCAATAGACCAAACGTTAAATTTAAATTATCTATCGATTGAACAAAATTTAAATAATCACCCTAAACGACAAAGTTTAGATTTCAAATATAAAAGTTTGGAAGTGGAGCGACTTTTAAAGCGCAATAATCTACTACCACAAATAAGCTTGACTTATAATTTTTTAAACGAGAACTCCGTAGTTTTCGGGGATTTTAATGATGCTAATTACAAAGCAGGGATTCGATTACGTTTCCCAATATTTTTAAGGCAAGAAAGAGCCGAGCTTAATTTAACCAACCTCAAATTGCAGTCTGTAAATTTTGATCGACAAGTAATTGATTTGGAGTTGCGAAACAAATTAAACTCTATAAGACAACAAATAAAATCTTATCAAAGGCAAATCAAAATTTCAGAACGTATTGTAAATGATTTTATACAACTTTTTAAAGGAGAACAACGGAAATTTGATACAGGCGAAAGTTCACTTTTTTTGGTTATTTCTAGGGAATCACAACTTCTTTCTAGTCAATTAAAACTTATTGACTTAAATTATAAAATATTGGATGCAAAAGGGCGATTGTTTAACGTTTCTGCTTATAACTTATAAAACCTGTCAAAATTTAATATTGGTATATGTGTTTTACATATTTATATTGAGATTTATGATAAGTTTTATGGAGTTATTAAAGGCCCAAGAGGAGGAGCAAAAGCTTTACAGAGATGTAGGGCTTTTTTTATTGGCTCTCACCTTCTCTAACCACGTTTCGAAAAGCACCTAAAAGCACTTTACGACTTTCATTTTAAACATCTCAAAGAACAATTCAAATGTACTAAAAACTGACAGACATTTGACAGACATTGGCTTTTAGTTGTTTTCTCAACACGCTTTGTTCCAAAGCTACTGCGCTAAGATGTATCAAACTTGAACTAATACTTTGAAATATTTTTTTTATTTTTAGTGAAAATAAAATACTATGAAAAGATACATTTATATTAATTTGATAACACTAATTTGCTTGGTTTCCACTTCCTGTACAACTCTTAAGACACAAAATACTGTTGGAGAGTGGACAAATACATCTGTCAGAAAAGATGGTTTTGGTAGAAAGATTGCCTTCACAACAAAATTGGAAATTATAAGACACGGTGCAGGCGATTATTCTTACAATAAAACGACAACAGAAGAAGGAAATACTTCACGCTCAAGTGGAAAGTTAGACGAATATATTAATGATAACAAATGGAGCTTCATTGGGGGTGATTATGGAAAATTAGAGGCTTATATTGTTGTTCCAAGCGATAAATGGAACGACTACAAACCTTCATCTTTAATTGTAGGATTTGGTTCTGTATTTTTAGACGAAAAAATCTTTGTTCCTATTAAATAAGCTGTTTTTAACCTCTTCTTTTAACCAAGATATAGGAAGTTGGTATGTTAGTAGTGTTACTTATATGAATGCTATGTTTATGAGCACTCCATTCAACCAAGACATTAGCACTTGGGATGTTAGTAGTGTTACTAATATGAATGCTATGTTTGAAGAGACACCTTTCAATCAAGATTTAAGTGCTTGGAATGTAGAAAATGTAATTTATTGTGGTCAATTTAGCAACAATACTCCTCAATGGACACTACCTCAACCTAACTTCACAAACTGTAATCCTAACTAAATGAAAAATATACTTTACACACTCGCATTACTTGTTTCTTTTAGCTCTTTTGGTCAAACTAATAATATAATTGCAAAAAAAAATAAGCTAATTAAACTTTCTAACGGCGAAAGTGTTAAGATTGGAGATATTACGGACGGTATTCCACTATTATTAGACAATAACATCAGCATTAATTCTGCTGTAATCAGTTCCTTTAATACGGATAAAATAGATAGTAATGATCTTCTTTCGTATGTCAATTTGATATCTACAAATTTGTTTGGTTATTATTCAATAACTCCTAGTCAGGGGAGTTATACTGTCACGTCATCTTCAATGATATGGTCAATAATAGATAAACACGGAGGAAAATGGTATCATCAATATACTGATGAATTTAAAGAATACTACCGAAGGATTTTTAAAAATCAAACTGCAAGGAAAATCCTATTTAAGTTTACTCTAAATCTTCTAGTTAATGCTTGTGAAAGGTGGCCAAAGGATTTTACATCAGCTGTTTTATCTCAAATTGATGAATTGATCGAAAAAATTCCAAAGCATCAAAAATTATCAGTTTCCGCATTATCAAAGCTATTTTTAAAGCCGTCAAAACCAGAGCTTGATATGAATTATATAGATGGTTTTATTTATAGAAGGATAAAATTAGACAATGTTCCTATTAATGAAGTGTTAGGATATTTAAAGACTACAAAAGAAAAATTACAAGAAATAAACATTGACCAACTCCCTGATGTGATGTATGCAATAAACTTTAATAACCATATAGTATTATATGAAGGAGTTAATTTCAATCATATGTTATACTCAAAATTAAATTCTAAAACTTTAATATTTAACTCACCAACTAATGAAAGAATAACGGAAATTAAATTTTTAACAGGCAATGATGGAGATTTTTATCAAATTAAAAATATAAAAAAGGAAACTCATTTATACGATAAATACCTAAATAAAATATATTAAATGAAAAATATACTATACATACTCGCATTACTTGTTTCTCTTAGCTCTTTTGGGCAAACAGCTGATGAATACTTATCAAAAGAATATTTCAAAGGAATTAAAGGGATGATTGAAATTAGAGGTAAACAAATTAGCGAGGATTTGTATGATGGTCAACATTTTGTGGATTTCTTAGTTGAGAAAAGTATAGAAAAAGAATTAATTGGTAAAACAATAACAATAGTACTTAATGCAGGAGAAGATTGTGAGTTAACATCTCGTTTTGAACGATCTTTTAAAGGAAAAGCGGGAACAGGATTTGATACAACATCAGGCGAAGAAATTGAATTTGGAATGCCTTGCGATCCAGAGTACGGTGATAATTGTAATTTTCAGTTATTCATAAAGGAAGTTGATTACAAATGTTATACTATGGAAGGAGAATATGAAAATCGAACGTGGTTCGAGCCTGTGATAATTAATCAACTATGAAAAAACTACTCTTACTATCCGTTTTATTAATCTTCGCTTGTAGTAGTGATGATAGTTCGGATACGAATGATGATAATAACCCATCTAATTGTGATGTTGTTTATTTAGATGATAATGGTGTTACTATAAAGGCTTGTCCTGATGCTAATGTTGGGGATGTAGGTACAGTTAATGGGATTGAATATACTATTGTGAATAGAGCAATGCTTGCCCAAATGCTCGAGAATAATGAAGATGTTTCAAAGGCTTGTACTACAAAAATAACTGATATGGGATTTAATACAGAAGAGCAGGTTAGTTTTTTTGGCACTGGGTGGAATACTGAAATTAAATATCCATTTAACCAAGATATCAGTAATTGGGATGTAAGTAACGTAACTGATATGAGTTATTTGTTTTTTTGGACAACATTCAATCAAGATATTAGTAATTGGGATGTAAGTAGTGTTACCAATATGAATTCTATGTTTAGAAGTTCAGACTTTAATCAACCTATTGGTAATTGGGAAGTGAGTAATGTAACAACTATGTCTCATATGTTTTCTGGGAATTCTGATGGTTCTGGTGGCTATTGGGAAGCTTTACTCAACCCTTTTAATCAACCAATAGGTAATTGGGATGTTAGTAATGTAATTGATTTTTTTGGGATGTTTACTTTATCTGCTTTTAATCAACCTATTGGAGATTGGAATGTAAGTAGTGCAACTGATATGCAATCTATGTTTAGTGGAGCATTTTATTTTAATCAGCCAATTGGAGATTGGGATGTTAGTAACGTTACAACTATGGAACGAATGTTTATGACAGCAGTGTACTTTAATCAACCAATTGGAGATTGGGATACAAGCAGTTTAATAAATGTTGTTTATATGTTTAGAATCTGGCCTGCTATTAACAACGTTCCGTTAAGTTATATGAGTTTTAATCAAGATTTGAGTAATTGGGATACAGAAACCATAACAAACTGCACGGGCTTTTATTTTGACACTCAATGGACACTACCTCAACCTAACTTCACAAATTGTAATCCTAACTAATATGAAAAGAATTTTAATACTCTCCGCTTTACTCATCTTCGCTTTTGGTTTCGCACAAACCTTTGAAATTACTGATGGTCAAAGTATGTGTATGATTGGCAAGGGAAAGGGGCAAGATGCGACAATTAACCCTTATGCTGATAAAGAGTATTCATATGCTTTGATAGAAAATATTGGATTAGTTGAATTTAAGGTTAGAGTTGAATCTACTGAAAATAAAATAAGAGAATTTATAGTTAAACCGAGCGATAAAGTTGTTGTTCAAATTTACAGAGCTGAAATATTATATCTTGATTCTTTAACATTGGATAAAGCAGAGGCAAAAATAATGTATACAATAAATGAGAATAACCTTCCCCCTCCGCCTCCTCCAATAGATTAAATATCCTAAACCATAGGCATATCTACTCTATTTAATTCAACTATTTCTTTTCTAAAGTTCTTAAATAGGCTAGACTTTTTAGTTAATTCCTATAACAACCTAGTTTAGTCAATTCTGACTTTAGCTGAAGTCCTTTCTGGTCCAAATATGTAGGTATTGCCCAATTGTAATATCCAGGAGAATTATTCAAACTATTAGAAAAAACGAGATTTTTAGCACTACTGGAATTTAAAAAATATTGTTGAACACTTCTAAATTCACAACCTAGCTCCTTATGAAATTCTAAAGACTGAGCAATTAATTTTTTTTGTAATTCCATTGATTGCCCGTTCTGTGACATTTCAAAAACGGTACCAACTTTCAACGTTAACAAAGCCCATTTGTAAATAGGAGAATTTGAATTTTTGTTCCAGAGTTGTTCTAGTATATCTAAATCTCCATTGGAAGTAGATAGCATTTCAGCTACAATAATGCTTTCATCCTCCAACTGCTCTAATTGTTTATAAAACATCTTTAGAGCGCTATATCCTTGATTTTTTTCAAGAACTTTTGAATAATCTAACATTACATCAATTTCGTATTTTTTTGAAATTTTAAAATATTCCTCGAAAGATTTCTGAGACTTTAGCAACTCTCCACGATTGTTATAGATGTAGGCGTTTACAATAAAATCTTTGGCAGTGGTAGGGTTTTCCAGATGATTAGAGCTTTTTATTAGGTCAGACAAATCATCGAAACCTTGTGATATTTTTGTATCAATTGTTTCTAACTTTTCATCTACAACATCTAATTTAGTGTTTACTTCATCTAATTTTTCATCGATAATATTGAAAGATCCTTGAAGCTCTGAGATGAATTCAAAATTATCTCCTAAAACACCTTGTTCTGTGTTTTGATTTAAAACTCCGAACACCCCAAAAATAATTGATAGAACTAAGGAAGAAAATAATATTTTTTTAACATCGTACTTTTTTATTTTTTTTGAGATTAACAAAACTAAACTCAAAACAAAAATAGATAAAGAAATGTAGAAACAGTAATCAATTATTGGCCCCAATGGACTTAACACATCACCTATAAAACCTGTAATCGATCCAATTATTCCTGAAAATTTAATTGCTGGTCCTAGGGCTTCTTTTACTTTTTCCATATTATATTATTTTAACACAAATATAACAAATTAAATCATTTGTATATATTTCTGCTTTAGTTTTGCGATTTACAAGCCTCATAAATAGATTAAAATTGAATTAGTAATTTAAATATACCCAACCAGTAATGACGTCGTTCTTGCTGTTATTTAGAGTAAGTTTATAAAAATATGTTCCAACGGGTGCTTTTTCATTAGAGTTTATTGTGGTTCCATACCATTTGTTTGAGTTATCTCCCTCAAAAATTAGAGTTCCATATCGGTTGTAAATCTTTAATTTATGATTGATAAAGACATCATAAAGGTTTTGAATATTAAAATAGTCATTAAAACCATCATTATTAGAGGAAAATGCATCTGGAACAACAGGAAAACAACTCATAAAAACATTAAGCGCATTGATGCTTTCACATCCAAACTCGTTAAGCTGAGTTATGTAATAAACACCAGCTGTTAAAACCGTATTTGGAGATAAACTCTGATTTAATGTTGGGGAATCATAAATGTTAATATCTGGATAATCTAAAAGAATATCGTCGATAAATATATAGTCACAAATACTAATTTCAGAAATATCAAAAGCAGAGGGTCTAGGGGTTATATCAATCTGCATGGAACTTGTTGATGTGCAAACTTCATTTACTATTATTTCAAGACTATATTCGCCTTGATTAACAAGTGTAACGTTTTCAATAACTGGGTTTTGAATATCAGATGTAAAACCATTAGGACCATTCCATGAATAGATAGCACCCTCAACGAATGGAGCTTGGAATTCTAAGGAACCACCTTCACATAAAGAAGTTTGGGCAGTAAAACTACTATCAAACTCACCAAAATCACTAAAATACCCATAACGACAACCAGAGGATGAGCCACCATGAATTAGTCCCATGTGGAAGCGATAATTAGAATTTAAAACTCGAATAGCTGCATTTGCATTGATCAAATTTGTGAAATCTAACTGGGCATATAACCAATTTTGATTTGATCCAGGAACAAAATTAAAATCATTTGCATTGATAGTTAAATCACTACCCTCAATATAAAAATGATTTTCGGAGCCAGCTGGTGCGAGAATGTTTAGAGCAAAAAATTCTGATGTTGATCGAACAATCGAAACATCGTATGACCCTGTACAATCCAATGGTGGTAATATTGCCTGTCCAACTTCACAACCAAAACCACTCATATGTAAAACATATGTGGGTTTAGAAGTATATATATAGGCAGATGTATTATCAAGAGTAATTTCAACTGTTTCCAGTGCATCAATTGTAGCAAATTGATCACCATCTATTTGAACATCCGTATTGTCATATTGGGCAGTGACATAAACCTTGTCAGGACCATATAAATACCCCTTCACTGCGATGTACTCTTGTCCTAATAATTCCGTTGGTATTAGTTGATCACCTACCAGGTCTGCACACCCACCATATGGCCCAGTTAAAGAATCTTCATGAATTGTTACTGAAATATTTTTATTAGAAGATATTGTTGTTCCAGATAAACTCTCATTACCCGTATTATTTGAAACTTTGACAAAATATGTTTGCCCTTTATTTAAATTAATGGAAAACTCCTCTCCAGCCAGCAAACCTTCTGAGTCTTGAGTCAAAACAATATTAACCTCGGTGTCATCTTCTGTGGCAACAATATTAAAGCCAGCAAAATAACCTGACCAGGAATTATTAAAAGATTGATATGGTGTAATAAAGAAATTACCAAGTGCATTCTTGCCTTTCAAAGCAAAAATATCAGGATTACAATTACATCCTGGGCTTACCTCATAATAAACCATAATTTCTGAAGTTGAAACAATTTTTATTCCATAGTCTAAAACTGTTTTTGATGGTTTATTTTCAATAACATCAATAAAAGCAGTAACATCTAGAACATAAGAATCATTGGCTTCCATTTGAAATTCAATGGGTTGAAAATTATCATTTGCGGGTTGTGATACAACAATAGTGGACGAATCACTGTAAGTAGCAAATTTTAGATAAATTGGACGATCCCCATGATTTTGGTTCACTTCAGGTGCAACAAACCAGAACTCAGTATCAATTTGAGAATTACAAATATTAAATATGAAAAAGAATGAAAAACATAAAAAAAGTCTCATTAATAAAAAAAAATTGGTTTTTTAAATATAACAATTAAAAATAATATCTTTATTTTTAGACTTTTTCAACATTATGTTCGTGATTAAATAGTTTTAAAACTTCCCCCAAATAGTTCGATCTGACACCTCTCTCCACCACAGGGACTCAATTTTACTATTTATTTAAAAATATTTATTGCTTTAGATAATTATTAAACCAAATTCAATGAGAAAATTACTTTTAATCACTCTTTTATTTAGTTTTTTTAGTCAAGCACAAACTAAGCTTTATGTTCACCTAGATGGAAAAAATATGCCTCTAACACAAAAACTATTGCTATTCTTCCTTTGAAGGTGCAGGTTAAATTAAGGCCAAAGCAACTTAAAGATTTTACTACAGAACAAATCATTAACTTCAGAAAGATGAAGCCATTGAAACTCAAAAGGCAATGCACACTTGGTTTTTGACAATAAAGAAGAGAGGATCTTTTGACGCTAACGTTATTACGCCGTCAAGGGCAAATGCACTTTTGAAAAAGGCCGATATTGATGTTCATGAGTTAGATGCTTATTTGCCAAGTGAGCTTGGAGAAATTCTAGGAGTTGATTGTGTAGTTATGGGGGCTTTTGGAAAAACACAAACAGCCGTATGTAATATTGATTTTATAACACATCAGACGATGAGCTTGTTGTGAACTATTTTAAGAAGATTAGAGGAACCATTGGCACTGATGCCAGGATATGATAAACATTCTAATGAGAAAAGTCACAAGAAGGATTCCTTATACTAACTGGTGTAAAAAACTTCGTCATCTTAGTAATTTACTTGTTTCCTGTTGTAGGGGCAACGGTAACAATTAATTACCGAAGCGTGTGAAATTACCCATTCCGTCATTATCAATATTATCTACTTCTTGGCTGTAATTATTTTCTTCTCTTTGTTTTTTTGTACCATAGAATATATTCCAAATTAGAAAATAAACATAAATAACAAAAACTATAAACCCAATTATAAAAATACCTAAATCCATTACTTTCTTCTTTGCCTTATTGCGATTGCGAATAGTAAAATTGTCCCCGGCCAATGTGCTGAATATTGCGCCTCTTCAACTTTTCCTAAGTATCCTAATGATACAGAGTAAGTCAGACAAATGAATGCAAGAATTACGGGGTACCACTTGTATATAAAATCTTTAACCATATTTTACTTTTTTTAAATATTAAATAATATTAAAGTTAAAAAAATAAAAATATGTTAAATTAATACAAATTAATATTAAAACTTTTTAATTAACATATTTGTTCAATAATAAAAGTGATGGTTTTCTTTTGAAATTTTATTATTACTATCCTCAAACCTTATTGTTATTTCATTTGTACTGTCGTTTAAATATTATTTTTGATTGTTTAGTAGATGAGAGTTTCGATGAAGATTCTAATAGCTTTAGTTTTGTGTGTTATTAGTGTTTTAAGGGCGTTTCTTAAGTCTATGTTTAAATAATACCTCTTTTACTAATCTTGCCTGTTTTGCTTACGGTTTCGCTCTTAATGGACATGTTTATTTTATTTATTGTAAATTGAAGAAAAATTATTGTTGATGGATGTTTGTCATATTGTTTGTTTATTTGCCATTTTTGTTAGTTCCTGTGTTTCGATATGGATGGTTGCAATGATTAAAAAAATTAATTCTTAATTATATAGCTTTACAGTTTTATCTTTGATTTAAGTATATAAATAGTTATAAACTAATTTGTGTTTTTTAAATAAACCCTTCTAAATCTGTACACTTAAACAGCTAATAAGTATCTAAAAAATATTATTATAAATTAAAGTCAACTTCTAATTGTGAGCATATCAGTAAATACAGAGAAAAAATTAAAAATCATTATGACAAGAGCCAAACTTCAGGCATATCTTCCCCCTTCAGTTCTGCTATTTCTAAACTTTTCAAGTAGGTTAAACTAACTTTTATAGATCAATGCCCCAGCTTTATGAAGCTTGATTATGATTTTGTACGCTTAAACATTTCTATGCTCCAAAGTGTCTAAATGAGTGTAGAGTCATACTTTTTATCAACAGGTTTATTTGCATTTTTAATCGCTATTTTTCCTGAAACAGTTCAGTAAAATTCTAAAACACACTATTCCCTTATGAATAAATCATCTAAAAGACAGATCTTTTTGTATAGATTTCCAGATTTTCTATGGTAAAGTTTTGCTACAGTAATTGTTTTGATGCACTTTTCTTTGCCGATTAAAATTGGTGAAGGATCACCGTCACGGGTTGATCATAATCATTTTTATCCGCACATTGGTAAAAGAATGATGGGGACCCCTTGCAGGACCCCCTCCGGTATCCCCCCTTTAAATAAGGGTTTTTTGGTGTCTGTACAGTGGGCTCAATGCCCCGTCCCGGATTTTTCCGGAATTTTTTGGAAAAAATCGAGTTTTTTAAAAATAAATTTTTTCAATTTTTTGAAAGAAAATCAGTTTTACACGTGTAGTAGTTTCTCCAGAATTTTGACCAT
>ENA-OUOG01001493-OUOG01001493.1-marine-metagenome-genome-assembly--contig:-NODE-1493-length-26948-cov-5.792527_pt1 | contig 26948 bp, 32 predicted proteins | sample MGYA00248635_ERZ508505 | MGnify/ENA primary metagenome ERZ508505 (study PRJEB26176, sample SAMN06267871) | marine metagenome | isolation source: Saanich Inlet, British Columbia, Canada | place: Pacific...
TATAATTGGCTGTGAGTCGCCCTTCGCTAGATACGTTTACCTGAACGATCGCAAGTCCTTCAATTCCTTTCAATTTAGATTTATTCGGATATGAAAGGTTAGTTCTCATCACTCGTGCAAAGTTTTTAACCCCTCCTTCAAAGCACCCGCTTTAAAGCCATCACGATTGGTTCGATGAAGCAGCTCTATTGGGATGCCTTTTTCCTGGTAAGCACTAACTAATTTTTGAGTAAGAACAAAGGATTCGTCCGTGGAGTCATCCAAGACTTGAATTTGGAGTTTATCTTGGGGATAATCAAGGGCAGTAATGCATTTCAATAAACGCTCTACTACATACAATTCATTATAAAGAGGAAGCTGTACAGTAACTTTGGGCCAACCATTTTCAGGTTCTTTTGTTTCAGGAATGACGATCCTTTTTTGATACTTTAAAAAATAACGTAACATATTCAGTTGTGTCAAACTATAGAGTAGTATGAGTAAGAGACTCAAGGTGTAGATTCCAAGGATAAAATACACTAAAAAAGCAAGGAAGGGGTTTCCGTTTATTTCCATCCTGAAAAATAAAATTTACCAATCCAACCTAGAATTTTATAGCCAGCCATAAGGGTTCCTTTAACGGTTCCTGAAACTTTTGATATTCCTATACGTTTGCGATAACGAACTGGAATTTCAGTATAACGAATCCCTCTTCGTAGTACCTTCAGCTGCATTTCTACCGTCCAACCATAGGTTTTGTCCTGCATTTCTAGGCTTTGAAGTGTATCCCAGCGGAGGGCACGAAAGGGCCCTAGATCTGTAAAGTGACTTTGATAGAGCCAGCGCATCAGCGTACAGGCCAAACCGTTTCCAAAAATCTGTTGAAGAGTAAGTGAGCCTACTTCACGTAGCTTTTTAGTCCGCGCTCCCAAGACAAATTCAACCACTCTTTTTTCAATAGGAGCCACTAGTTGCTCTAGTTCCTCGGGAAAATCAGAATAATCACCATCCAAAAACACAACAATTTCAGGAGGACTTTTTGCCAGATGTTCCATTCCTTTTAGACAGGCATACCCGTAGCCTTTTCGACTTTCATGTACCACCGTTGCTCCTTTTTGTTTTGCAATTTGAGCCGTTTCATCTGAGGAGCCATTGTTAATAACAACCACCTCTTTTACCCGAGAGGGAAGGGCACTCAATACCTTTGCTATGGAGGGTGCTTCGTTGTAGGCAGGAATTAGAACCGCTATCGAACTCATAAAGGGTAAAGATATTGAAACCTAATCGGAGTTTGCAGTTTTATGCGCGAACTTTCATAGCATTTCCCAAAGGATAAGTCGTAGTGTTAATTCTATTTTCTAGATTGTCGTTTTCTAATTTAAGCACTCCTCTGGGGCAAACCGCAGAACATATTCCACAGCCTACACAGGAGGAACGTACAATATTTTCTCCTCGTTGTGCATAAGCCCTAACATCAATACCCATTTCACAATAGGCAGAACAATTTCCACACGAAATGCACTGGCCTCCATTGGTGGTAATACGAAATTTAGAAAATAAACGCTGCTGTAATCCTAAAATAGCTGCCATAGGACATCCAAAACGACACCATACACGACTTCCTAAAAAAGGATAAAATCCAACTCCTAAAACACCAGAAAATGCAGCTCCTACACCAAAGCCATACCACTTCTGAAAACTATAGCTGTTGAGGAATAAGATATTATTTTGACCGGAGAAACCTTGAACACATAGTGAAAGAACGATAATGCTTCCCAGACTGATCAGCGTATATTTAGCATCCTTTTCCAGACCGTCCTTTTTCCAAAAAAAGAGTACGGCCATTACTAGGAGTAGAAAAATAACAACACCCCCAATAAATTGTTCTCTACTTAGCAGACTCAATTCGGGGTTTTGAGTTAAAAAAGACCAGAGCGCAGCAATCGTCGTGATAGAAATAAAAACCAATACCGCATGTATCATCCAGCGCTCTAATTTCCAAACACTAACTTTTTTACTGGAAAGTTGACGAAATGCATCCCCAGCGGTTTCAGCCAATCCTCCGCAGCCACAAACCCAAGAACAATACCAGCGTTTTCCGTAAAAATAGGTGAGTATAGGAGAGCCAATAAAGAGCAGACCCAATCCAAAAAGTAAGAAAAAGAGTCCCAAATTCCCTCCTGTTATCATGTTGGTTAAATGCCATTCGTCCAAGAAATAGTAATTCAGTGGCCACATATTTTTCAAATCTTTTGCAAAATAGGGGGTAGAAGGATTGAGTTTGGCAAGAATCTCTGGAATCAAAAAGGCAAAGCACAACTGAAAGAATAGGACCGATAAGGTTCGAAACAGTTGGTAACGATTCCCCCAGTATTTCCAGATAAACTTTACCCCAAAGAGTAAGATGGCAAAGGTATAGAGTGTCCCATACAGAAACCATTGGGTGGCCGCTTGACCATTTAAAAGATAACTCAACGGATCAAATAGGGCAACCAAACCGCTGCTTTGCCCTTGTGTATTAAAGCCTAAAACTTCAGGGAACCAGTAGATGGCAACGTAAAAGGCAGTAAGTCCCATCCCTAGTAACCAACCCGAAATCCCACGAGCAGATAAGGAACTAAACCAAACTCCGTCATTTTTAATACCCGGTAAGCGCTGTCCGTAAACTGTTTGAAAATAGAACAATCCTCCTGTAGTCATCAGTAGAAAACTAGAGCTTAACCAAATCACTTTGTGGTCAAATGAAATGATTAGCGCTACCAGTAAGAGGGCTAAGCCAAGAAGCCCAATTCCCATACTACTGTGTTTTTTTATTACGTTCATTTGAATTGCTTTTAGTGTAGTATTGCGGTTGATCTTTTTATTTCCCATTCTTTTTGAATTTCTGCCAGATAGCTGGGAGTGAATTCGGGGTCAAAAAAAGACTCCCCTAATTCTTGAACTACATGATTCATTGAGGATTTTTTCTGCAACCAGGAGTCAAATGATTCATGGCGCAATCGAATTCCGAGGCTGAGGGCACCCATAAAGTCGAGCGTATGCGGATCAAAACTCAATCGCAAGGCACAGTTTTTTTTGGGATGCTGCCAATACAGTTGAGCTTCTTTTTCAGGATCAGGAGTCGGACTTACGAGTCCATAGGTTTGGTATTCGATATCAAAAAATTTAGCCGAATTAAACCAAGGTCCTGGCTGATAGGCAGTTTTATTTCCTGTTAAGGTTTGTGCTAAAGTCTCACCCATCATCCGTCCTGTGTACCAAACGGCCTCTATGGATTGCCGCCCTGCTGAGGGTTCAAGTTGTTCAGCACAGTCACCTACCGCATAGATATTGGGTAGGTTAGTTTCTAAATATCGATTGACTTGTATTCCTTTTCCCAAGGCTAAGCCGCTGTCTTTTAAAAAATGAATATTGGGAGACACACCGACCGCCAAACCGACCCATTCGCAGGTCAGGGTTTCTTTTTGAGAGCTCACTACTCCGCACACTCTACCAGAAGGACCTCCTTCAATGGATTCTAATTCTGTGGACAAGCGCAAATCAATTCCATGCGCACGGATGTGTTGGTTGATTAGTTTCGATTCTTCTGGGGGTAATACCGTATTCCAGAAACTGGACTCCCGAACTAAAAAATGAACTTTTTTTCCCCGGCTGTGTAGCATTTCAGCTAATTCTATACCGATTAATCCACCGCCTACAACCACGGCTGTATTAATACTGTTTGTCCATTTTTCTAAATCTTCCAAATCTTTTTTGTGGTACAAACCTTGAACGGCTTCCAGATTCTGACCAGCCCAACCCAATCTATTAGGCATAGAACCAGTAGCCAATACCAATGTGTCGTAGGACAGTCTAGTACCGTCTTCAAAAACAAGGGTTTGATTTTGAGCATCCAATTGATTGACTCGTTTTTGGACTAAATCAATATTATTGTGTTCCCAAAAATGAGGTTCATAGGGCTGAGTGTGTTCGAATTGAAGATGCCCCATATAAACATACATCAAAGCGGTACGCGAAAAAAAATAAGGACTTTCCTCTGAAATAATGGTGATGGAATGAGAGCTGTTTTTTCTGAGGTGACGTGCTGTAGTGATGCCAGAAATTCCGTTGCCTATAATAACAATAGCTTTGTTGTTGACTTCTGTTCGCATTCTACTAAGGTACTGTTTTTGACTCAAAAATTTTATTTGTATCTTTAGTTTAACAAATCTGAATTCATGAAAATCGCCCCTTCTTTATTCGCTTTATTTCAACCCCTTTTTTGACAGATGACATTATCAGAACATAATTCTTGGGCTCAGGCTACAGGTTTTTTAAGGACCTCAGCATCCAATGTTTGGAAGTTACTTACAGATCCTAAACTTACTGAGCACTATATGTACAACTGTCAATTGCACGCCGATTGGCAAATTGGCGGTCAAGCAGTTTGGAAAGCACAAGATGAAAAGGGAAACTGGATTGATCATGTCAAAGCTCAAGTACTTCTATACGAACCTTATCGACATTTGGCCTTTATCATAATGCATCAAGCAACAGCAGAACGACCTGAAGTAAAGTCTGAATTGCATTACACCTTAGAGCCTAAATCGGACGGGATACAGCTTACGATTAAGCAAGGTAATTTTACTGATTTAAAGCAAGATGATGAACTTTTGGAGCGCTGCCAGCAAGGCTGGGACTTTGTAATGCCAATGCTGATTGAAACTTGCCATCATGTTTTTGATAAACTGACTTAATACGAATTGAACACCAAATACAAACCCGAATTTTAACCCAAAACTTTACCTATGATTTACCTACTGTATGTTATTTTTTTCCTTTGTTGGATTGTCATTTTCAATCGAATTCTCAAAGAATTTCGAGATGGATTTGATTGGTTTTCTGACTCCCTTTACTTCATCATCTTTTTTGTTTCCTGTGCAATTGTCTGGATATTTATTTTCGGATTGTATTACTTGATAATTGGAGAGATTCGTTAGCGCACAAATTTCAAATAGTAGTGATGAAGAAATTGAGGTCCTGCACCCATCCAATGGCTTAAATGCAATATGCCAAAGTGAAGCAGTAGTCGGAGGGTGCCGTTATTATAAAAACGACGTGAAGAGGTCTGAACGTAATGTTTGAGGACTTTAAATCCCCCTTTTGAATACAATTCCTTAATGAGATGAATGTCTTCACAAACTTTATAACGTGTATTGTATCCGCCAAGCTGAATAAACGTTTTTTTGGACACAAAGAGTGTCTGATCACCTCCTCTACAAAGGGGGTGATTCCATCGGCTACCAGCTGCAGCTTTACGAAGCAACCAATTGGCGCGGTCAAACGTAAGACGAAAGCAGCCTGACCGAGCGCCTTTTCTTATGGCATGAGTAATGTAAAGGTCAAAATTTTGGGGTAACCGACTGTCCACATGCACAAAGTACAACCACTTTTTAGAGGCCAGTTGTGCTCCGAAATTCATCTGATTGGCTCGTCCAGCCAAAGTTTGATGAACACCTTCTTTTAAATGAGTTTTCATCCATTCCCAACTACCGTCCGTACTACCTCCATCAACGATCAGTAATTCATGGGGCTGATTCCACTGCTTTTCGAGTTGTGCTAAAAAAGTTGGGAGCAACTCCAGTTCGTTCAATACGGGAACGATGATTGACAGTTCAATGAGATTCGTTGAGGCTCCAGTCATAGGGTAAATATTCAATTTTTGGATGGTCAAGTTTTATGCTGCCATAACGTGAAATAAATTCCAATCGTTCCTCCTTAGAACCAAAATCCTTACCGTACCACAAGAATATACGTGATAGTTTCAGCTCTTCTTGACGGAGTGTATTTTTTGTGGAATCCTTTAAAAAGTCTTGAGTAACTTGAGTCAGTTGGAGTTCCATTTGCTTTTCTTGATAGGCCTCATTGAGTAACTTAGGACAGGATGCGGAGGCACAATTGATCGCAAAATGAATACGAGGCTCACTCATCTTCCGTAAGATTTGATGTTCGATATCACCTAAGCTATACGACTTTCCTTTGGTTTCAAAACAGGGTTTATCCCAAGGATCGTCCAAATCACGGATGCTTTTAAGGGGATAGTTTTCTAAAATAAGTTGTACCGTCAAAGCATTATAGGCATTGATCCAATACGCCAATTGAGCCTCTTTAGACGACATGCTCAAGGGAGGCATTTTCTCCAAAGTTTGAAGGTAGGCGTCCAGTTGATTTTTTTCAGAATGCCATTTTTTATAATCTACATTTCCTTGTGCATCGACGTATTTTTGAAGCTGTTGATTCCAACGAGCATGTTTGTTTTTTTGTCCTGTAACCGTTAAAGAACAAAGGATAAAAAAAAGAATAGAGCAAAGTTTCATGGGGAGAATAGTTAAGTTAACAACAACCGCCTCCATCGTAATGGTAGGTTGAAGGCGAAATAAAAATATCTTTTCGGTCTAAGGAACTCAGAGCTCCAGCTGTTTTATCACAAACAGATAAAGGTTGGTTCTGAAGAAGTATATGTTCTTTTTTATCGTCAAAAAAGGGCTCCTCACCATAGTAAATGGCAGCCTTACCTGTAAATACACAGGCACCGTCTTCAGGCATAGGGTCTTTAATGGCACAGACTTCCACACTTTCAATATAGAGTGTTTCCTCAGTAGGGTAGTGGGCGGAATCTAAAATACGGTAGGGACGTTTGGCGCGAACCTCTAGGGTGCCAAACCCAACTTCAGTTAAAAGATTTAAATAGTCCTGTAAAGGGATGGAGCCGGACAAACAAAGCGCACGTAATGTTTCGTCATTGCGCAGAGTGTCGTTCATGGGTTGTTCGCAAATGGGATCACTCATTACTAGTCTACCGTGGGGCTTCAATACCCGATACATTTCTTTCAAGGCTTGTTTTAATTCGTCCTGTTTAAAAATATTAAACAAACAATTTTGAGCAGCCACATCCACACTGCTGTTTTCTACAGGAAGGGCTAGCGCATCTCCTTGTTCTAAACGAACAAAATCTTTTTGAAACCAATCGTTTTGAAGCTCCGCTTCCTTAAAGTTGTCTTGACAAGCACTAAGCATTTCGTCTACTACATCTACACCAATCACACCGTTTTTTTGCCTGGAGAAATAACTGAATTGAAGCAATTCCATACCACCGCCAACACCTACATATAAGATTTTAGGGTCGTTGACCAAATCGCGAGGGTGTACAGTACTTCCGCAACCGTAATTCATTTCTTGCATACGTCTAGGAATAGATAAACCTGGAAATTGCCAAATTGGAGTGGTGGTACAGCAGAGTCCAACATCCGGTGTCAGGGCGGCCTCTTTATATATGGATTTGGTTGTTTCTAGGTAGTTCATAGACTTGTTTTTCTTTTAAAATAACGGAATTAGCTCGCCCTTACCAAGTCTTTCACAATTTTTATCAAATCGTGTTCTCCTTTTTTGGCCATTGCTAGAATATCAGGGATGTCAATGGGTTGTAAATCATCAGGATCACAGACGTCAGTTAAAACGGAGAAAGCAACCACTTCCAGACCGAGTTGTTTGGCAACAATGACTTCGGGTACGGTTGACATCCCCACCGCATCTGCACCAATGATTTTGAGGTAGCGGTATTCCGCAGCAGTTTCGAGTTGAGGTCCCACCACAGCCGCATAGACCCCTTGATGCAGTTGAACTTCTTTTTCTTGAGCAATTGACAAGGCTCGTTTGCGTAACTTTTTTGCGTAGGGTTCACTCAGATCTACAAAACGTTCGCCCAAGGTTTCTATGCCTTTGAGTGCGAGGGGAGATCCTCCTTGAAGGTTAATATGATCCGTCAGTAGCATCAATTCTCCTTTATTGAAATTGAGGTTGACCGCTCCAGCAGCATTACTCAGAATTAGTTGTTTACCCCCTAAACCTGCTAAGATTCGGATCCCAAAGGTAATTTCAAAAAAGTCATAACCCTCGTATAGATGGGAACGTCCTTGAAATGCTAAAACAGTTTGCCCTTCCAGTTCACCGTAAAGTAAGCGCCCCTTTTGATAGGATTGAGTGGAAGCAGGAAAGTGAGGAATTTCGGTATAGGGAATTTCAAACTCTACTTTCAAGTCGGCTGTGAGTCCGTCCAGTCCGGTGCCAAGAACGATACCTAAGGATACTTGATCGATTCCTTTTTCTTTTAAAAAATGGGTACTGGCTTCAATTTTTTCCTTCATCAAAATACTGATTCAAACGGGTTAAAAGTGCTGGGTGACTTACCAAATCTTTATAGGAGTCAATATCCGATTTTTCTGCTAAAAGTGCAACGCGTTTTGTTTGTAAATCCCTTAAGGTGTCTCGAAGTACTTCTGGACCGCTCCAGGATTTATTTCGAAAAAGTTCCGGATGGAATTCATTCATCCCGATCAAATAGTAGCCTCCATCATTCGCTGGTCCTAGGACTACATCTGTAGCGTCTAATGCACTTAGTGCTCCCTCCAAGCATCCTTGATCCAAATCCCAGAGGTCGGTACCGATCCCCACTACTTTTGGGTAGCCTTGAGCAAATCCCCAGGCAAAAGCGTTTGCCATACGTTCTCCTAAATCCAGGCCTTGTTGGGGTTTTTTGGAAAAGTCTTTAAAGCATCCGCTAAATTCTGTGGGACTTTTTCCTGCGTAAAAGACAACGACTTTTGAAAAAATTTGTTGTAAAACTCCTTCGGTTTTAACCAATAATTGTTGATAGACCCAAAGGGCTTTTTCTTCACCCAAGTGTTCCGCTAAGCGGCTTTTTACAGTTCCTAAAACGGGGGTTTTTGCAAATACAAGGACTAATGTCTCCAAATGAATTAAATAAATTAAGAGTTAAGAATAGAAAATTAAGAATTTAAATTAATTAAGAATTCATAATCCCCTCATTCTTAATAAAAACTATAGTATTAAAGCTTGATTGATTATATCCTTGGTATTTTTAACGCCTATACTTTAGTGATATCGACTTATTTCCCTATCAATGCCAGGTGCATGGCAGCGGCCGTAGCAGTTTCGGCGACGACTTCCCCTAGTTTATTGATATAGTAATTGGTAAAAAGTTGCTGCTCTTTTTTTGGTATTTTGAAAAAAGAGGAAAAAGAGAATCACCAAGAGATTGGAGATAATCAGCGGAAAATAGTCTTCTAGTAAGTTGCTTCCAAAAAAAAATAGACACAACAGGGACAATAACATAGTAAGTCTTTGGGTTAGACATTGACGGAGCTTATTTCAAACGCTTATTTTGATATATTTACTTCGTAAAGTTATACATTTTTAATAGGATAGGCAAAAATTGATCAAAAATTATGTTTTTTTACGTTAATCTGACATTTAATTATTTAAGGGAACGACTTTAATTTTTTAGTTTAAAACAATTTTATGACCTTGTAAAAAAGATATTATGAACACACCTTATTATCAGAGCCAAGATTTAAAAAAGTTTAAAAACATCAGCGACTGGTCTCCAGAACTCGGTCAAAAGTTTTTTGATTATTACAATAGTGTTTTTGAAGAAGGAGCCCTTTCGGCTCGTGAAAAATCTCTTATTGCATTGGCTGTTGCCCATACCGTTCAATGTCCGTATTGTATTGATGCCTACACCCAAGACGGTTTAGAACGAGGTATCGACAAGGCAGAAATGATGGAGGCGGTTCATGTTGCTGCCGCCATACGTGGAGGCGCTTCCTTGGTACATGGTGTTCAGATGATGGAAGTGTACGAAAAACGCAGCATGTAATGGCGACAAAATCCCTTAAAGGAAGGGTGCACGAGCTGGCAAGCAGCAGTGCGCAACTGGACTTTTTAAGTAATGGTATTTTTGCGGATGGAGGTTTGCCCACTTTTAAAAATAAAATCAAGCAAACACAGAAGACAGGCTTACGACCTAAAACGTTAGAAATTCTACAATTGAATCTAGGGTATATGTGTAATCAAGTTTGTGCGCATTGCCATGTTGATGCCGGTCCGGATCGCAAAGAAATGATGACACGAACGACTCTAGAAAAATGCTTGCAGATTTTAAAACAGTCTTCGATAACCACACTAGATCTCACAGGTGGTGCTCCAGAGATGCATCCTGATTTTCGTTGGTTTGTGCAGCAGGCTTCCAAGATTGGAGTGGCTGATTTTATCGTACGTTCTAATCTTACCATCTTAAGAGCCAATAAAAAATATTACGACCTTCCGGAATTTTTTAAAGCGCATAATATTCATGTGATTTCATCACTGCCCTTTTACAAAAAAGAAAAAACGGATCGTCAGCGGGGTGAAGGCGTTTTTTCTCAATCCATCCAAGCGCTGAAAGCATTAAATAAAGTAGGCTACGGTAAGATGGGAAGTGGCTTGCAGTTGGATTTGGTCTATAACCCTTCGGGAGCTTTTTTACCAACCAATCAACAGGCTCTAGAAAAAGATTTTAAAACCGCGCTTAAAAAAGATTTTGACATTGATTTTAATCAGTTGTTTACCATTACAAACCTACCTATTAGTCGGTTTTTAGAATACCTGATTGCTTCCGAAAACTATGAGGAGTATATGGAGCGTTTGGTTGAGGCTTATAATCCCGCTGCGGTAGCAAATGTAATGTGTACGAATACATTGTCTATCCGTTGGGACGGCTATTTATACGACTGTGATTTCAATCAAATGTTGGATTTAAAAGTGGCGAGCGCCGTACAACATTTGGATGATTTTGATTTGAATTCGTTGCAAGATCGAGAGATTTGTATTTCCCAACACTGTTATGGTTGTACTGCAGGGGCAGGAAGTAGTTGTCAAGGAAGTGTGGTATAGGGAGTTTAAAACCAGGGCTTATAAATCACCAATAGAGCGTTTTTTCCTGAAGACAGTAGGATAAAAGATATACCAGTAATCAATTTACTTTCTAGCGAATTTGAGAAATGAACTCGGGTATGCGAGCTACCCCCTGCTGCTCTAAAAACTTAATAAAAGCTGAACCGATGATGGCGCCTCGAGATTCTTTTGTCGCAGCTTGATAGGTTTCTGCATTACTGATTCCAAATCCAACTACCGTAGGAGTTCTTAAATTCATTTGCTGAATGCGATTAAAATAATCGGTTTGGGTACTACCAAACTCATTTTTAGCCCCTGTTACACTGGCACTGCTTACCAAATAAATAAACCCATTAGACACCTTATCGATATACCGAATCCGTTCGTCCGGAGTTTGAGGGGTGATTAAAAACATATTGTAAAGTCCGTGTTGGTCAAAAAGAACTTTATACTCTTGATGATAAACATCAACGGGAAGATCGGGAATGATGAGTCCATCGATACCTACCTCCTGGCAACGCTCACAAAATTTATTAATACCGTATTGCATCATGGGGTTAAAATAGCCCATAAGTATAAGAGGGATGTCAATCTCTTTACGCACACCCTCCAGCTGTTTAAAGAGTTTTTCTGAAGTCATGCCGTTGCGTAAGGCTTGGGTTGAACTTTCTTGTATGGTGGGCCCGTCCGCCAGTGGATCAGAAAAAGGTAGTCCAATTTCTACCATATCCACCCCTGAAGCTTGCAGTTGTTTTAAGATGGGAACAGTATCCTCTAGCGCTGGATGTCCGGCAGAAAAATAAATGGATAACAGTTTTTTATCTTCTTTAAATTTTTGATCGATTCTGTTCATTATAATTTAAAATAATCAATATAGGTATCCAGATCTTTATCTCCACGACCGGAACAGTTAAATACTACGATTTCTTCGGGTCCAAATTTACGGACGTCTAAAGCTGCAAAAGCATGCGCGGTTTCTATGGCAGGAATAATGCCCTCCATTTGAGAAAGGGTCAAGCCCCAATCCATGGCTTCTTGATCAGGAATAGAAATAAATTCTGCGCGTTTACTGCGGAATAAATGGGCATGCATGGGGCCTACACCTGGGTAGTCCAGTCCAGCAGAGATGGAGTAAGGCTCCGTAATTTGTCCGTCAGGAGTTTGCATTAATAAGGTTTTACTTCCGTGAATTATACCTTCTTTACCCAGCGCTGAAGTGGCAGCACTTTCTCCAGAATCTATTCCTTTTCCAGCAGCTTCAACGGCAATGATGTTGACGCGCTTGTCATTGAGATAGTGGTAGTATAATCCCGCAGCATTGCTTCCACCTCCTACACAGGCAATGACGTGATCGGGATAGTCGCGTCCTTCAGTTTCTTGTAATTGCCATTTGATTTCTTCGCTGATTACCGCTTGAAAACGGGCAACCATATCGGGATAGGGATGAGGACCCACTACCGAACCAATGATGTAATGGGTATTCACTGGGTTGTTGATCCAATCGCGGATGGCTTCATTGGTCGCATCTTTTAAGGTTTTACTTCCTGATTGTGCAGGGCGTACCTCTGCACCCAGCATTTTCATTCGAGCAACATTAGGTGCCTGGCGTTTGATGTCCAGTTCTCCCATATAGACAATACACTCGATTCCCATCAATGCACAAACGGTTGCAGTTGCAACACCGTGTTGGCCGGCACCTGTTTCGGCTATGATACGTTTTTTTCCTAGACGTTGTGCTAAGAGAATTTGTCCAATGGTGTTATTGATCTTGTGGGCTCCCGTATGGCAGAGATCTTCTCGTTTGAGATAGATCTTGGTATTGTACCGTGCAGACAGGCGTTTGGCAAAGTATAGAGGCGTGGGTCGTCCGACATATACCTTTAGGAGTTCGTCAAATTCTTTTTTAAAGGCTGGATCTGCAGTAATACTGAGGTATTTTTGTCGTAATTCTTCTACATTGGGGTACAGCATTTCGGGGATGAAAGCTCCACCAAAATCTCCGTAATATCCTTTTTCATTTACATTATAGTTCATCGAGTTGTTGTTTAAAAGGTGTAATCTGCTCTATATTTTTATGTCCAGGAGAACGTTCAAATTTACTATTTACATCAATAGCAAAGAGCGGTAAGTCCGTTTTTGTTAAGGCTTTGATTTTTTCTATATCCTCAGGACCGATCCCTCCGCTCAGGAAAAATGGTTTATTGGATGGGTAGGCATTGAGAAGTGTCCAATCAAAACCGTATCCATTTCCTCCAGGAAGCGCTCCTTTAGTATCAAAAAGAAAGTAATCGCAACTTGTTTCATAGGCGTTCAGCCTGCTGAAGTCAAATTGATTTTTAATGCTAAACGCTTTGATGACTTCTACTTCAAATTCATTGATTAGCGAGCAATAAGCCGGGGTTTCCTCTCCGTGAAGTTGAACCGCTTGGAGGTGATGCTCTTGGATGGTGGATTGAATATAGTCTGGGGTGGCATCCACAAAGACCCCAGTTTTTTTGATACTATCCATTAGAACAGGGGTAGGCTGATCGACATAGCGACTGGACAATGCCCAGAAAATAAAGCCCATATAGTCGGGTTGAAGCTCCACTAAAGCTTCAATATTCTCTGTTTCACGCATGCCACATACTTTCAATTTCATGCTTTCAGTTGTTTAATGAATGCTTGAGCTGCCGCTCCCGGATTGTCTGTTTTCATAAAACGTTCCCCAACTAAAAACCCCTGATAGCCATAGGTTTGCAGGTCCTGAATGGCACTGACCTCTGAAATTCCACTTTCGGAAACTTTGACAAAATCGTTTGGAATTTTTGAAGCCAAGTTGCGACTGGTGTCCAAAGAGACTTCGAAGGTTTTGAGGTTGCGGTTGTTAACGCCTAGTAAATCCAATGTCGGCATTAATGATTTTTCTAATTCTTCTTGATTGTGAACTTCCAACAGCACTTCCAAATCCAGTTGCTGGGCAGCGGTGGAAAGTTGTTGAATTTCTGTTCTTGACAATACAGCAGCAATCAACAAGATCAAGTCAGCTCCTTGAGCTTTGGCTTCGATGAGTTGGTATTCGTCTATGATAAACTCTTTGCGTAAAAGGGGGAAGTTGGTTACTGCTCTTGCCAAATTCAAATCGTCTAAGGAGCCTCCAAAGTATTTGCCATCCGTTAGAACAGACATTCCACAGACACCCGCATTTTCGTAGCCTTTGGCAACAGCGTTAACCGATAGGCTACTGTTGATGTTCGGTTTGGAAGGAGAACGTCTTTTGTGTTCAGCAATGATGCCGGAAGGGCTTTCTCTGAGTTTTGAGCACAATGAATTTCGCGGACGTGAAAATAGCGGTGAGGCTTCCCAGTAGGAACTTGGGAAGAGCGTCTTCCTTTGAGCGACTTCAATTTTTTTATCGGCAACGATACGATCTAATATACTCATGATTGACTCAATTGTTGAAGGGTTGTAAAAGCGTTTAAGGCTTTGCCTGAGTGTAAGGATTCTTTTGCTTTTTCAAATCCTTGAAGGGGAGAGAGGTTTTCTGCGGTGGCGATGGCCATACCCGCATTGGCACAAACTACGTTTTGTTGTTCCTGACTGCCTTTGTTTTGTAAAATATTCATAAATATTGCTGCTGAAGAGTCCACGGTTTCCCCATCGGCGATGGCTGAAGCAGGATGAGATAAAATCCCGAAATCTTCAGGATTCAGTACTCGTTCACCCTCGTTACTATACATCTTGGTGGCACCTGTAAGGGAAATTTCATCATAGCCATCTAGTGCGTAAAGTACGGTAAATCGCGTGTCTGTTTTTTGAAAGAGATAATAATATAAACGAGCTAATTCCAGATTGAAAACCCCTGTTAATTGGTGTTTTGGAAAAGCGGGATTAACCAAGGGTCCCAGCATATTGAAAAAAGTTTTGACGCCTAATTCCCGTCGTATGGGGGCCACATTTTTCATGGCAGGGTGGAAGAGTGGTGCATGTAAAATACAGATGCCCGCTTGGTCAAGACAGCGTTTTAAAAAGTCAGCATCATTGGTAAAACGAATGTCCAATGCCTCAAGCACATTGCTAGATCCACAGCCGGAAGAGACTCCGTAATTTCCGTGCTTGGTGACTTTAACTCCAGCGCCTGCCGTAACAAATGCGGATAGGGTTGAAATGTTGAAGGTGTTTTTTTCATCTCCTCCTGTACCGCATAAGTCGATGGCTTCAAATTCGCTGAGATCTACAGCGATACAAAGTTCGAGTAAGGCTGCTCGAAAGCCTTCCAATTCTTCTAAACTGATGCTTCGCATCATAAATACGGTGAGGAAAGAAGCAATTTGGGAGGTGTTGTATTGTCCCTCTGCAATATTGATCATTACCTGACGTGCCTGCTCTTTTGAGAGGGGTTGGTGTTGGAGGAGTTGATTGAGAATGGTCTTCATGACTTAACTATTGATCCAGTTTTCCAATATTTTTTTTCCGTTTGGGGTCAATACCGATTCGGGATGGTATTGAACAGCTCGAACATCAAAAGTCTTATGACGCAATGACATCAGTTGACCTTCCTCATCTACTGAAGTGGCTTCTAAGGCTTCGGGCAGTGGTGTATCAACCACCCAAGAATGATAACGTCCTACTTCAAACTGTTCAGGAAGGTCTTTAAAAAGAACATCTTGTTGGGTAATTTTTACAGGAGTAGCAATGCCGTGATAGACTTTGTTGAGGTTGCTGAGAGTTCCTCCGAAAACTTCTCCAATGGCTTGTTGTCCCAGGCAAATCCCCAATATTTTTTTGGTGGACGCATAGCGTTTTATGGCGGCTTTTAGTAAACCCGACTCCTCTGGTATTCCAGGACCGGGAGAAAGTAGAAGGTAAGGATAAGCGTTCAATTCTTCCAATTCAAATTGATCGTTTCTTTTGACGGTTACTTCACAGTCGAGTTCCTCTAGATAATGGACGAGGTTGTAGGTAAAGGAATCGTAATTATCGATGACAAATACTCTTTTCATATTACGTCTTCAGCTAAGGTTAAAGCTTTATCTAAAGCGCCTAATTTATTAAATACTTCCTGCAATTCGTTTTCAGGCACAGAATCCGCTACAATACCAGCACCCGCTTGGTAGTGGAGTTGGTTGTGTTGGCTTAAAAACGAACGGATGATGATGGCGTGATTGAAATTTCCGTCAAAGTCGAGGTAACCAATGGCACCGCCATAGAAATTTCGTTTGGTCTTTTCGTATTGGTCAATGAGTTGCAAAGCCTTGTGTTTTGGCGCACCACTTAGCGTCCCTGCAGGGAAAGTGTCGGCTACCACCCGAAAGGTTTTTGCGTTATCCTTCATGGTACAAATAACTTTAGAGACCAAGTGAATAACATGGGAGTAAAATTGAATTTCACGGTTTTTTTCAACGACCACTTGAGAACCGTTCCGACTCAGATCATTTCTTGCCAAATCAACCAGCATAACGTGTTCGCTATTCTCTTTAGGGTCTTTGGAGAGTTCTAGTGCTGCCGCAGCGTCTTCCTCATCATTTCCAGTACGTTTAAAAGTTCCTGCTATAGGATGTATTTCTGCTTTACCGTCTTGAACGATGAGTTGGGCCTCGGGAGAACTCCCGAAAATTTTAAAATCCCCATAATCAAAATAAAAGAGATAAGGGGAAGGATTGATGGATCTCAGGGTGCGGTACACATTAAAGTCGTCACCTTGAAAACGTTGACTAAATCGCCGGGATAAAACCAATTGAAATACATCACCCCGATAGCAGTGTTGCTTGCCTTGGTTTACAAATTCTAAAAATTCGGCATCGGTTAAATTAGAGCTTTTTTCTCCTGTTTTTGTGAAGCGGAATTTACTTTGTTGTTTGCCGTTGATGAGTTGTTCTAATTGATCTAAATTATGACTTCCACCCAAGCTATGCGAAAACAAATGAGCCTCATGATTGAATAAACTGATGGCAATGATGTTTTGGTAGACAGCATAATAAATATCAGGGATGTCGTGACCTGATTTTTTATCGTTTAACTCAAGTTGTTCAAAATACTGGACCGCATCGTGAGCAACATAGCCAAAGATTCCATTACTGATGAATTTAAAGGGATATTTTTTGGTCTCAAACTGCTGAGAAAAGCGATGAATCGTTTCGGGGATATCGGTTTCTTTATCCACCTGGAGTTGTTCTGAACTGCCGTCAGGGTAGTGGGTGGTCAGTTGTCCTTTTTTTAATTCAATAGAAGCAATTGGGTTGCAACAGATGTATGAAAAGTCATTATTATTGGCATGGTAGTCACTGCTTTCTAGTAGCAAGCTGTGGGGAAATACGTCCCTAATTTTCAGATAAACACTTACGGGAGTAAGGGTGTCTGCCAAGATTTTTTTATGTTCAGATTGAAGAGTAAAACGCTTCATGTTAGGTCAATTAAAAAAGGCTTGTCGTGATGACAAGCCTTGTTAGTATATACGGTTTGGATTCACGAATTCATTGCTGAGTTGTGGACCACCAGCCGTTTAAATAAATTATTGTTCGGTTCATTAAATCAAATATAGTACAAATGTTAATTAACCCCAAATCCCCGAACAATAATTATTTTTTATTAGCGTGGGAACCGTCGCAAAATCCATCTGAATTTTGAGTATTTCCACATCCGCATTTTGGTCTGTTGCTTTTCATCTGTTTAAAATTTTAAATTTACTGCTAATTCAAAATCATCATAGATCATTTTGTCTCCTAAATTATCAAAAAAACTAGCTGATCGATAACGAATGTCATATTTAGAACGATTCACTACTAATTTAGTCATGGCCGTGTCGCCTTCTACATGCATCTCAAAATTGATTGGTTGAGTCATGCCTTTAATGGTAAGTGCACCTTCCATGGCGTAGTGATTTTTCATTTTTATTTCACTTTTGGTGATTACTAGCGAGGCTTTCGGAAATTTATCCACACTAAAGAAATCGTCAGATCTCAAATGTCCTTCTAACTTTCCTTTGTATTCTCCAGTAAGATCTGTACAGTCAATAGTTGTCATATCTACTGTAAAATTACCACCACTTATAGTTTCGCCGTCCATTTCTAAGTTGCCTTCAATCAATTTGATGGTGCCTTCATGTTCTCCTGTAACTTTTTTGGCATTCCATTGAACGCTACTTGCGTTGCTGTCAATATTCATCTTAGACGCTTGACTCCAAGCTGTTGATACAGCTGCAAGGAGTAATAATAGGGTACTCATTTTCTTTTTCATAGCATTTTTTTTTAGTTAAATTTGAATTGTTTCAGAATTGAAACTAGTTGTTCTTTGTCCGTATTCTTTAGATGGCCTACCATTTCTTCCTCAACTCGATCGATAACGGGATCAATTTGATTTAAAAAAGAAAGTCCTTCTTCCGTGATAAACAACTCTACTTTCCTTCTATTTTCTTTACAAATGATGCGTTCAACTAATGATTTCTCAATAAGCTTGTCAACTAAACGGGTTGTGTTGCTCATTTTATTTACCATACGTTCTTGAACCGTAGACAAATTTGCTGCCACCCCTTTTTGCCCCCGAAGGATTCTCAATACATTAAATTGCTGAATTGAAATACCGAAGGGCTTTAATTCCAACATCATTTGGTTGTTGATTTCGGAATTAATTTTAATGAGTGTAATGACAACTTTTTTTGAATCCATTAATTGTATCTACAAAATTTGTTTGTACAAATATAGAATATTTTTTTTTAAATTCAAAATTATTTTGATTTGTTTGAAAAGGGACGCTATTGTACCTTAGCATAAAAAACAAATGGATTTAACACAAGAAGAGTGGACGTCAAAACAAGAGCAAACTGCGGACAGCGTTATAGTTGATGTACGTACTCCAGAGGAATACGAGGCAGGTTTTATCGAAAAGGCACATTTATTAGACATTCGGGAGCCACAACAATTTATGGAGGGCTTGGAGCGTTTGGATCCATCGAAAACCTATTTTATATATTGTCGCTCAGGGGCTCGAAGCGCCCAAGCGTGTCAGATTTTTAAACAGCAAGGCATAGCAGATTGTTATAATCTGCTTGGTGGTATTTTAGAATGGCAAGGAGATTTAAAAAGCTGATGTATTGAATATTTTGCTTCCCCAAAGCTTACTTTATGAAAGAATCGTTACTCCACTTCATTTGGCGGTTTCAGAAATTTTCTAAATCTCAACTTAAAACTGTCGATGGAAAAGCCTTAGAAATTTTATTCCCAGGGTATCTGAATACCTCAGGGGGACCTGATTTTTCTGAAGCTAAAATATATTTAGATAAATTATATTGGAGTGGTGCGGTGGAATTACACGTCTGTGCTTCAGATTGGTTTCGACATGGACACCAAAAAAATGCAGCTTACGATAATGTCATTCTCCATGTAGTATGGGATTTTGATTCGGATGTGTGTTATCCCAACGGCCAATCTATACCTACTTTAGATTTAAGTAGTTATGTGTCGTCAACTGCGCTTGAAAATTATCAAAAGACTTTTTTACAAAAGCCCAAATTCATTTCGTGTGAAGAGCATTTAAGTCGCTTTTCAAAGGCTCGATGGTTAAGTTATCAAGAGCGCCTTTTTGTAGAGCGTATGGAAGGTCGTGTAGAAACTATTCAGCAGCTTTTAAAAGAGCATAAAAATGACTGGGAAGCTGTTCTCTTCGTTTTGCTTTCCAAAGCATTTGGTTTAAATGTCAATGGAACTGCTTTCTTTACTATGGCACAATCTATACCGTTTAAGCGTATCCTTCAGTTGAGAACAGACCCGCTTGATTTAGAAGCCTTATTCATGGGACAGTCCGGACTTTTGAATTTACCATTGAAAGGAAATTATCAGGAGGAATTGCATGAGCGTTATCACTACATCAAAACAAAATTTAATTTTGAAAAACCCAGAGGTATTCGCGTTCATTTTGCTCGGTTGCGTCCCGCAAATTTCCCTACCATAAGATTGGCACAATTGGCACAAGTTTATGGAAAATCAGCGGCCTTATTAGAAGCTGTAGTTTTACAGTCAACCCCTCAAAATTGTTATTCTCTATTTGATGTCAAAGCCGCTTCGTATTGGGATACACATTATAATTTTGACAGTAAAAGTAAGCTTCGACCTAAAAAACTCAGTCGGCGTTTTTTTGATTTACTACTTATAAATACGCTTATTCCGATTCGTTTTGCCTATGCTAAATACTGTGGAAATTCTGGGGTGGATTCACTTTTTGAATGGGCGGCAACAGTGCCACCGGAGAACAATCGGATTTTAAGTCGTTTCAAGGCATATGAAGTGCCACAAGTCAATGCAATTGGCTGTCAATCCATTTTACACCTATACAAAACCTATTGCAAGCTAAAAAAGTGTTTGTCTTGTCAAGTAGGATTTGAATTAATGAAGTCCAAGTGATGTAAATGCTTAGCTTAAAGAAAAAAAAGTAACTTTGTTTAGATGAAAGCACCCCATAGTATTCGATTGTTTTTTGAGCGTAATGGTTTTGCCGTTTCAACCCGACTGGCAGAATTGTTAGGGATGAAAGTGAAAAGTGTACGTCTGTTTTTTATCTATGCTTCTTTTGCTACACTTATTGGAGGATTTGTACTTTATCTGACCCTTGCATTCTGGATTAAACTCAAGGATATGATCTATATCAAAAGAAGCTCCGTTTTCGATTTATAGCTCATGTCGTTTTTTAAGACCCATTAATTCGCGCTTTACTACTCCTTTTCTTAGTCCTTCTTTTTGGTGTCTTTGGGTTTTACTCAATTAAAACAAATTACTCTTTTTTTGACGCCTTGTATATGACTGTTATTACGCTGAGCACAGTTGGATATACTGAGGTGGGGTCGCTATCAGAACAGGGAAGAGTTTTTGCAATTGTATTCATCCTTATTGGATTTTTAATTGTAGCTCTAGCCATCCGTTTCATTGTAGAGTATTTGATAAGCGGTTGGAGTTTAAGTGTAATCAAACAAAAAAAAATAGAGAAATGATCAATACGTTAAATGAACATACTATCATTTGTGGTTATGGGCGTAATGGGAGACAAGCTGTAGCCCGTTTGAAAAGACATCAAAAGTCCTATGTTGTAATTGAACAAGACGAACAATTGATTGAAGAAAATGAGGGTGAGGTTCTGTTTTTTAAAGGGAATGCTTTGTCTGATGAAGTATTAGTGGCAACGGGAATCAAACGTGCTAAAAATTTGATTAGTGCCCTTCCCAACGATGCAGATAATCTATTTGTCGTTTTATCTGCAAGACAACTCAAGCCAGAAATTACCATAGTAAGTAGGGTGTCAGAAGAAAGCAATCAATCCAAATTAGCTTTGGCGGGAGCAAATCATGTCATTATGCCTGATAAAATTGGCGGGGATTACATGGCAGCATTATTAACCGTTCCAGATTTGATTCATTTTTTAGGTGCCTTGGATTGGTGGCCAGATGAAATAAGTCCGAATGTTGAAGAGGTGAGTTTGAGCAAAATTCCTAAAGCTTATCAGAATAAATCACTGGCCGAAATTCAATTTAGAAAAAAAACGGGTTGTAATGTAATTGGTTATCAGGATGAAAATGGGAAACAAGTGATCAACCCCGATGCAAACCACTCATTATCAGCACAGGGGAAGCTTATTGTGCTTGGGAGTAGTGAGGCCCTCCAAAAACTAAACCGAATGTTTCAGTTAGATTAATTTGTTTTTGTTTTCCTTTTTAGGATATTAGGCTCTAAATCTTATAAGAACCTTCATGAATTTATTTCAAGCGCGTAAATTTCTTTACACCTCTTTGTTTTTTTTAACTAGTTTTTCCCCAATTTTTTCTCAAGAAAGAGGATTGGATGAACGTATTAATGAGGCTTTTACACCTGTGGCAAACTGGTGGGAGGGTTTAATTTTGCACAATTTTTTTGGAACTGGTATTCCTACCATCATTATTTTATTAGTTGGCGGAGCGTTGTTCTTTACCATTTATTTTAGTTTTGTCAATGTACGGCGTTTCAGTACCGCTATTAATACGGTTCGAGGTAAATACGACAGTATCGATCAACACACTTCTGGGAATCCCGAATTGGCAGTTGATGGTGATGTAAAAAGAACTATATCGGATGAAAGTAAGGAAGGTGAGGTCAGTCATTTTCAAGCGCTTGCCACGGCCGTATCAGGAACAGTTGGAAATGGAAATATTGCAGGGGTAGCCTTGGCGATTGCAGTTGGTGGACCCGGAGCAACTTTTTGGATGATCTTATGTGGACTTCTCGGCATGTCTACAAAGTTTGTAGAATGTACTTTGGGGGTTAAATACCGCGATATAGGTGAAGACGGAACGGTCTATGGAGGTCCCATGTACTACTTGACTAAAGGATTAAAAGAAAAAGGTTTTGCCACTTTGGGTAAAGTCCTTGCTGGCGTGTTCGCATTTTTATGTATTGGAGCTTCTTTTGGTGGTGGGAATGCCGCTCAATCCAATCAAGCTGCTATGCAATTAGTGGATTCATTTGGTATGACAGGTGGAAATGCACGAACCATAATTGGTGTTGTTATGATGATTTTAGTTGGGATCATCATCATTGGAGGAATCAAGCGAATTGCCTCAGTAACTGAGAAGGTTGTCCCTTTAATGGCGTTGATGTACATACTGGCATGTCTCTATATTATCGTAACCAATTTTAGTTTTGTTGACGATGCCTTTGGAATGATTTTTAATCAAGCATTCAATCCTCAAGCAGGTCTGGGAGGATTGCTGGGTGTCCTAATCACAGGATTCCGTAGAGCTGCGTTTTCTAACGAGGCTGGAGCCGGTTCAGCATCGATTGCACACTCTGCTGTAAAAACGAAATTTCCAGCTTCGGAAGGGCTGGTTGCCTTATTGGAGCCATTTATTGATACGGTTGTAATTTGTACAATGACAGCATTAGTAATCATCATCTTTAATGGAGATAATACAGTATTCAATTACGGAGGTGAAGGAGGTGTAGTAATGATTAATGGAGTTGCTGCTGAAGGCGCAGGTATTACTGCTGCAGCCTTTTCAAAATATATTGCATATTCAGGTCCATTCTTGACTATAGCAGTGGTCTTATTTGCGATCTCTACAATGATCTCATGGTCGTATTACGGCCTGCAATCCTGGATGTATATTTTTGGTAAAAGCAAAGTTTCTGAATTGTCTTACAAATCACTTTTTTTAATTTTTATTGTAATTGGTGCTGCTGGAGACATGTCTTCAGTTTGGGCTTTTTCAGACGCCATGATTTTGGCTTTAGTATTCCCTAATATGGTTGGCTTGCTCTTGTTATTCCCAAGAGTGCGTGAAGAACTCGATACGTATCTAAGTGCTATAAAAGGCATAAAAAAAGGCTAAAATGCGTTCCCAGTTTCCTTTTGTGCTTTCCGAGTCACAACGGGGAGCTTTAGTTGTCCTCTTACTGGTGCTGCTTAGTGTATTGGGCGTTCGTTTTATTTCAGACCCTGACGAACCGGCCGAACTGGACTTTACCCAAACAGAATACTATCAAAGGCAACTGGATTCTTTACGCGAACAGCAAAAAGTTACCCAACGAGAAACTTACACCTACAATCCTAATTACCTGAGTGATTACAATGCCTACAGGTTGGGAATACCCTTGGATGCTTATGATCAGCTTCAACGCTACAGAGCCTCTGGTAAATACGTAAATTCTTTGACAGAATTTCAAAGTATTACCGGAGTTACTGACAGTGTAAAAATGTTTTATCCTCTTCCTTGCGCTTTCCAAATTTTAAATCTGCCCCCAAGAAAAAAGCCGTAATTAAAAAGCAAGATTTAATACAGTGGATGCAGCAGCTTTTGAAAAAATTTCAGGGATTGGACCCACACTTTCAAAACGAATTGTCAACTATAGGGAGTACCTCTCTGGATTTTCTTTCGCTGAACAATGTTACGAGGTTTACGGTCTGGATAGTCTGGTCGTTAACCGATTATTACAGTATTTTGAAATTCAAACTCCAGCGCAAATACACCCAATAAACATCAATAGTGCGAGCTTGGATGAATTGGCTAGACTGCCTTATTTAAGTAGAAAAGACGCTGAAAAGATCGTGGCTTTTAGAACTCAAAATAACGGAATTAGCCCTTTCTTTTTGTCTGAACTTTTTGTAGATTCCCCAAACAAACTAGCTAGAATAAAACTATATTTGTATTAAAATTGCACTATGATAGATTTTGAATTACATCCAGAAATCAAAACTTCAGAGACCCAACGCATGGTATATGAAGCTGCACGAGATTTCGCAGCTCAATACATTAAGCCTCATGTGATGGACTGGGATGAAGCTCAGTATTTTCCTAAAGAAATTTTTCAAAAAGCCGGAACTTTAGGTTTTATGGGGATGCTGGTTCCAGAGATTTATGGCGGATCGGCTATGGGCTATCACGAATATGTTACCCTCATTGAAACCATATCAATTGTGGATCCATCAATTGGCCTTTCAATTGCTGCTCACAACTCACTTTGCGTCAATCACATTTATGCCTTTGGAACTGAAGAGCAACGGCTTAAATGGTTGCCCGATCTTTGCTCAGGGAATCATATTGGAGCCTGGGGATTAACCGAACACAATACAGGTTCTGATGCCAAGGGGATGTCAACCACTGCCCAAAAAGAAGGAGATCACTGGGTTTTAAATGGAACAAAAAACTTTATTACCCACGGGATATCTGGAGATATTGCGGTAGTAATTGCCCGAAACGGTGAAAAAGGAGACAATAGAGGGATGACCGCTTTTGTTGTGGAAAGAGGCACAGCAGGATTTACTGCGGGTAAAAAGGAAAACAAACTGGGAATGCGTGCTTCAGAGACAGCTGAAATGGTTTTTGATCAGTGTGTAATTCCAGATGAAAACAGATTGGGACCCGTAGGAGACGGATTTATCCAGTCGATGAAAATACTCGACGGCGGTCGAATTTCTATCGCAGCACTTTCATTGGGAACTGCAAAAGGAGCTTACCATGCTTCCATAGCTTATTCAAAGGAGCGCAAGCAGTTTGGAAAATCAATTAGCAGTTTTCAAGGCATTTCTTTTAAACTTGCCGAAATGGCGACAGAAATTGAAGCTGCAACACTGATGACCCAGAAAGCAGCAGAGATGAAGAATCAAAATCTTAATGTCACCCAACATGGTGCTATGGCTAAATTATTCGCTTCAGAAGTTTGTGTAAAAGCGGCTGGTGAAGCTGTTCAAATACACGGTGGCTATGGTTTTACCAAAGACTATCCGGTAGAGAAGTTTTACCGAGATTCAAAGCTCTGTACCATAGGTGAAGGAACTAGTGAAATTCAAAAATTAGTTATCGCCAGAAAAATCTTAGAATGATTTTAAATAAAACGAGAATTTTAACACTTAGACTGAAATAGTTTTACCTATATTTGCCTCCACTATGAAAGGAGGTGCCATTTTATGTTAATTATACCCATTAAAGACGGAGAGAATATCGACCGCGCGCTAAAGCGTTTTAAGAGAAAATTTGATAAGACTGGAGGAATGCGTCAACAACGTGCTCGCAAACAGTTCGTCAAGCCTTCTGTCAAAAACCGACAAAAAATTCAAAAAGCTCAGTACATTCAGAAACTTCGCGATAGCGAGTCGATTTAGGCTTTTTTTACCACATTTTTAACAACGTTATTCCGTGAATTTTTTAAATTTATGAAATAGCGTTTTTTTTATGTCCATAAAACCGTTTTTAGACTATTTGTTGTTGGAGAAAAAGTACTCCAGGCACACCCATAAAGCTTACCGAGCCGATTTGCAGTCTTTTGAGGTTTTTATAGCTGAATCCCAGCCCGAAACTGAAGGGATCGAACAGGTTACTTACAGAGAAATACGTTCATGGATTGTGAGCTTAATCCAGCAAGGGAATAGCAACCGTACCGTCAATCGGAAATTATCTGTATTGCGTTCCTTTTACAAATTTTTAGTACGTAGTGAACTCATTGAAGTTTCTCCTTTAAAAGAGCACAAGGCATTAAAAATAGCATCTAAAGTGCCATTGCCTTTTTCTGAGCAAGAGGTATTGGATGCGATTGAGGGGGATTTTTATCCAGATAATTATCTGGGTGTACTTCAAAAAACAGTGCTGAGCCTTTTTTATTATACAGGAATCCGAAGGAGTGAACTCATTGAGTTAAAACGCTCCCATGTTGATCTAGATCAAGGAACTATTAAAGTTTTAGGAAAACGCAATAAAGAGCGACTGATTCCCTTATTGTCCCCAATGAGTTTGCAATTAAGCGTCCTTCTCAAGCGTCAAAAGGAAGAGCATATTCTGAAAGATTCTGGCTTGTTATTTATTTCTGCCAACGGTAAAAAACTTTCTGAAGCGTTTGTTTATCAAACAGTAAAAAAGTATTTTAGTGAAGTAACTACCAAATTAAAGAAAAGTCCCCACGTATTGCGACACAGTTTTGCAAGCCATCTTTTAGATCAAGGAGCGGGTATTAATTCGATCAAAGAATTACTGGGTCACAGCAGTGTAGCTGCAACACAGCACTATACGCACAGCAGTATGTCAACGATTAAGTCAGTTTATAAAAAAGCGCACCCAAGAGAACAGAAAAAATAACGTTTAAAATTTAGAATTATGATGACCATTCACTTTAGGGCTGTCAACTATACGGCAGACATCAAACTCAAAGAATTTGCACAAGAGCGAATTGAAAAGCTATCTCAATTTTACAATCAAATTATAGAGGTATTCGTTTTTACCAAAGTAGAAAACGATTCTGATGGACTTAACAAATGGGCAGAACTTAAAATTGCCATTCCAGGGGATGATATCATTGTAAAAAAGAAGTGCCGAACTTTTGAAGAGGCAATTCACACAGCAGCCCACAGTGCGGAGCGTATTCTCAAACGCAGAAAGGAAAAAATCAGAGCCTAAAGTTTGTAAAGAACTACCGTTTTTGATTGATTTTTTTACGACAAGAACATTTCAATGGATACTGTTTTTGATGTTGAGGTAAATTAATTATGTTTTTATTTTCGGATTTCACAAATAAGGTTAATTTTGCCCCAGTTTATTGAAATACAAAACGCAATCTTAATTGTTTAATTTAAACAATGGCGTATTAAAATCATTTTTGACTTTTATACCTTTTGTTTGCGTTTCATGAAATGAAATATGCCGATGTAGCTCAGCTGGCTAGAGCAGCTGATTTGTAATCAGCAGGTCGTGGGTTCGAGTCCCTCCATCGGCTCTT